>ERZ842401.2417-NODE-2417-length-25038-cov-15.136173_pt1 | contig 25038 bp, 29 predicted proteins | sample MGYA00521270_ERZ842401 | MGnify/ENA primary metagenome ERZ842401 (study PRJEB31892, sample SAMEA3878208) | bioreactor metagenome | biome: Moose rumen | place: Sweden | collected 2011-10 | study: EMG produced TPA metagenomics assembly of the PRJEB12797 data set... | reverse complement strand
CGTGCGAACCAGACGCGCTTTTCCGTAAGCGGACTCATTTTTCGTTTTTGCTGAGGCTCTTTTACCTGTGCCCTTTTTGTCTTACTTGTGAATGGATTATTATGCGTTTGCCCTAAGCATACCACTACAAAGCAAACCAATAATTGTACTTCGTGCAGTAATCAATCGTATTGTCACGCTCACAGATAAATTTTGCTGGATTTCCGCCCACAACAGTGAACGGTTCGACCGATTTAGTCACAACACTGCCGGGAAGAATTACTGCACCGTCACCAACAACAACTCCCGGCATAATCAATACATTGGAAAACACAAATACATTATTGCCGATTTTTACACCAGCACCCTTTGTCTCAAATTGCGGAGAACGGATATTATGTCCGAGTGTATAGATTTTTGTGCCATGTGCAATTGCCGTGTTTGAGCCAATTGTAATTCCGCGACGATTATCAAGATAACATCCGAAATTGACGACGGAGTGTTTTCCCATCTTGAATTTCCCGACATGAAAAAACTTGCATTCTCGATGGATTGAAGAAGAAAATGGAACTTGAATGTCGAACAAGCACAACCAAAGATTGCGAAATGGATAGGGAAAAATTTCTTTTGTAAGATTCAGAAATGCGGTAAGGAAAAACTTAATTTGAAGGAGGACTGTCAGCATATTTACCCCACTTATAATTTTCCTAGCAGCATATATACAATTTTATGCTTCATAATATTTAGCAGAAAATTGAGTTTATACGATTTTTTCTTTAGATAATTGTTTTCCATATAGTTAGGAAAGTTTTCACTTAAAAACTGTTGTGTTTCCTTTAAGATTTCTTTTCTTAATTTTTTTTCTTGAATTTTTCTTGTACGGAAAAAGGTCCCGCCGTATAATTCCCTTATGAACAAGTATTCCACCCCATCAGCATATTTGCTCATAAAGCCATTTTTTTCATAAAAATGTTTTATGTCTGTAAGAGATGTATATATCATTTTGATTTTTTCATCATATACATGGCATATAGAATTATTTCGTTGAACATAATTATATAGGGGAACATCAATATAAGTTTTCGATTTTACATAAGGCAGAATTTTAGCATTGAAATTTATGTCTTCATAATTAATACCTTTTAAAAAAAGAACACCACTTTTTTTTAACAAATTGGCTGAGTACATCTTGTTCCATACCGCATAGCAACCAAATGCAAGAAAGTCGTTTCCTTCATATTTCGATACAGATTTTAATTTTTTGTAACTAGAAAAATCCTGATAATATGCACACTCTACAATATCAGCATTGTTATGCATAGCAGATTCAATCAAAAGTTCAACAGCATTATATTCAAGATAGTCATCGCCATCTACGAATATAACATAATCGCCTTGTATGTATGGATAAGCGTAATTCCGAGCATCTGAAAGCCCTCCGTTCTCTTTCTTCAAGTATATAATCCGGTTATCGGTTTCCTGATATGCAAGAATGATGCCTGCAGAAGAATCTTTAGAGCCATCATCGACAACAATGATTTGCAGATTCCTATATGTCTGCTTAATCACACTTTCAATACATTGTGAAATATATTTTTCAATATTATAGACCGGAATAACCAAGGTCACTAAGTCTTTCATTACATTCCTCCAAATAAATATGTCTTATAGGGAATTACATACCCATCCAATGGTGCAACATAAATAACAAATAGAAATGCAATTAAAGCAAGGAGCAAGAAAATATTCTTTTTTGAAAGATGTATTCTAGATTGGGCAAACATAGGTACTCCAAAAAAATCAAAACTTAGACTTAAACGATAGGCAAAAATATCATTCCCCATAAAAAGAGTATAAAAGAATATTCCGATTAGATAGAAAATGAAGTATACAGTGTATTCCCTGTCGTCAGTTATAAAAAGATATGCAAATAAAATAATAAGACGTCTTAATAAACCCATAGAAATTTTAAAATCACCTGTAATTAAATAGACACACACTTGCTGAATTAATGCCATTGATGGGAAAATTTTTAGTAAAAGCACTGAGATTACAGTTAAAAGATTTTGCAACAAGGAGAGTTTCAAAATCAAAGCAAAAATAATAATTAAACCAATATACATTTTCTTCACTTTGAATTTTTTTGAGCAGAGAGGATAAAGAGGAATGAAAATAATTGAAGATGCATGTATAAAGGTTGCGCTCATTACAAAAATAAAATAATGAAAAAGTTTTTTCTTTCGACCATATTCTACCGCCCATAGTAACAAAGAAATCGCAAGACCTTGCCTCATAACATTGAATTCTATATGAATATAATGCAATGTCAGATATAAAAATATTGCAAACAAGGAATTGCTATATGTTTTGAATATCGCATATTTTGTCCACAGAGACAAAAAAGCAATTATAAAAACAAAAAGATTAAAATTGTCCTCTGAAATATATTTGCTGCACTTTTGTAAAAACAGGAAACCTTTTTCTAGACGAGCAATATCAAATGTTGAGTTTGTATTAAAGATTTTATAATAACTCCAATAATCAGTTGCTATTCCATATCGAAAGGCAACAAGAAAAAAAAGAAACAAAAATGCGTAAAATTCCAAAACGTTATTACTGATTATGGCAGTTTTTTTATCGAGCCTAAATATGAGGAGCAAGGAATAAATTAAAAAAATAGAAACAAAAAGAATCATAAATGCATAACCTTTAGCACAACACAAACTTGTCTAAGGAAAAAAACTAAAAACTCGTTTTTAACATGAGAACCTATCCATTCTTTTCGTCGTATCAAGCGTTTAAGAGGTACCGAACACCAACTACCATCATAATGATGAATCGTATATGAATTATCCGTTAATTTTATAAGTCCTGTTTTAATTGATTTCGGACAAAAATACTCCATTGGATAAATTGTAATTCCTGCACATCGCTGGATTGTGACTTCATTCGTAAAGCCATGCTTTCTGAAAATATCCGATACTCTGACAACAACAGTTTTTAAATTAAGAGTACCATCTTTATTCACAAACTTTTCTCCTTCATAGGATTTCAAGATTTCCTTAAAAATTGTTTCTTCACTGCCAGCTGCAATACCTAAACCGCTCGCAATATTTCCAGCACTTTCCAGACCCATGAATGCACCATTCGCAAGAATATCATCCATAGGTTTTATCACTTCAACATCTGTATCAAAATACACCCCGCCGTATTGATACAAAATGTCAAAGCGGGCGTAATCGCTCACAAATGCGTATTTTTTGGCATCATAGGCCTGTGCTGTGTACGGGATTTTCCGCACATCATAATTGCTTTCGTTCCATTCCTTAATTTCATAATTGGGCAGAAACTTTTTCCAAGAGGCGATACATTTTTGCGCCAGTTCTGGCAGCGGATTTCCGCCGAACCAGCAGTAGTGAATAATCTTCGGTATCATATATCACTCCAATATCATGCAATCTGATACCGTTCCTTTGCGACATTTCTATATTTTTTGAGGGAAATTTTTTATACTATGGCAGTTTTATATCGATTTATTTTCCGATATAAAATCCATTTTTACTGTATTCCTGCCATTTATTGTACATATCTTGATAGTTATCTTTGATGAAAGCCTGAATTTTATTTACTTCTCGGTCATTCAATCTGCCTTTATCTTGTAAAACAGAATCTCCGTTCCCTTTTACAAAGAATTTAGCAGAGCCTTCTTCCGTAAGTTTAGAATCGCTTGCATGAACATGCATAGCTTCCAGAACACATTTTGAAGTAAAATAAAGATAATAACCGCAAACCTTAAAAGAAAAATACTTCGGCACTTTACGCCTCCATATATTTTGCATTTGCAAGATAATGCTTCTGTGCAATAGAAAACTCTATGTCATCCATATTCGTTTCTATCAGCGAACCTTCAGCAGTCATTACAGCCGCACCAGTTCCATTATTTAAATCAAACACTCGGATTCCTTCGTTGGTCTTTTTATATGCAAAGCCACAGACAATCATATCAGCATCATCAGATATTTTTTTTAAATCAGGCATAACGAACCTCCACTGATTTTATTGGCTTCAAGAAATCAGCTGGCTTAATGTACAGGCTTTTCAATATGGGAAGTAAATCAATATATTCTTCTTCGGCTTTCTTGTTATGAGCGTATTTTGCCATAACAACGAGATAACCGTTATCCCACTCCACAACTGACTCGTATCGTTCCAAAGAATATGGAGCAACGAATTTAAGCCGATTATCACGGAATGAGAAAATGGTATATGCCCCATCATTTGAAAGGTACGCCTTATCTTCCATATTTTTAATCTCCCGATTACACGCTCAATTTTACCACATTTTTGGCAATAAAGCGAGTAACAAACAGGAGGATAATTTTAATTTCCTCAAAACTAAAAATGTCAAAGAACAGCCGTAAAATCTCTTCGAGATTTTTACTAATCAGCTTCAACGAAGCTTTTATTGTTTATTTACACGCTGCCTCCGAGCAGCATTTTTCCAAGTACAAATCGTCCTGCGCGATAGAAAAAGAGTCGCAGTTTATTCGTTTTTTTCAGAGGAAATGCAGTGAGTGTAAAATTGCCTGCAATCCTGTCGCAGAAATTAAATTTATATGACTCTTCACCACGCAGACTGTCAAAACACTTTTTTCCATCTGCCATAGCTTTTTCAATAATATGCAAAAGTAATATTTGCCCAGCACCTTTAAAACTTGCATCATAACAAGGAATATAGTAATAAACCGTATCCTTCGACTGAAAGCCAAAATGGATTGCCGCAAGTTTACCATCTATGCACATACGATGAACTATAAAATGCTCTGGAATATCCTTATTCAATTCCGTAAAGAATTTCCATGATTTTTGACCTGTGAAAATATTTTCACCGAACGAAGCATCTTTCTGTTTAGTTATGAATTCTAAATCAGCAACAGACATATTTTCTGTATCTTCAAATAAAATATTCTGCTTTTCAGATAAAATTCTCTGTCTTCGCCTAATGTCATTCACTTGCTTTTTTACAAACTTATAATTCTCTGTCTGAATCAAACTGTATGGAGCCGTTGCAGAAACATTCATAAACGATTTATACCCCCCCCATAATTCATTATATTATAAAGGTTTAATAATACATCAGACTGTCTGAAGTTCTGCAAGCATAGTTTCTGCCAGTCAATATTTCTAGTAATAAAGGAAACCGTATCTTTTAAAACAGAATGTATATTTATAGACTTATCTATAAGAATTGTGTTGTAATCTGTAGCTTCCTCACAAATAAAAGAAAGCGTTCCTTTTCTTATGCAGAAAGGACATAAAATGAATAATTTTTTATTTTGATAACCTGCGACAATACATAATGAATCGTTTTTTGCATACGAATCAGGATAATAGAGAATGTAATTTTTAAGCCATGCAAATTCATAAAATACCTGACGCTCTTCTATACGAGAAAGCAGGTCGTTATAGTCAGATTCAATTTCAATAAGCTCGTTTAAAGTTTTCAGAATTTTAAATTCCATGACCTACCATCCTTTTGATTTTGTTTGGTATCCGCCACAAAAAGAGGCGGTATGAGTTATACAATAATTTGAAAAGATGCATTTCTTTAGAAGGAGCGGATTCAGCCTCGCCATAAAAAACAAACGGAGTTTCTTCAATTGGAAACTCAATACTTTGTTTATATCCGCCGTTTCTTGTATCAAAGAACCAAAACACCGCGTCAGAATTTACAGCACGAGGGAAAAAAGCAATTCCGTTCTGTGATTTATAACACTTGTACGCCTTAAAAAGCGATGATTTCCAAAAACAAAGACTGTACACATTCGGATTCACAGCAAACCGAATACGATTGTTCCATTCATAAGGCTTGCAATCTGTTCGATTCTCATACTCGCCACCAGAAGACAGGCATTCTGTCGGCTTTGCAGGTCGCATAAAATAATCCTCAATGCCGTACCATGTACCGAGATAGGCGAATTTTTTGAGCACAAGGGGATGATAGTCAGTTGTATGCGAAATTTCACTCATTGCCTTATCAAACAAAGTTGATAAAAGGGCATGGTCAGGATGATTGTCCGCATCCACGCAGAAAACAAGGTCGGCTCGTACAGAAAGAATAACTTCCTTAATATCTGAAAGAAGATTATTTCGTGTGTACGAAATATGTTCGCCATGTTGCAGGAAATGAAAATCTTGTATATCACCTACACCATGAGTTTCAGAAAAACCTGCAGGGGAAGTTGCAACAACATCATCATCCGCTGCGTTCAGTAATGCACCTTCATACCCAGTGTCGCCATAGCCTAAATACACAATGTTCCAGCCACCAAAGATTTCTGACACAGATTTCGCCTCGTTCAATCGTATTTCTTCATTACCGTTGTAGTCTCCATTTGTAACAAAACATACGGTAATAATCACCCCCGCAGCTTTCATTTGGTCTAAGAGAAGTCCTGCAATGTTCAGTTCATCGTCCTGATGTGGGGCGAGGATAAGGGTAGACTTTATCACTTAGATTCACCCCCAGAAGCAAGCACTTCATCAAGATTCTTACGTTCAAACGCTTCAAGCATTCCGCCTCGAGTCGCATTATAAATTCGGAAATCGTGCTCACGAGAGAATTTTTCAGCATACTCATAGGCAATGTTACATTCCCAAGAAGAACCGACATTTGTTTCAAGTTTCCCCTGATTTCCAAAATAGCTTTTACGGTCATTATGTGTCACAATGGAACCGTCTTTATTTCGTTCAACACGATAAGAGTTGTCACAACCCAAAAGATAAATTTCGGAGAAACCCATCCACGCAGCAATCTGCAATAGCACATAAGTTACAGTCGCAATAGAATAAATACCTTTACATAGATCTAGCGAAAAACCTGGCTTTTTAAGATATTTTCTCTGCCACCAAGAATGAATGAAACAAGAATTACCAGAGATTTTTTTGAAAGCCCAATATCCTTCTGAAAGATAAAACTTCACGGCACAGTCAAGTTTACTCAACTCTACGCAATCCTCTGGCTTTGCAACCCCTTCATCACTCATTCCAAAATAAATTGGTCGCCAGTCAGTGACAGCAAACATCTTGTAAATGCGGTTGGAAGCAAATGTCACCTCGTTCCTCAGTTTCTCAACATCTTCTTTTGAAAGTGAAGGCCCGTTTCCAAGTACAAAACAACGCTTGCCTTTGTATTTATCTTTCAATTCACGCAGAGTTTTAAGACTTTCTCTCTGTTTTCCGTTTAAGCAAACTCTCAGATATGAAAAAGGTGCGAGATAAAAGCGATAATATAAAGACCAAAGTGTAAATTTAAGTTTTTTCATTTTCTAAAAACTCCAGAAAAGCGAATTTTATTTTTTGCAAGCAGAAGAATCTGATTTTTCATAAGAAAATTTATAAAGAAATAGACAAATACACCCGCAAAAACAGCAAGAGGTAAAAAAGCAATAGAATCAGAGCAGAAATTTTGCAGGCAAAGAATTAACACGCCCATGGCTGCACTTGAACAGATTGCCTGTACTCCAGCCTTTTTGTTTACACGAACACCGATATTCTTTCGTACATACAAGAACTGAAAAAGGTTAACGACTATCTCCGTAATCACAGAAGCAACGGCCGCCCCATTATGCATAAATCCACGTATTAAAATTAAATTCAGCACTACATTCACACAAACAGCAAGAATGACGGCAGGAATTCTGACTCTTTCATTCCCGGAACTCATCACAACCTGATAGCAGAGCAAATCTCCCAGAGCACGAATGATAACAAGTACAGAAAAAATCTGTACGGTAAGGATGGATTCAGAAAACCCCTGTCCATACAACAAAGTGATTATCCATGGAGAAAGAAAAAAAAGCCCCGTCGCAGCAGGAACAGCAATAAAGAAAAGCACCTGAGTTCCCATATCAACCAATTGCAAGAAAGCCTGCCTGTCGTGTTCAAAGTAATAACTCAACCGAGGTAGAAATGCCGTAGCAAATGCATTGCAGCCTGCGATTACAATTCCAATAATTTTCTGGGCATACGTGTAATATCCGACATAAGAAGAATCGCAAAGCACACCAAGCATAAACACATCAATTCCACTGTAAAGGCTAGAAAGAGCAACCCCAGCAAAAAATATAAATACTGGTTTTATATGATGTTTTAAATCAATCTGTGAGAATTCAAAACTCACAAGTTTTCGAGCGTGAATCACATTAAAAACATAATTTCCGACAGTTGCGCAGCTTACGATAAATGCATACAGAACATAGTCCGAACGATTCCGAATAAAAAAGAAAAGAGCGAAGGTCATAGAAATTTTGATAATTATGCTTCGTAATGCAATGTAAACATATTCTTCGTATCCCTTGTAGAGCCAATCGATGTTAAAATAATTAAAGAAAAGAGGAATTCCGCAGCAAATATATAAGGAAAGATTTTCCCTCATGCTGGGATTTGCAAAAATTAAAACGATATATGTAATACTTGCAAGTGTTGTAAACAAAGCATTCAGAGAGAAGAGTTCCGTAAACAGCTTTGCTGTCGCCATTTTGTCATTCCTGACTTTGGCAATTTCCCGCAAAGAATAAGTCGGAAGTCCCAATGTTGCAAAAAGAAGGAAATAAGAAACAACCGTATTCGCAAAAGCGACCCGTCCCACTCCGTCCGCAAACAAAATTCGGGCGACATACATCGAATATGCAAGCGGAAAAACGATGTTCGCAATTTCGTAGAGGATATTGAATGCGGTATTCTTTGCCAGAGATTTCATATCTTTAATTCCTCAATGAGTTCTCTAACAGCACCATTTCCACCATTTTTTCGACTAACAAAGTCACAAAAAGATTTTACTTCATCAATAGCATCAGCAGGACATGCTACCAGTCCACCAGCCTCTTTTATTGCTCTCATAGATGGCAAATCAATGATGTCATCACCCATATAGGCACAGTTTTTCAAAGTATAGGCTGTACTATTTTTTTCATTATAATCTGTAATTATTTGATTCAGAGAAGAAAGCTTGTCTTTTGATTTCTGAACTAAAAGTTTTATACCAAGTTCTTTACATCTATTCTTTACAATATCACTGTCTCTTGCAGTTATAACAACAGGCTCAATATTCATATCAGGAAGTAAAACTGCGATACCACATCCGTCTTTGATATCAAAAGCTTTGAATAATTCACATGTTTGCCCCATATAGATTTTGCCATCAGTGAGAGTACCGTCTACATCCATTACTAAAAAACGAATATCCATACTATTTCCCTAAAACTTCTTCAACTTGCGAAATAATATCAGCATCTAAATCTGGTTTCATAGTTTTCTGATTCCAGTTCATCTTAGGAATTAATTTTGTATCTGCTGGAAGCAAAATGTTTATTAAACATGGTTCCTCATCAGAAAGCCAGTCCTTACAATCATCCAAATCTGAATAATCAGAGAGAGTTTTTGCTTTTATGCCATACGCAAGTGCCACTTTCTCAAAATCAGGTACTGTATAACCACTTTCCTGCGTTGTCTGTGCAAAACGGTTATCGTAGGACAGTTCCTGAATCTCACTGATTTTTCCAAGGGCACGGTTATTGATAACTAAAATCTTAATAGGAAGTTTTTCTCTAACGACAGTCTGCAATTCCTGAATATTCATCTGTAGACCACCGTCACCGGTAATACAATATACAGTTTTTTTTCCAAGCGAGATTGAGGCACCGATTGCAAAAGGAAGTCCACACCCCATTGCCCCGTAGCCACCGCCAATCAAAAGCCTGCCTTTCTGACCTTTTAATGTGAAAGACTGGGCAGACCAGCATTCGTTTTGTCCTACATCTATGGCTACAATTGGATTTTTTGGCAACAATGATGAAATCTTTTCGATACAATAATTCCCTACTACTTTATCATAGCCAGAAAGCATTTCCTTCGCTTTAAAACACCGTTTTTTCCAATCTGTAAATTTAGGTATATCCTCGTCCAACAAAATCGAAAAAAAATCTTTTGCATCAAGGAGGTGCTTATCTTCATCAGCCTTTACAGTGCGGCTTAGTTCATATTCATCTATATCAACACGTACAAGTTTTGCATTTGGAGCAAAATACTCAGACTTGTTTCCTACCTGCCTAAGACCAAGTCTTGCACCAACTGCAATCACATAATCTGTATGAGAAAGAATAATATTAGCGACACGGTTTCCATAAACGCCGATAAAGCCCAGTTTCAAATCGTCCTGAATTAAATCAACGGCATTCATCGTTGTGAGAACAGGAATATCTGTCTTTTTAGCAAATTCCAGCAACAGTTCCTGTGCACCGGAGGTTCTTACACCATTACCTGCAATCAATACTGGCTTTTTGTATGTCGAATGGAAAATCAATTAAGACCCCTCCTTTTCTACCAAGCGTTGCGATGTTATAGGCACGGGATACAATCTCTGGAAATTTCTCTGCATTAGACGGAGTAACCGCATATTTTGTGAAACTTCTGGTAACGGAAACAACATCCATTTCCTGAAATCCGTTCTGTCTTATTCCCGAATATCCTTTCTGCTCATTTGTTGGAATATTCCCAGAAATTCCCATGAGGGGAATTCCGTCAAACCATGCATCTGCAAGACCGGCCATTCCATTTATTGCACCAGGACCTGAAGTCGTAAAATACACTCCGATTTTTCCAGTAGTGCGTGCATAACCATCAGCTGCAAACGCACACCCCTGCTCGTTATAAAGAACATGAACACTAATTTCCGGTCTTTTTTGCAATGCATCCATAAAAGGCACGATATAACCACCAGCATAACCGAACACATCGGTTACACCATGCTTAATCAAAAAATCAACTAAGTATTCGGAGCAGTTCATTTTTCACCGCCTTTGTATAAGTTATAGGCATTTTCAAGCAATGAAAAATCTGTCTTTGAATAATTTTTCCCGTATCGTTTGCGCTTTTCTAGTTCAAGATTCCCAATAACTTGATACATATCGCTATAATTGCAATCAGTGTTTTTTTCGAGCCATCTGATGTTATCAACATGGCTTTTCTTTACACCGCAGATAAACATAGGAATGTCATAGCCCCATTCATTTTCTTTTTTTACAGGGACAATATATCTTTCAATTGTTTCAAAAAGAGAAGGGAGATTATATTTTCCCTTGTAACGGCTGTTTACGTAGGCTGCTAATGCTTCCGTACATGCATTTCCAGCACCACGAGCCATACCAAGAAGAGAGCCATCCACAACAACACTTCTGTCCGCTTCAACACACAGGTCAATAAGATGTTCTGCTAATGCATTTGCTATGCATAGGTTATTGTGGGTATGAAGGGCTACTTTTATATCCTTATCAAGCAAAGAATCAATCTGCTTAAAAATGCGAGTCAAATCATCGAGGTACATTGTTCCAAAAGTATCTACAATTGCAAAAGCGGCTGGCTTAAATGCATTCACCTTTTTGAGCATATCTTCACGCTCTTCCATGGTGTAGCCATTCGCATCCATTGGCTGGACAAAAACTTTATATCCTTTCTTCATTGCATTCTGACAGAACTGCAAAGCAGACTCCGATTCATACTTTGCAAAAGAGATTTTCAATGTCTTAAAAGACTTACCAGTGCAATCATCAAGTTTTTCTATGCAATACCGACTATTGTCACAGAACCCTAAAAATTCACTTGTTCCACGTTCGGAAGGAATATTTCTCAACACATCTTTTGAATCTGCATAAACAAGCGTTTCACCTGTCACATTTGTCTGCAAAAATCCAGTTTCTATCAAATCAATACCAGCTTTTACAAGACCAGACATAACGGCATCGATAAACTCTTTTGAAAAATTCTTATTACCAACATAGCCGCCATCACGTAAAGAACAGTCTGCTATCTGAATTGTCATTTCTTCATCATCTCCTTGTAAATTGCATCACAGATTTCGAAATCTTCCAGATAATCAATATCCATAGCCTCAATTTTGCCGACTTCTTTTATAAAAGGTTTAATTCCGACTCGGCGGTTATACTTCTGGAAAGTTTCTTTTTTAAAAACATAAGCGATACAGGTCTCCCCATAAATAAGCGGCAAGTCCTGTGTACGCGGAAAATGATTCGGATCAAAGTTAATAGGTTTTTCATCTTCCCACATAAAAGTTCGAATTGCTTCTGCACAGAAAGAACTGTCATATTCTCCGCTCGCTACTTTTGCTATGCAGTCATCAATAGTTTCAGCTTTTGCAAAAGGCGAAGTAGTATGGGTATTCACATAAATATCTGCATCAACATTTTTCATAAATTCAGAAATTATGTCGTTTGCATTTTTATCATCACCATCAAGAAAATCGGGACGTTTCAAAAACTTCACGCCTGGCAAGACATAATCTTTTATGCTTTCATCAGAACAATAGATGTATGTTTCATCTATATATTTTGATTCAAGACAAGTTCGCTGAATAAAATGCATAAGCGGAGTGCCATCAAAAAAAGGTTTAATGTTTTTCTTTGGAACTCGTTTGCTTCCGAGTTTTATCGGAATTAGGGCTACCGTTTTCATATTTTACCACTCCTACCTAAACTCCGGCTTCCGCCTTACATACCGATAGAACCTCATCGAATACAAAATCCGCCTGAAGCGCATCCAGCTTACTTCCTGACAGAGACGGAATACGCTTTCAAGACCTGCGTTCTGCACCCACTTTGGCGCACGTGCAATCGTTCCCGACACGAACTCAAACGTTCCGCCACTTCCAATCGCGTACTTCACACCGCATGTTCGCAAGAAGTCAAAATTATCCTCGATAAAAAATTCCTGCTTGGGTGCGCCGAATCCAACGAACAGAATATCGGGACGAAATTCGCTGATTCTTTTTCTGCATGAATCCACGAACTGTTCTGAAAACGGATATTCCTCAAAGGCAGGCGAAAATCCATCTATTTCAATGCCGTATTCTTTGCGAATTTTTAAGACTGCCAATACATTTGATTCTGCCTTGCCGCCAAGAAAGAAGACCTTTAATCCGTTTTCTTTTGCATGTTTGGCAAAATCATAGACGATTTCGCTCCCGGAAAGTTTTTCTGCATCTGAAAAAACTTCTAGTGTCTTCCGTGCTTTTTTAAGCGGAATCTCTCCGTCAAATGTAGCGTAATGGCTGTTTATGTAGTTCATGTACCGTTCATTCGTGTTTGCAAGAACTATGACCTGCGCATTCACCGGAGCAATGCACTTTAATTCGCTTTCATTGCGATTGAATAATTCGTTTCTATGAAGAAGATTGAAATTCAGGTTGCAGAATTCTGTTTTCTTATGCATTACCCTATCCTTTCATACCCCAACACTGCTTCACTCACGAATGCGTCATCCGCCTCGTACACCACACAAAACTTCACCCCAATCCGTTCCGCCAGCCCTTCGTAGTACGCAATCACATCTTTTCTGATTTCATCGCTCCCCAGCCGCACCACGTCGCAATCTGCACATGCCAGTTTTGCATCCAAATCCGCCACTGACTGTGCGCACAGATACAACAACACTTCACTGTCATCTTCTTCCGCCGCTTCATCAAACCTATTGTTTACAAAGCACTCCAGCATCAGTTCCTGCACACCATTGGGAAAAAGCACAATGTTAGGCTCTGACAAAAGCCCGCCTTCTTTGCTAACGAGAAAGTCATGCATTGCGACAAGTTTTTTCTGTTGAAAACCTTCGGGTGCAGAACCACAAAGAATTGCATAGCGAATCATATACTGAAAAATACAACGCAATTGCGTTATTATTTATCTTATATTACAACGCTAAAGTGTATATGTCAATAACTTTATGACGCAATTGCGTTATAAAATAGGTATGTCGTCATTTGGTGATAGATTACGGGAAGAAATTGAATATATGGGGATGTCTCAGCGCGAAGTTGCGGAAAAAGCAGGAATCAAAAAACGCGCACTTGATATGTACGTAGGTTACCGTGGCTCAATGCCTTCTGCCGATGTTGCGGTGCGACTGGCAAAAGTGCTCAATGTCACAGTGGAATATCTTGTTACGGGCGAAACTGATGGCACAACTGCTGATAATCTCCGCCGCCGAAAACTGGAACAAGATATAGAAAAAATTTCTGACCCCACCCGCCAATTCCTCGAAACCACTATCCACCTCTTTGCAGAGCAAGAAAAGAATAGAACATAATCCAAAATTCTGTTACACTGTTTCCATGACCGAGCAAGCCCTGCGGAAATATATCATCAAATGGGAAGTCATAGGAGATTCAAAATGAGACGCATCCCCCTTAAACGCCATCCCCTTTTCTCTGCTGATGCAATTCCTGCAGAAAGCCGCGCCATCATTGAGCATTTTGACCGCATTATTGCGGATGTGCTTTTGCTGAGCGGAAAGCATCGCGTTCAACTGGGTGGGGCAATCAGGCGGCTTTCCCATGAACTCACTGACGACCGCGCCAGCCGCCGCATAGGATACATGAATGACGCGGGCATGGTAAGTGCCTACATCAGTTACTTTATGTGGTGGAACCTGGTACGGCTGACGCGGCTCTTTGCAGGACTGCCCCGAGATGCCTTTTCCCTTGCTGACGGCGACATAGTGCTGGATGTGGGAAGCGGTCCCCTTACCGTGCCCATTGCCCTCTGGCTTGCCCGTCCGGAACTCCGCTCAAAAAAACTCACCGTCTACTGCATGGACTTGTCGCAGACCGCCCTTGCAAGTGGGGAAGAACTCTATCTTTCCATTGCGGCAAAGACGATTGCAACGACAAGCGGCGGCACATCAGGCTCAGGCTCAAGCAATGAGTCTTCCGGCAAAAAAAACGTCCTCACGCCCTGGACTATCGTTCGCGTCAAAGGTGAACTGGGTACCCGCATCAAGGAAAAGGCTTCACTCGTCACCTGTGCAAATGTCTGCAATGAGTTGATTCAAACAAGCCCCATGCCACCAGACTATCTGGCAAAAAAATACAGCAGCGATTTGCTTTCCTATCTGGACAGTGAAAACCCAGCCGCTTCTGTCCTGCTCATTGAGCCGGGAGACCCAAAATCTGCCCGCTTTGTTGCCCTCATGCGGGAAGCATTTTTGCGCCGCTCATGTATTCCGCTTGCTCCCTGCCCCCACACAGCAGCCTGCCCCATGACGGGTAATGCCAAAAAAGGCGGCAAATGGTGCAATTTTGCCTTTTCCACAGACGACGCTCCCCCCGCCCTGCAAAAAGTATCCGCAAAAGCAGGACTGGCAAAAGAAAGGGCTACCCTTAGTTTTGTGCTGGTAAAAAAAACAGATAGCCTTGTAGCGGAAAAAAACGATGAAAACAAAAGCCCGCACCCCAAACGCCTGACGCTGCGCATCACTTCTGATTTTATCCGCCTGCCCGACCTGCACAAAAGCGGCTATTATGCATGCTCAGAATTGGGGCTGGTACTGGCGGTAGACAAGACCCATGTTCACCCCAAAAACGGCGAACTGCTTTCTATCGCCTATCCTGCCGATACAAGCCTCCGCGACAAAAAATCAGGTGCTGTCTTGCTGGAAATCTAGTTTTTGATAACATTACGGGTTCTGGCTTTTCTCTCAATCACTTTTGTGCTATGATAAAAAAGTGGCTTCGGAGGTTTGCATATGAAGAAAACTATTTTCTTTGGTTTTATTTGTGCAGTTTTGTTTATCGCCTGTTCAAGTGATGACGAAGACTCTATTACCCGCAACCCGCAGAAAATTACATACGCACAAGGCACGCATGTCTATGAAATCAGCAATGATGTCGGAACGCTGACGTTGGAAAACTTTCCCGCATCAAAAACTCTTTTTCTTGCAAAGACTAATCCCACAGAAACAATCGTTCCTATGGCGAACACCCACTACATTGCAAGCGGAACAAACGTCAGCCTGAATTCTACTGGTGTGTACTCCCGGTCGGCGGAAGCTGCAGCAGATTCATCTGCACAATCACAGGAACATTCCCGCACCTGCTATTCCATGCATCTGGCAGAAATAGCCCAAAAGCAGCATGCCAGCCGCCTTCGTTCGGCATCCCCAGCCAGAAGCGCGTCAACAGCGGAACTTACAGACAAGACAAAAAGCTACGCCGTTGGTGACACAAAGTTTTTTTATCTGGACTCAACAACAAATGACGATGACACGGAAATTCTATGGTGGTCAGAGGGAAATGCAACGCTGGAAGCCATTGGAAAAGATGCAGGAGGAAACACAATCTGCTATGTCTGGGTTCTTGGTGAGGTAAAGGGCTACAACTCGGACAATTCTACAAAATTTACGGCAACTTCAACATTTATCTGAGCGACACCGGAAAGATTATCAATCTGGTCATTTTTGACATCAATAATTGTGGACATGAAGAAAAAAATGTCGAATTCTGCGGATATTATTGGGGAGGAAGAGACTTATATCCCAACGCAAATCATTACAAGGCAATTACTGGAGAAGACTACAAAGATAATAATGTTTCCCGCTTTTCAAATGAGGGAAATTACCTCTACATAAACTCATACATGAGCGACCCGGCAGGCAGTATGTACACCACAATTGTGCACGAATTCCAGCACATGCTGCAGCAGAACATGAAGTGTATAAAACTGAATGGAGCCGAGCCAGAAACTACATTCAACGAAATGTTCTCCGTTGCCGCAGAGGATTTAGCCTTCATGTTCTTTCCCCAAATCACTCTTACAACTCAGGCAGCAATCAACTTTATGTGGGACAACATCAACAACTACGTATACAACGGCATAGAATGTAATTCCAAAATGGGATACCTGTATTACGGAACCGGCTTTTCATTCGCCGGCTGGTTCATGCGTAGATACGGTGTTGTCGCAATGAAAAATGCCGCAAACAATGACTATTTGGGTTTAGAATCCATTATACAGGGTATCAACGCAACAAAGCCTGCAGTAACGCAGACCGCAGAATCGCTGCTCAAAGACTATGCCGTTGCCTGCATACGGGGCATGGATGAAAAACCGCTGGAAAATGGAAAAATCTTCAACGCCATAGCACCAGTTGCGGCAACAGACGCAATCTACTGCACCACACAAAGTTACGGCTACCCCCTCATCGCAATCAACCTTGAGGGCAAAAATAACTCAGAAACGCTTGGCTTTACCCAAGCAGTAGACCCAGACGTGTGGAGTCAAAAATTCACTACTACCTATCCTGCCAATAAATTTGGAGAAATCATTCTGACGGGCTTTAAGAAATATTGCTCAAACCAAGTTGCAGACCTTCGCCCCTACGGCATGATGCTCCACTCAATCGGAAGGACAAAAGAAGCAGCCGATGTAACGCTCACATTCTCGTCAGACTCAGAGCCGTCCGCCAGTGAAAAAATGTACCTGGTGATTTATTAAAATAGAAAAAATAGGGGAGAAGTCTCTCCCCTGCGCCACACTTTGTTGTGTCGCACCCCTCTCTCCTGGGGCAAATGATGTGTCATCTCACAGAAGTAGTATGCACATCCGCCCCAAGCCCCATTACTTGTACAGTGCCTTGATTTCCTTTGCGTAAATCTCGTTGATTTTGTAGCGCATGATTTCCTGCTTGGCAGAAAGTTCTACGCCTACTTCAAAGGGCTTTTCCAAAAGACCCACCTTGTTGATTCGCTCGTACATCTTAAAGCCATTCTTTGCATTGATGCGTAAGCCCACTTCATTTTCAATCAGGTGATTGATTTCTGTGGTGGCAAGCAAATCGGAATAGCTTTTGTATTCCAAGCCGCTTTCTTTGGCAAAGGCTTCCACCTCGTCTTTTTCGGGCACGATGAGGGCGGCAAGATACCGCTGATCCTGTCCAACAACTACTGCCGCCTGAATGTAGCGTGACTCCTGAATCTTCATCTCAATGGGAAGCGGTTCTACGTTTTCGCCGCCCAGCTGCACAATCGTATCCTTGGCGCGGCCACGAAGCACAATCTCGTTGTGGCGGGTCAGGATTGCAATGTCACCTGTGTTAAACCATTCGTCTTCGTTAATTGCTTTTTTGGTCAAGTCAGGACGTTTGTAGTATCCCTTCATCACTGTGCCGCCCTTGATTTCGAGCACGCCTTTCTTGCAGCGTCCCAAGTCTTTTCCTGTTTCAAAGTCAACAACGCGGGCAGAAATGCCACGAATGGGCGAGCCAACGTTTCCAAAGACTGGCTTTTTTATGGGGCGCACGGAAATAATGGGTGCGGTTTCAGTAAGTCCGTAGCCTTCCACCAGTTTTACGCCGATTGCCCAGAAGAATGCGTCCACTGCACGAGGCAAGGCACCACCGCCTGCAACGCCGGCACGGAAGCCTGTTCCCAACATTGCCTTGATTTTGCGGAATACCAGCACATTTCCCAAAAGTTTAATCGGATAGAGTAGCAGCCAGGGAATGACAAAGCCCGGCCACTGCAACCAACGCTTATCTATGCCAAAGCGGGAAGTCTTGTCAAAAAGCACACGGTCAATCTTAGAATGAATCAGTGCGACACGCACAAAAAAACGGAAAAGGAGATAGACTGCGCCACCCGTCTTGCGCATGTTGCGGTAAATGCCGTCGTACACCGCCTCAAACACGCGGGGAACAGCAGGAAGAACCTGAGGATTCAAATCTTTTAAGTCAGCAAGCAAGACCGGCCCGATGGGTTTTGAATAGCAAATAGTTGCCGCCTGGCTCAAAACAACGTATTCAACTGCCCGCTGAAAAGCATGCCATACTGGAAGCACCATCAGTCCACGATCACCGGGATAGAGGAAAATGCGCTCATCTACTTCGTCCAACTGGGTAATAAAGTTGCCGTTAGAAAGCATAACGCCCTTGGGTTGGCCTGTTGTACCCGATGTAAAGATAATCGTTACAATGTCATCCCAGTCACCCTTGTCAATCTCTTCCTCAACTTTGTCGGGGTTCTGCTCATTGTAGGATTTGCCCTTTGTGATGATATCGTTAAAGGTCAAAAGTTCTACTTCGGCCTCTTTTGCCGTGTTATTGTCCTTGTCCGTCGGTTCCTCAAAGGAAATGAGGGTCTTTACCAGCGGCAATTGCTCACGGAGGGCAAGTATTTTCTGAATCTGTGCGGAATTTTCCACAACGACAATTTTACATTCAGCAAAAGAAAGGATATATGCCAAATCATTGGAAGTAGCATCACAACCGCGGGGCACATCCACCGCACCAATGGCCATAATGCCCATGTCCGCATGTTCCCATTCCCAGCGGTTATCACTGATAAGACCAATATGGTCGCCACGTACTACGCCCAGCGAAAGAAGACCGCCTGCAAAGTCAAGAGCATCCGCATAGGCATCCTTGTAGGAAATAGGCGTAAACTTACCGTCCTGCTTATACAACTGATAGGCAATCTCGGGATAATCCTGTGCCTGTTTTCTAAAGATTTTTACCAGTGTCTTTTCCATTATGCTGCTCCATGCGTCATTATTTTTTTAGCAAATTACAAAACTGCTCAACCAATGTATCAATTTCAGAAAAATCAGGTTCACCCGATGGAATAGAGGCAAACAAGGTGTCAGCCCCCGTCTCCGGATTTGAGCGAATCTGAACTTTTTTGTCAGTAAGATACATATCCAGAATATCGCGTACGGTACTTGCAAAAATCACCGCATAGCCTTTTGCCAAAGCCGCATCCAATGGTTTGATTTTCTGTGCATCAGACAAGGCAGTGAGGGCAGAGACCGTCTGTTCAATCAGTTTTTTTCGTGTTTCGCTGGCAATTGCCGCTGACTGATTTGAAAAATATTTTTCGCTTTCAACAAAAACATAGACCTGCAAAAGCGGTTCTTTTTCGTTCAGCTTAATCCAGCGGTTTACAATGCCTTTGAGCACCGTTTCGGCTGGATATTTTTGTGCTGTTGCCGCCATGTCTGCGGGGATAAAATTGGTCTTGCGCAAAAGGTCGCCGCAATAGGAAACCGTGTCTTCAATCATGGCATCGCGGCTTTCATAATGATTGTAGAGGGATGCTTTTTTGATTCCCAGTCTTTCAGAAATATCTGCAAGGGAGGTGCCGCCCACGCTCTTATTAAAGGCAGAATCCAGCACCGCCCGAATTATCTTTTCTTTTGTAATTTTTTCACCAACAGCCATTTTTTCTCCCAGCACTCCCCACTTCCCCACGAAGCAGAAAACTACCGACTATTAGTTTAATACGTGTATGTCTCTTTGTCAACGAAAGAAAACAGGGGAAACAGGGCGAACGCATTATAATCCATTCGCAAGTAAGACAAAAAGGGCACAGGCGAATGAGTCTCAACAAAAACAGACTACCGCCTGAAGTTCCGCCTGCGGAAGCTTCCGAACCCGTCGCTGAAATGCGCGGTTGAGCGAATAAGAAATTGGACTCGCTTCGCTCGCCCTCTCAGAGTGCTCATTCAGCGTAAGGACATTATAGGCACAGGGATAGGCAATAGGTGAATGTCGCTCAACAGGAAGTGTAATATTGAAGGTAATACGGTTATAATCACCTGTCAATTATTGCCCCGCAGGCTTTTTCACCGTCCATGGCAGATGACACGATACCGCCACTGTAGCCGCTTCCTTCCCCCGCAGGATACAAGCCTTTGAGTGCAGTGCATTCCAGCGTGTCTTTCTTGCGCAGGATGCGGACTGGTGTGCTGGTGCGGGTTTCACTGGCGATTAAAAGTGCGTCATCGCAGATAAAGCCCCGCATGTTCTTGTTAAAATCCCTAAAAGCGGCCTCCAAGCGGGAAGCAATCTGTTCTGGGAGCCACTCATCCAGACGGCTGGGAACTACACCCGGTGTATAACTGGTACGGGGCAAGTCCACAGAATCTTTGTGAGCAAGAAAATCAGTGAGTCTTTGGGCGGGTGCCTGCTGACCCTTTCCATGGCGGGCGGTCTCTGCTTCCAGCCAAGTCCGCCAGTAGAGCCCCGCCAGAGCCGAACAGCCGTCTTTTTCTGCCTGCTCCCTAAAACGAAGGGGAATGTCTTCTGGGCGGATTTCCACAACGATTGCGCTATTGCTCCAGCGGCTGTTGCGGGCTGCGCCTGACATGCCGTTTATGACAATTTGTCCTGGAGCCGTACTGCTTGGCACCACAAAGCCGCCGGGGCACATACAAAAACTGTAGACACCGCGTCCGTCTTCCTGAGCCGTAAGCCGATATTCCGCCGCCTGCTCCATTTTTTTGCCATGAAACTGAATTCTATCAATAAGTTCCCGCGGATGCTCCACACGCACGCCAACGGCAAATATTTTTTCTTCCAGTGCATCGGGCGCAACTTTTGCAATCAGTTCATACACATCGTTGGCAGAGTGACCGGTGGCAAGCACAATGGCATCAGCATACAGGGTCTTTTCTTCGCCCGTTTTGGTCTTGCGGATACGAACTCCTTTTACGCGGAGCACGGGTGAATTCCGTTGCACACCGTCAATATCTCCCGCCAGCACAGGTTCTGTCTCAAAGCCGATGCATTTGGTGTCAAAGAAAAACTCGCCGCCACAGGCTACGATTTTTGCCCGCATATTGTTGATAATCTGAGGCAGTTTGTCCGTGCCGATATGGGGATGCGCGTCAGTAAGGATGGCGGGATTTGCGCCAAAGGCAACAAAAATACGCAGGATTCTGCCAATGTTTCCCCGCTTATTGCTGCGGGTGTACAATTTGCCGTCGCTGAATGTACCTGCACCACCTTCCCCAAAACAATAATTGCTGTCTGCGTCCACAAGCCCCTGCGTACTGATTGCGGCGATGTCTTTTTTACGCTCGCCTGTAACAGAACCACGCTCAATGATAATCGGCTTGATTCCTGCTTCCAAAAGGCGCAGGGCTCCAAAAAGTCCCGCAGGTCCCGCACCCACTACCGCAACGACACGCTTTCCATCTGCCTTTTTCCATACAGGCAATTCATCTTCGCTCGCCTCTGGTTTTTCGCCGATGTAGACTTTGTAGCGCATCACCAGTTTTAGTTTGCCCCGCCGTGCGTCAATTGATTTTTTTACGAATACAGGGGTTACTTCATCGGAGGCAGTGGAAATCCCCCTGTCTGCCAGTGCGAGTAAAATTTTATCCTTGATGAAGGCTGGCCGCTTTTCATCTTCCGGGCGAATCGTTATGGAAAGTTCTGTAACCATCAGTTACGTCACACCTTGAACAAATCAATCTGAGAACCAATCTGTTCGATTGACTGCCCCATGGCCTCAGAAATGTCACCCAGCGTATTGCCGTTGTCCTTAATCTGCCGTGCTCCGTCTGCCATTTCTGTAACGCTGGACTTGATTGCATCGGTGGCTTCCTGCAAGGATTTTACTTCGTCCAGAATAGCCTTGTTGCCTTCGCTCATTTGTGATGAAGAAGTGCGCACCTCCACCGTACTGTTGTTCATCATGTGCAGGGCGTCGGTAATCTGCTTGCTGCCTTCTTCGCTTTCCTGCATAGCACCGCGTATCTGACGCACCAACTGGTCTGTTTCCTGAATGTTGTGGCGGACGGTACCAAAAGCCTGTTTTGCCTCGGAACTTGCGGCTACAACTGCCGTCACCAAATCGCTGATGTTCTTCAATTCTTTGCCGATAGATTTTGATTCGGCCGCAGATGTTTCCGCAAGCACACGGATTTCATCAGCAACAACGCCAAATCCCGCTCCAGCCTCACCCGCATGAGCCGCTTCGATTGCCGCATTCATGGAGAGCATATTTGTCTGGGAGGCAATCTTTGCAATCGCCTTGTTTGCCTTAAAGAGCATCTGGCTCTGTTCTTCAATCAAGGCAATCTGACGGTTTACGGCTTCCTGTTTTTCCACGCCATTTTGTGCCGCATCTTCCAGCGCAAGGAATGAATCTGCCATTTTTTCGGTACTGCGCGTAACGGAAGCGATGTTTCCCAGCATCTGTTCAACAGCGGAACTCGCCATGGAAACGCCTTCCGACTGATTGCCAATCAAGCCGTTTAAGCTTTCGATGTTTTCTGCAATATGGGTTACTGCATCCGCCGTCTGCTGAACGCTTTCGCTCTGGCTGTCAATCTGACCGATAACGCTGTCTATATGGCCAAGAATCTGGTTGATTGAACCGCCTGTTTCCAGAGTGGTGTGCTGCATACTGCCGTCAATGTCAATCAGATTTTCCTTGGACTCTTTTACACCGCTGATAATCATGCGCAAATTTTCTGTAAAGGTATTGAAACCCTGCACCACATCGCCGATTTCATCTTTTGTCTTAACTTCAATTTTCTTGGTCAAGTCAGCATCGCCAGTAGCGATTTCCTTGATGGAATCCTTTAATGCCTGGAGCGGTCTGAGCAGAATATGCAGATACAAGCCGGTAAAGACCAGCAGCAATATGGCGATAATTGACGTGATAAGGGCAATGGCTATACCACTCTTTTTTGCACCGGCCTGAATTTCTACCTCAGGAATGGCAACGCCCAAAGACCAGGAAGTTCCGTAAATGGGGGAATAGAACATATAGTTGGTCTTTCCTGTGTTTTTATTTTTAACGATGCCGCTGCCTTCCTTTCCGTAAATCATGTCATCAGCCACCTTGTAGTAGCCGATTAGACCAGAAGCATCGTCTCCCATTTCGTAGTAGTTCTGTCCCACTTCCTCGGAATCACGGTGGGCAAGTATAGTGCCGGAACCATCCAGTGCAAATACATATCCATCTCCAGACAACTTGATTCTGCCGATTTCGTTTTCTGCAATGGTCGTAGGAATGGCACCCACAAAGATACCGAATACGTTGCCGTTTTCATTTACTGCGGAAACGGTCACATAAAATACATTTCCGCCAGTAACGCTGTCTTCAGTCGGATTGCTGATGTATTCGTCTGCACCCTTGGTCAGAATCTGATTGAAGAAGTCCTTGGAGCTGACATCAACTTCTTCACCGGTGGAGGTATACATGGTGCCTTCCGCATCACATATGCCTACGTAGTCAAAATCAACGTTTATCAACTGCGTGTTTTCCAGCATGTATTCGCGAACCGCTTCAATGTCGCCTGTAAGGAATACATTTGCCTTGGTGAATACGCGCAAATCCTTGTAGTAACTGTTGAGCCAATAGGAAATCGCCGTGGAACTTTCTGCCGCCACCGTTGTGTTAAAGTCGCGGTAGGTCTTGATGTCGTTCTTGGTAATGGAGTGACGAAGAATGACAATGAGCGCAGAGAAAAATACAATCATCAGCACAAGCAGTGCACGTTCAAATTTAAATGCAAAGGTCTCCGTCCATTTCTTGTGAGGAACCTTAGGCTTTTTTTCTTTTGGCACTTTTACTTTTTTTACTTTCGGTTCTTTTATCTTCTTTTCTTTCATGGTCGTCCCCCAAAAAAGTCTCTCTACTAGCATATATTATACTTCATATATCGGAATAATGCACTTTTTTTTGACAGAATGTCTGTTCGTCCGCTCGCAAATCAGACATCTCTGGACTGCGGGCGATTTGCTTTATTTGTGGTAGTGCGTTCCGCATTGCAGAATCTCAACATAAGATTTTTCATTTTCTTCTACAATTCTGTAAACGATGCGATTAAAATCGTCAATTCTCCGACTCCAGTATCCTGACAAATCATCTTTTAAAGGCTCTGGTTTTCCGATTCCCACATAACCGTTTCGGTCAATATCTTTTAAAATGGAATCCAATTTTTTTACGAGTTTTTTATCGGAATGCAGATTCAAAAAATCTTCCCATGCTTCATCAGTCCAAAGTTTGTCCATTAATTAACCTCACTGATTTCGTGCTTTGTGAGTTTTCCCTGTCGTGCATGTTCCAAAGACACTTTGAGCCGTGCCTGATTATCTTCACTCCAAAACGGGTCAGCCTTAATCTCAAACGGAATGCGGCTTTCTCTGAGGCAAGCCGTCATAAACATATTCACCGCCGCTGTCACCGTAATTCCGATGGATTCGCAGAATCCTTCAAAAGAATATTTTCGCTCGTCATTTGTCCGAATGCTCATCGTTGCCATATTTTGCCTCCAAAACGCTTGTTTTATTCATGCAATATAATACATTGTAACACAATGTGCGACAAAATACAAATGGATTTTTGGCTGTTATTTTTGTCCAAAAGCCACGGAAATCAATTTTTGAAAAACAGGGCTGTTTAAAATCTAAAATCTATGCTAA
>ERZ842401.2416-NODE-2416-length-25041-cov-26.310334_pt1 | contig 25041 bp, 16 predicted proteins | sample MGYA00521270_ERZ842401 | MGnify/ENA primary metagenome ERZ842401 (study PRJEB31892, sample SAMEA3878208) | bioreactor metagenome | biome: Moose rumen | place: Sweden | collected 2011-10 | study: EMG produced TPA metagenomics assembly of the PRJEB12797 data set... | reverse complement strand
TGAATGGTTTTGAGTTGGCGAGGCTTATCCGTGAGCGTGACCTGGGCGTGCTTATCTTCTTCTTGACAGACCGCACGGAGAAGGCCGACCGTTTGAAGGGATTCGACTTGAAAGGCAATGACTACATCCCCAAGCCGTTCTATCCCGAAGAACTCATTGCTAAAATCAAGGAGCGATTCGAACACCGCCAGCCCACACTTCCCTCACGTATCACCATCGGCTATACTGTATTCGACAGCAATCTCTCCACCATAGAGATTGGCGGAGTGGTGCAACATCTCTCCGCCCGCCAGTCGGAAATCCTCACCATCCTTGCACAGAACATAGGCCAGACCGTAGAGCGTGACACCATTCTCCAAACCGTTTGGGGTAACGACAGTTATGCCAATTCCCTCGCCCTCAACGTGCAGATTACCTATCTCCGCAAGATGCTCGAAGCCGACACTTCCATCTCCATCATCTCACTAAAGAAACGAGGGTATATCTTGGATGTGAATAAAGCACCAGAGCGGAATAGCTACGGGTAGGCGACCAAAGGTCGGGTTTGTTTGTTCGGCTATGCATCACGCCGTTCGTGCGCAACAGAAGCATCTTATAGTCTTTTCTGCCGTAGAAAACATCGTTTTCCACGGCGGAAAACACTGTTTTCTACGGCAGAAAACACCGTTTCCCAAGAAAGGTAAGACCATTATCTTCCTTCGGAAACGCATTAAACCCTTATTGTTTATGAAGCCATCACTCATATCTCTGGCATTAAAAAACAAGAAAAAATTGCCACTTTAATAACCTCTACAATTGAATGCTGCCATAAATACCAATGCTGCCATCATTTACAATTACCTGATAATGAACGACTTAACAAGAGCTATGGCAGCATGGCAGCAAATTCCGGAAAATCTGCAAAAACTTCACCTTATTTATATATTAAACCAGTAAGTTCCTGCTGAAATTGTCGTTTGGAGGCACAATGAAAAGAGGGAACCTTCACAGGCTCCCTCTTTTTACCAATTACATAAACAGTAATTGGTTTGGGGAGAAGATTGCTTATCTCTCGACAATCAATCTTCAGAATTAACCTTAATAATCTAATACCATGAAAAACACACCGCAAAAATACAAGTTTTTTTTCAATTAGCCATCAGTAAATGTCAGAATAATGTTGTTTTTTAATAATTATTAGCAAAAAGACTCCTTATTGTAACAAATTTATAGTTCTAGTATTTTGATTTCTCGGTTTTTATTCGTACTTTTGCAGTCCATAAAAGAAAGCCCCACAGAGCGCATGAAAGAAAGCCGCCCACATATAGCCATCATTGACCCCAACACACTCTCGGTATTGGGTTTGAAGCAACTTTTGCTGAACGTGATGCCCATTATGGCTGTCGACACCTATGGTTCGATGACCGAACTGACAGCCAACCATCCGGAGCATTATGTTCATTTCTTCGTGTCGATGAACATTGTGCTTGAGAACAGGACTTTCTTTCAGGCACGCCAGCGTCAGACCATCGTTTTGACACAGTCGCTTGACGGAGGCAGTCAGTTGTCTGAGTTTCACTGCATCTGCGTGAATGTGCCCGAACAGGAGCTGATACGCTCTCTGCTCCATTTGCAGCAGCACGCCCATGCCGGAGGTCGCAACCTGCCTCCCCTGCCCCACGTGCTTCAGCAGAAGATTCTGACCGACCGCGAAATTGAGGTGATGTCGCTCATTGTCCAGGGCTACATCAATAAGGAGATAGCCGACAAGCTGCATATTGGCTTGGCTACGGTGGTGACCCACCGGAAGAACATCATGGACAAGCTGGGGATGAAGAGCGTGTCGGCCCTCACCATCTATGCCGTGATGCACGGCTATGTAGACATCAACAAGATTTAGAGTTTTACGCTGCTGATATCCACCAGTCCGTTGACGATGGCATAGATAGTCAGTCCTGCGGGAGAGTGTATCTGAAGTTTGCGGGCAATGTTGCGCCGATGGGTGATGACGGTGTTAACCGATATGCACAGGTGGTCGGCAATCTCTTTGTTCTGCATGCCTTGCACCACGCCCACGATGACGTCGCGCTCGCGGTCACTGAGCGTCTCGGCATTGTCCTGTCCGCCCTTAAACACCATGTCGCTGATGTTTCGTGCCACGTCGCTCTGGCGTGCCATCGCCTCCAGCCGGCGGATGGCAGGCACGAAGATATGATCCTCAACCATGGAGTGCTGCCGCAGCCACTCTTCGTTGTCGTAGATGTCGTGAAGGGCAGCCGTCAGCTTGTTGTTGTGAAAGCCGTCGCTGGGCAGATACTTAATAATGAGTAGTTTCAGCTCACGCAGTTTCTTGTCGGCAGCGCCGTGATGCTTCGAGAACGTCTCAATGCTGTAGTCAGCAGTCGAATTATTGTCGAGCAGGGCCTGCACATAGGGGAACAGCGTCTTCTGCTCGTAGCGCATATGGCGCTGTATCTCGCGGGCATATTCGTCGTAGAAGCGCAGAATCAGTTGTCCCAATGAATCGTCGGGGTTCAAGCTCTCCTGCAGTTCCCTGCGAATGAATGGCAGCTGAAAGTCCAGGTAGTAGGCATGGCTGGCCTCCAGATAGTGCATCAGCGTTGGCACAGAGAGATGCTCGTCGGTCTCCGAGTCGCCGTATCCGTTGATGGTGAAGTTGACGACAGCCAGGAACGTGTGTGTGTCGACACCGTTGTCCTCGCAGGTTTCCTTCACGGTCTTGTCTCCAAAGCCCAGATTAATGCCAAACGCGCCCAGCATCTGCAGCAGGTCGTAGTTATCGCGTATCAACGATATCATCTTATCGTCGGCCTCGTACATCTTCTGATTTTTCATTGCCTTTCTGATTCTTCCCGGAAAACACATTATGTAAATCGTGTGCAAAATTAGTCATTTCCCATGACATCTGCAAGAATTGAAAGTCAAAATCACTATTTTTGAGTATTTATCCCGGATATTTTGCATATATCATCTTTTTTGTGTAATTTTGCACACAAATTAGAATAACTGAGATGACAAAACGTATAGACTTTCCCTCGGCCAGTGCCGAGATATTTGCCTTTCAGAGTGCCGGCGAAGTGCAGGAATATCATGTCATGATACATGCCTCGGACTGCACCCAGTCGTTTCAGCAGCAGATGGATGCCGTGTTCGATGCCTATCAGCACATCATCTCCGACACGATGGCAGGTGCCGTAGCCGTGTTCAAACGCTACTTCCTGAGCGATGCCGCCAACCAGGCCGACGACGTGGCGGCTGCCGACACGAGCGACTGCGCCAAGAGCATTATCCAGCAGGCACCGCTCGACGGCACCAAGATAGCGCTGTGGGGCTACCTGATGACTAATGTCAGCACCCGCCTGCTGCCCAGCGAACTCTACGAGGTCAGTCACGGCCCATACCGTCACCTGTGGAACGGCAGTGCCCACAACCTGGCCGCCAACTCCGAATACCAGACCCGTCTGCTGTTCAACGAATACATCATGCAACTGACGCAGGAGGGCTGCACCCTGGCCGACAACTGCTTGCGCACATGGCTGTTTGTGAACGATGTCGACCTGAACTACGGCGGCGTGGTGCGTGCCCGTAACCAGGTGTTCTTCACCCAGGGACTGACCCAGCACACCCACTTCATCGCCTCTACCGGCATCGGAGGCCGCCAGCAAGACCCCAACGTGCTGACACAGATGGACAACTATGCCGTGGCTGGCATCAGCCAGGAGCAGATAGGCTATCTCTATGCCCCCACCCACCTGAACCGTACAAGCGACTATGGTGTGAGTTTCGAGCGCGGCACACGCATCGACTACGGCGACCGCCGACATGTGCTCATCTCTGGCACAGCGAGCATCAACAACAAGGGTCAGGTGGTGTACCCCAAGGATGTGGTGAAGCAGACGCAACGCATGTGGGACAACGTGGAGGCGCTGCTCAACGAGGCGGGATGCACCTATTCCGATGTGGCCTATATGGTAGTCTATCTGCGCGACGGCGGCGACTATGCCGTAGTGAGCAGGCTTCACCGCGAGCGTTTCCCCGACACGCCGTATGTCATTGTCAGCGCACCTGTTTGCCGTCCGCAATGGCTGGTGGAAATGGAGTGTATGGCTGTGAAGCAGACGGAAAACGAGGCCTTTGCACCCTTATAGCGTATTAAAAAACCTTAAATTCGTTCGCGAATAAAAAATTATTCGTACTTTTACACCGATTTAATCAATACTAACGGACAGTGACCAGAAAAAACATCATATTCAGCCTTGCCTTGACGGGCATCCTTGCAGGGAGTCCCGCAGCCGATACTGATGCCCAGCAGCTGCAGGCCACACGTCATCACTACTCCACCGACGACGGACTGACCAGCAATGCCATCTCGTTTATGCTGCAAGACGACTACGGCTACCTGTGGATAGCCACATGGAACGGCCTGTCGCGCTTCGACGGCTACAAGTTCTATAACTACAAGACCGGTGCCGGCAGCCATATACCCCACCTGCACAACCGCATCAGCCAGTTGGCCATCGACAACCAGCAGAATGTGTGGCTGCGCATGTACGACCAGCGTGTGTTCGTCTTGAAGCGCTCCACCGACTGCATCATCAACCCCTTCGAGAACATCAGCGGCAGCGAGGAGTATCGCACGTCGCGCCCCATCACCGTCACCAGCAGCGGCTACGTGCTCATCTGCATCGACGGTGTGGGCCTCTATAAATTAAGGATGGAGCACGACGGCATCAGTTCGCAGCTCATTACCACGGCCGACCTGACCATCTCATCGGTGGCTGAAGGCTATCAGGACGACATCTGGCTGGGCACCAACGAAGGTGTTCACCGCATGGATGCCAGCAATCTGACCATAGAGCGCAAGGGCATGTTTCTCGACGAGAACGTCACCTGCCTGTTTTCTAACGGTTACAATATCTTCGTAGGCACGGCAAGCGGCAAGATCCTCTCCTTCTCATACGGACAGGAGCCCGTAGAGATACGCAGCGGCGGCATGGCCATTATGACCCTGCACGTTGACAGTCACGGCATCATCTGGTTTACCGACCCGCGCATGGGTGCCAGCCGCATCAACCCCGCTACCGGCGACGAGAAGTTTTTCGTGCACGACGTGAAGCAGCCCGACTACGACGGCTACGGCGGCGGGTTCTATGAAAATAACGGCGTGGTGTGGGTCAGCATGAACAAGGGCGGCTTTGGCTACTACAACCGCGAGACCGATGAACTGGAGTATTTCCACAATGATCCGACCAACCCCTGGAACCTGTCGAACACCGTCAACGCCCTGCTCATCACCAACGAGGGCGTAGTGTTCGAGAGCACCGTGCGCCGAGGTCTGGAGAAGCTGGAGATCATGAACAATAATATTGAACGCGTGAAACTAGTGCCCGACGCCACATCGGCACTCGACAACGAAGTGCGCGGCATGTGCTACGACAAGAGCGGACACCAGTTAGTGCTGAGCAACAAGGCCGGCACACTCTTTCTGATACGCGACGACGGCACACGCACCATGCTGACCAAGACACGCGACGGCAAGCCCCTCGGCCGCATCTACGGCATCTCGAAGGACTCGAAGGGCAACTTCTGGCTCTGCTCCAAGGACAATGGTCTGTTCAAGATGGCTCCCTCAGGCGACAGCTATACCATCACCAACATGCGCCATATTGAGGGCGACAACACGTCGATGAACGACAACCGTGCGTACAACAGCGTGGAGGATAAGGACGGCAACATCTGGGTGGCCACCTACGGCGGCGGTGTCAACCTGCTGCCCAATGGCAAGACCGAGTTCCTGCATCCCAAGCACGGTATGAAAAACTATCCGCTGAACGCCTACCACAAGGTGCGCACCGTAGCCGTCGACAAGAACGGCAAGGTGTGGGCCGGCACTACCGACGGCATACTCATCCTGTCGTATGCCAACGGCAATGTCACGGTAGAGCGTCTGAAGGAGTCGGAACAGGAGCCCGAGAGCATCATACAGTCGAACGACATCGTCTGCATAGACCGCGACATACACGGCATGATGTGGGTTGGTACCAACGGCGGCGGTCTGGCCCATAGCTATGGTCAGGACTCCGACGGCTGCTGGCTGTTCGAAAACTTCGGCTTCAAGGACGGTCTGCCCTCTGAGGAAATCAAGAGTCTGACCTTCGACTCGCGAGGCAACGTATGGTTTGCCACCGACCACAACATCTGCTCGTTCGACATTGGCAAGCACATCTTTGCCACCTACAGCAACCTGGAGGGTGTCGACGAGACCGTGTGCTCGGAAGGATCGGCAGTCACACATGCCAACGGACATATACTTTTCGGAACAGTCGACGGCTACTACGAGGTCGATCAGCAGAAGCTGGTCACGTCGACAGGCTCGCTGCTCAAGCTGCGCATCACCGACTTCTGGGTCGACGACGTCATGCAGAGCCCACGCCTGACGCAGCTCTACGACTACTACGTGCCCGATGCCCGACAGGTGGAGTTGCCATACCACGACAGCCGCATCACCTTCCGCTATGCCTCGCTCAATTATCAGTTGCAGCATCGCGTACATTATCAATATATGATGGAAGGCTACGACGACGAGTGGATCAACGGCAACACCCAGCGACTGGCCACCTACGAGGAACTGCCATCTGGCACCTATACGTTCAAAGTCAAGGCCTTCCTCATCGACTCGCCCGACAAATACGACATGAAGGAGATCGAAGTGGTAGTGCCGCCGCCCTTCCTGCTGTCGCTCAAGGCCATCTGGATTTATCTGTTCATCGGAGCCCTCATTTGCATCTGCATTCTTTTAATGCTACAGAAAAAACGCCGACGCAAGGAGATGCTGCGCAACATGGTGGGGCATGAAGAGTCAGAGAAACTGGAACTGAAGAAGAAAACCGACTTCCTGTTCATAAAGGATGTCAACGCCTGGCTGGAACACAACTACAGCAACCCGTCGCTCACCATGGAGCCGCTCATCGCACAGCTATCCATGAGCCTGGCCGACTTTGAGTCGAACATGAAGCGCATCACCAAGATGACGCCGCGCGACTATGTCAACGACTTCCGGCTGGAGAAGGCCAAGAAACTACTGGCCGACACCAACGACAACATTGCCGACATTGCCTTCAGCGCGGGCTTCCCCAATGCCGTACAGTTCAATCACCTGTTCAAGAGCAAGACGGGACTGACACCCTCGCAATATCGAGACAGCGAGAAACAAAAACAACAGTCGGGCGATGGAGAAGCCGAATACGAACTGATAGAATAAGAGCATACGAATGACACAGAAAGATATAAACACATAGGAAAAAGGGGCCGTCTCGGTTCGATCGGGATACTCATCAAATAACGTTGAAAACCGGGCTTTCTTCTCTTGTCAATGGCGGGCCACTATCCAAGCGTTTCCTGAATGCCGGTGGATTACAAAGACGGAGAGCACCCACAACCTGTGATAAAGGAGTTTTCATCACATCACCTTGGCGGCCCCGCTTTTTCTTTTTGCGGACATCATCCTGAAAGAATAAATCATAAATGAAGCAATAAAGTTATGTTTTCTGGAATTATTGAAGAATTTGCAACCGTTGTCGACATCAAGCACGACAGAGACAACATCGACTTCACGCTGACATGCTCGTTTGTCGGCGAACTGAGTATAGACCAGAGCGTGGCTCACAATGGCGTTTGCCTCACCGTAGTCAGCATAGAGGGCAATAACTACGTGGTCACGGCCATGAAGGAAACCCTGGAACGCTCGAACCTGGGCCTGCTACGCGTGGGCGACAAGGTCAACGTAGAGCGCTCTATGATGATGAACGGACGACTGGACGGTCACATCGTGCAGGGACACGTAGACCAGACAGCCACCTGCATCAAGATGGAGGATGCCGGCGGATCGACCTACTTCACGTTCGAGTATCCCGAAAACCGCGAGATGGCTGCCGTAGGCTATTTCACCGTCGACAAGGGGTCGGTCAGCGTCAACGGCGTCTCACTCACCGTGTGCAACCCCACCCAGAACACGTTCCAGGTGGCCATCATCCCCTATACCATGGAGCACACCAACTTCTGCGACATCCATGTGGGCACCGTGGTCAACATCGAGTTCGACATTCTGGGCAAGTACATCGCACGCCTGCAACAAATCACACAATAGTAAAAACACAGCAAATAAAGTAACAATAACATCATGCTTACACTGAAACTCATTACCGAGCAGACCGAGCGCGTCATCAGCGGCTTGGAGAAAAAACATTTCAAAGGTGCACGCCAGGCCATCGACGAGGTGCTTGACGTAGACCGTCGTCGCCGCGAGGCACAGCAGCAACTGGATCAGAACCTGAGCGAGGCCAAGAAGATGGCCGCACAGATAGGTGCCCTGATGAAGGAGGGCAAGAAGACAGAGGCCGAGGCTGCCAAAGCCAGCGTGGCCCAGATGAAAGAGACCAACAAACAGTTGGAAGAGACCATGAACCAGGCACAGGAAGAGATGACACGCCTGCTCTGCCAGATACCCAACATACCCTACGACGAGGTGCCCGAGGGTGCTGCCGCCGATGACAACCGCGTGGTGAAATCGAACTTGAAAGAGTGCAACGGTCAGGACACCGTCGGCAATTGGGATGTCAACCCCTCATTAGGAATCGACAACCCCCTGCCTCACTGGGAGTTGGCCCGCAAGTACAACCTCATCGACTTTGACCTGGGCGTGAAGATCACCGGTGCTGGATTCCCCGTGTATATCGGCAAGGGAGCACGCTTGCAACGCGCACTCATCAACTTCTTCCTCGACGAGGCCCGACAGAGCGGCTATACCGAGATTATGCCGCCCACGGTGGTCAACGCTGCCTCGGGCTACGGTACAGGACAGTTGCCCGACAAGGAGGGGCAGATGTACCACTGCGAGGTTGATGACTTCTATCTCATCCCCACCGCCGAGGTGCCCGTCACCAACATCTATCGCGACGTAATTCTCGACGAGAAAGACCTGCCCGTCAAGAACTGCGCCTACACCGAGTGCTTCCGGCGCGAGGCTGGCTCATACGGCAAGGACGTGCGCGGACTGAACCGTCTGCACGAGTTCTCGAAGATAGAGATTGTGCGCATCGACAAGCCCGAGCACTCGAAGGAAAGCCACCGCGAGATGCTGCAACACGTGGAGGGGCTGCTCAAAAAGCTGGAACTGCCCTACCGCATACTGCTACTCTGCGGAGGCGACCAATCCTTCACATCGGCCATCTGCTACGACTTCGAGGTCTACAGCGAGGCACAGGGCCGATGGCTCGAAGTGTCGTCGGTCAGCAACTTCGACACCTATCAGGCCAACCGGTTGAAGTGCCGCTACCGCAACAGTCAGACCAAGAAGACGGAACTGTGTCACACTCTCAACGGTTCAGCACTGGCTCTGCCGCGTATCGTAGCTGCGCTGCTCGAAAACAACCAGACTCCCGAGGGCATACGCATCCCCAAGGCTCTCGTTCCCTATACGGGCTTCGACCTCATCGACTGATGCGAAATCACCGGCTTCCGATGTAGAGGAAAATCATGCCCAGCAGCACAAGGGCCAGGTCAAGTGCTTTGGCCCTCAGGTTTTTCTCGCGGAAGAACATGGCCCCGCAGAGGAAGGAGACGATGACCGATCCGCGTCGTATCATCGATACGATGCTGATCATGGCCGTCGGCAGACTGAGTGAATAGAAATACATGAAGTCGGCCGTAGACAGAAACAGGCTGACACCCACAATGGCCCAGTCCCAGTGAAACGGAGTGGTGTCGCGGTGCTTTGGCCACCACAGCAGCATAAGCATCAGCAGCATCATGAAGCACTGGTAGATGTTGTACCACGACTGTACCATCATGCGGTCAAGCCCTACCCCGCCCTCGCTCTCGGGCGCCATGATATACTTGTCGTAGAGACCGCTGACGGCACCCAGCGCCGCAGCGCCTACAATCATGTATATCCAATGGTCGTGCTTGAAGTCGATACCCTCTTTCTTGCCGCTGCGACTCAACAGCAGAAACGACAGTACGGCCAGCACCACGCCAGCCCACTGCCACAGGTTCAGCCGTTCGCCAAACACCAGCAGGGCACCTATCAGCACCATCACCGGCCGCGTGGCGTTGATAGGTCCCACGATGGTCAGCGGCAGGTGCTTCATGCCGAAATATCCCAGCACCCAGCTGCTCAGCACAATCACCGCCTTGAGCACTATGTATCGGTGCACCTCCCATCCACCGCTGCCCACGTGGAAGATGGTGTCGTCGAGAATGTCAGTGGTAGCGCTAACGATGATGAAAGGAAGAAAGATGGCTGACGATATCAACGTATTGAGAAACAATATAGGCAACACGGCGTTATCGCGCAGGGCTTTTTTCTTCAGAGAGTCATAGACACCGAGGAAGGCTGCCGAAAGGAATGCGAGTAGTAACCACATGGTAATTCTTAATGCTTAATGCTTAATGCTTAATTATAGTAGGTAATGTCAACAAGGAAAAGGGCGTGGGCGGGCATCGACTCGCCAGCTTCAGTGCGTCGCTTCCCTTCAATCACCTTGCGGAAATCGTCAAGCGTCATACGTCCACGACCTACTTCTATCAGCGTGCCCACCACGGCCCGCACCATGTTGCGCAGGAAGCGGTTGGCTGTAATCTCAAAACGCCATTCCGATGGCGACAGCTGCTTCCAATCAGCATGGGTCACGTGGCAGAGAGTCGTCTTCACGTCGGCATGACTCTTGCAGAAGGCACCGAAGTCCTCGTAGCTGAGCAGCATGGCAGCCGCCTGATTCATCAGACCGAAGTCCAGCGGATAGTGCAGTTCACACGAGTAGTGGCGCCTGAAAGGCGTCTTCTCGGTATGTATATAATAATAATAGGTACGCGAGGTGGCCGAGAAGCGGGCATGCAGGTTGCCATCCACTGCCTCCACACACTTCACGGCTATATCCTGCGGCAGCAGCTTATTGAGCTTGTACGTCAGTTGCATACCGTCGATGTCGGCATCCAGGTCGAAGTGAGCCACCATCTTCGCAGCATGCACACCGGCATCGGTTCGTCCGGCTCCTGTCACCTGTATGTCGGTGCGCAGCAGCAGCGACAGAGCCCGTTGCAGTTCTCCCTGCACCGATATGCCGTTGGGTTGCACCTGCCACCCGTGAAAGCGTGTTCCGTCGTAACTCAGTGTAACAAAATACCTCATTTGGGCTGCAAAGTTAATCAAAAATCTTCCAACGCCACCAGCTTTTCGCACTTTTAACGCTGAGACTGCCAATAATTCCTTAAATTCTTAATTTTTGTTAGAAAGCACGCTATGTGACGGAAATTTGTTATCTTTGTAGCCGAATTACAATGAGACAGACAAAACAATGACCTAAAGACAAACAAAACAAAGACCAAAAGACAAACGAAATAAAAACAAATTAACTGGAAAAACTAATGAAAAAGAAACTACTGACATTGATGCTGATGGCCCCGACGATGCTCTGGGCACAGACCTTTGACTTCGACCTTACGAAGCCACAACCCGTGTACAACGAACAAGACGGCTACGGCTACGACGTGCTCCCTGCCCCCGACAAGAAGAAGCCCGCCGAGCCCTTCTATTTCTCAGTGCGTGTGCCCGACGGCAACTACCTGGTTCGCGTGGTGCTGGGTGGCAAGAAGAACTCAAACACCACAGTGCGTGCCGAAGGCCGACGTCTGATGATGGACAACATCATCACGATGAAGGCCAAGGACGAGCAGACGGTGTCGTTCGTGGTCAACAAGCGCTCACCCTTCATCGAGGAAGGCAAACGCGTGAAGATTAAAGACCGTGAAAAGGGCTATCTGGCCTGGGACGACCGACTGACGCTGGAGTTCAACGGTCCGCTGCCTGCCGTCAAGAGCATCCATATTGAGAAGGCCGACGTGCCCACCATCTATCTCTGCGGCAACTCTACCGTTGTTGACCAGAACAACGAGCCTTGGGCCTCGTGGGGACAGATGATTACCCGCTGGTTCGGTCCCAAGGTGGCTATCTCCAATCACGCCGAGAGCGGTCTCACCGCACGCACGTTCATCGGTTCGTTCCGTCTCGACAAGATTCTCAGCACGCTGAAGCCCGGCGACTACGTATTTGTAGAGTTCGGACATAACGACGAGAAGGAGAAGCGTCCCGGCGACGGCGCATGGTATCACTACCAGTACCAACTGAAGATTTTCGTCGACCAAGTGCGCAGCAAGGGAGCTGAGATTGTGTTCTGCACACCCACGCAGCGCCGCCAGTTTGAAGCCGACGGCAAGAGCATACGCAACACCCACGGCGACTTCCCCGCTGCCATGAAAATGGTGGCTGAGAAAGAGCGCGTGCCCCTCATCGACCTCAACAAGATGACCACCGACCTCTATCTCGCCGCAGGACCAGAGGAGTCGAAGCACATGCTGGTGCACTATCCGAAGGAGATGTACGGCCGCGAGTTGGCTGACAACACACACTTCAACGTCTTCGGTGCCTACGAGGTTGCCAAGTGTGTAGTGATGGGCATGAAGCAACTGAACCTGCCCCTCGTGCAGTACCTGCGCCCTGACTGGCAGGACTTCGACCCAAATCACCCCGACAACTGGCAGGAGTTCAAGTGGTCTCCCTCACGAATTGTTGAGATTGTAAAACCCGACGGCAACTAAACGTACTATGATGAAGAAACTCCTGACAACCATTATCTTGGCAACCGCTGCTGTGTCTGCAGGGGCACAGTCGTGGCCTACGCCAACGACCGAAGCCAAGCCCGGCACACGCTGGTGGTGGCTGGGGTCGGCTGTCGATAAGGAAAACCTGCAGTGGAATCTGCACGAATACGCCAAGCACGGCATTGGCGCTGTGGAAATCACTCCGCTCTATGGCGTGCAAGGCAACCAGGCGAACAACATCCCCTATCTTTCTGACGAGTGGATGCAGATGCTGCGCTACACCGGCGAGCAGGCCGCACGCAATGGCATAGAGCTCGACATGGCTACGGGCACGGGGTGGCCTTTCGGCGGTCCGTGGGTGCCTCTGGAAGAGAGTGCCTGTAAGGTGATGTGGACTTCTACCAGCTATGACAACGGGATGAACATGCCCATCGTTGATACAGACCTGTCTCTGCCAGAGAAAGACCGGCCCTATGCAAGACTGCTGAAGGTAATGGCCTTTCCCAACTGGAAGCCAGCAATCTCTATGGACAGCATCAAGAAAATGACTGACAAGGCCAGCAAGACCTACCGTCTGCAACACCTGAGGAACATGCCGCAGGGCATAGAGATTACCAGTTACCTGTCGGCCGACGGCAAACTGAACATGAAAAACCCGAAGGATATCATCGGCGAGAATGCCATGGTGATTGCCATTTACGTGCGCTACGGCGTGATGAAGGTGAAACGTGCAGCCCCTGGCGGAGAGGGGTTGGTGATAGACCACTTCGACCGAAAATCCGTAGAGCACTACCTGCAGCACATAGAGCAGGCCTTCGAGCGCACACACACACCCTACCCCCACACCTTCTTCAACGACTCGTATGAAGTGAGCGAGGCTACGTGGACGCCTACGCTGTTTGATGAGTTTGCAAGGCGGCGCGGCTACAAGTTAGAAGAGCGCTTCTATCAACTGATCTGCGGCGTGCCCGAGGTGGTGAGCGACTACCGCGAGACCTTGGGCGACCTGCTCCTGGAGAACTTCACCGAGCAGTGGACGGCATGGGCACATAGTCACGGTGCCATCACCAGGAACCAGGCTCACGGCTCACCCGCCAACCTCATTGACTGCTATGCCGCCGTCGATATTCCCGAGATTGAGGGCTTCGGCCTTTCCGACCTGGGCATCAAGGGGCTGCGCACCGACCCGGGCAAGACCCGCAAGAACGACTCCGACTACTCTATGTTCAAGTACGCCCCGTCGGCAGCCCACGTCTGCGGCAAGCCCTACACCTCGAGCGAGACCTTCACATGGCTCACCGAGCACTTCCGCACCTCGCTGTCGCAGTTGAAGCCCGACCTCGACCTGATGTTCTGTGCCGGCGTCAACCACATGTTCTTCCACGGCACCTGCTATTCACCCAAAGACGACGAGTGGCCAGGTTGGAAGTTCTATGCTTCCATCGACATGAGTCCCACCAACAGCATCTGGCGCGATGCTCCCTTTTTTATGGACTACGTCACCCGCTGCCAGAGTTTCCTGCAGTGGGGACAGCCCGACAACGACTTTCTGGTGCTGCTGCCCGTGCGCGATGCCTGGAAGCAGAACACCAGCAAGCTGCTCATGCAGTTCAGCATACACGCTATGGGAAAGCTGATGCCCGACTTCCGCGATGCCATCCTGGCTATCGACCGTGCCGGGTTCGACTGCGATTATATCTCTGAGCGCCTGCTCATGGGCACCACCTTCCGCAACGGCATGCTGCAGACCGCAGCAGGAACCCGCTACAAAGGACTGATTATTCCCGGCAGCGGTCAGATGCCCGATGCCGTGAAGCAGCACATCGAGGCGCTGAAGTCGCAAGGAGCCTATGTCATTTACGGCATTGACGAGCAGGCGATGGCTCGTGCCGCCCAACCCGAGACGATGAAGACCCAGCTGGGTCTGAAAGCCATCCGCCGCAAAAATGCCAACGGCTACCACTATTTCATTGCCAACCTTACTCCCGGTGACATTAGCCAGACCGTGCAACTCAGCATACCGTTCAAGAGTGCCCTCTGGTTCAATCCCTTGAACGGCGATATCTGCGAAGCCATCACTTCCGGCAATGCTGTAGACATCAGCCTGCGCAGTGGCGAGTCGATGATTCTGCAGACCTTCGATACCGCCCCCATCAGTCAGTATCCCCAACAGGTGCGTTCTGACCAGCCGTCGCTGGAGATTCCCGTTGCAGGTCCTTGGAGTCTATCGTTCACCGATGCGTCACCGCAAGTGAACAAGACCTTCACACTCGACCACTTGCAGACCTGGGAGACACTCGACGAGCAGACCCAAACGACGATGGGCACAGGCATCTATACCACCACCGTGAAACTCTCGAAGAAGGAGTTGGGCAACGGACGGTGGAGCATTGACCTGGGCGACGTACGCGAGTCGGCCCGCGTCTACATCAACGGACAGTTCATCGGCTGTGCCTGGAGTGTGCCGTTCGTGCTCGACACGAAGGGAACCTTGAAAGTGGGCGACAACGAGGTGCGCATCGAGGTTACCAACCTACCGGCGAACCGCATTGCATCGCTCGACCGTCAGGGGGTGAGGTGGCGTAAGATGGAGGAAATCAACATCGTCGACATCAATTACAAGAAGACGCTTTACGACCAGTGGGAGCCCGTGCCCAGCGGTCTCAATGCTGCCGTCAGGCTGCTGCGCTATCAATAGTCACTCTGAACCGGAAAGACGATAGCCAATCCGCATCGGCAAGGCTAAAGATAGAAATCATCCGTCAGTTGCCGATACCATTCAGAACGCTGACCAGGCGACGCTTCCAAGATGCCCGTCCCCTGGTCAGCGGTTTTTATAGGATGTCGGCCGAAAGCCAGCAGAAATCGGCGCGGAGCCTTTGCCGGCGTCGTCTTCACTGCCCACTCCCGGTGCAGGAAGAATCCTGCGAGCGCAGCCTCCTCCATCACCTTCTGCCGGTAGTCAAAAGGCACCACCAACGAGAATTTGCCATCGTCAGTAAGCAGTCTGCTGACGGCCTGCCACAGGCTCCTGTATGTCAGTGACTCCGTGTGCCGAGCCAGTGTGCGCTGGCGGTCGGGACTAAGTAGCGCGTTGGAGAAATAGGGCGGGTTCGATACGATACAGTCATACTGTCCCTGCATCTGCAGTACATCGGCACACTCGATATTTATCCTGCCGGCGAAGGGCGATTGTGCTACGTTGTCTCTGGCTTGTGCAGCCGCGTCGGCATCGATGTCGACACCCGTGATGCGGGCATCCCGAAACCGCTGTGCCATCATCAGCGCAATGAGTCCCGTGCCAGTTCCTATGTCCAGTATCTCACTGCCGCCCTCGGCCCATGCTCCCAGCAGTGTGCCATCGGTGCCCACCTTCATCGCACATCTCGACTGCGACACGGTGAACTGCTTGAATCTGAAGTAGTCGTTTGCCATTTTGACTGCAAAGATATACATTTTTTGTGAAGTCATTCAGAAAAGCAGCAACAAATTTGGCTTTTCGTTCGTTTTTTCGTAACTTTGCACCCCAATATGCAGTTTACAATAAAAATGAGTGATAATCAGTATAACAACAAGGCTATCTCAATGATAGCCGACATAGAAGGCGATTTTGCAGACATTACCGATGTAGATACTCCGTCAGAATTGTCTATACTGCCCGTCAGAAACATTGTACTGTTCCCCGGAGTGGTGTGGCCTATCCTGCTGGGACGCGAGTCGAGCATGAAACTGGTGCGCCAAGCCGAGAAGACCAGTGCGCTCATAGGCATCGTGTGCCAGCGCGATCCCGACATAGACATCCCTGTGGAGGGCGACCTGCATGAATTTGGCGTCTATGCCCGCGTAGTGAAGCAGTTCAGTCTGCCCGGCGGTTCCTCGACGGTCATTGTGCAGGCCCTGGGCCGTTTCCGTCTGAAGCGCCTCACTCAGCTGATGCCCTATCTGAAGGGCGAGGTAGAGTCGATGCCCGACATGCATCCCGACAAGCACGACAAGGAGTGGAAGACCGCCATCGACGATCTCCGTAAGATGACGGAGCACTATATCAGTATGGTCGACGAGATGCCCGACGAGGCTATGTTTGCCATCCGCAACATCCACAATGCCGAGATGATGCTCAACTTCGTCTGTGCCAACATGCCCTTCACCATTAAGGAGAAGATGAAGCTACTGGGTGTGGAGACCGTCAAGGAACGCCTGTTCGGAGCCATGAAGGCCCTTAACCGCGAAATCAATCTTCAGAAGCTGAAGACCGACATCCGCAATAAAACTCGCGAAGACATCGACGAGCAGCAGAAGAACTACTTCCTGCAGCAGCAGATTAAGAACCTGCAGGCCGAGATGGGCAACGAGCAGTCGCCCGAGAAGACCGAACTGCTGAAGAAAGCCTACGGCAAGAGGTGGCCTGCCGACATCGAGCGCACGTTCTACAAGGAGGTGGAGAAGCTGGATAACATACAGTCCCAAAGCCCCGATTTCAACGTGCAGCTCAACTACTTGCAGACCTTCGTCTCGCTGCCTTGGTGTGAATATACCCAGGACGACCTGGACCTGAGGCGTGCCAGGAAGATTCTGGACCGCGACCACTACGGCATGGAGAAGGTCAAGGAGCGCATCTTGGAGTACATCGCCGTACTATCGCTGCGTGGCGACCTGAAGTCGCCCATCCTGTGCCTCTACGGTCCTCCAGGAGTTGGTAAGACCTCGCTGGGCAAGTCGATTGCCGACGCCTTGAAACGTAAGTATGTGCGTGTCTCTCTGGGCGGTCTGCACGACGAGGCCGAAATTAGAGGTCATCGTCGCACCTATATAGGTGCCATGCCCGGCCGTATCATCAAGAACATCCAGAAGGCCGGTTCCAGCAACCCCGTCTTCATTCTCGACGAGATTGACAAGGTGACGCAGAACACCCATAACGGCGACCCCGCCTCAGCCCTGCTCGAAGTGCTCGACCCCGAGCAGAACAGCGCCTTCCACGACAACTATCTGGACGTGGACTACGACCTGTCGAAAGTGATGTTTATCGCCACAGCCAACAATCTGGGCACCATTCCCCGCCCTCTGCTCGACCGCATGGAGATTATCGAGGTAAGTGGCTATATTACAGAGGAAAAGATTGAAATTGCAAAGCGGCACTTGATACCCCGCGAGCTGGAGAATACGGGTTTGAAGACGCTGCCCGACAGACCTAAGCTCAACAAGGCCGCCATCGAGAAAATCATTGAGCAGTACACCCGCGAGAGCGGCGTGCGCCAGCTGGAGAAGCAGATCAACAAAGCCATGCGCAAACTGGCCTACAAACGACAGATGGACGGCGAGATAACCAACTGGAAAATCACCCCCGACTCGCTGGAGGACCTGCTGGGCAAGCCCCCCTTCTACCGCGACATCTACCAAGGCAATAGCTATGCTGGTGTCGTCACCGGACTGGCCTGGACCAGCGTAGGCGGCGAGATACTGTTCATCGAGACATCGCTCTCGAAGGGCAAGGGTTCGAAGCTGACCCTCACCGGCAACCTTGGCGACGTGATGAAAGAGAGCGCCGTGCTGGCCTTGGAGTACGTGAAGGCCCATGCCGACAGCCTTCAGTTAGACTACCGCATCTTCGACAACTGGAACATACATATCCACGTGCCCGAGGGTGCCACGCCCAAGGACGGCCCTTCTGCCGGCATCACCATCGCCACCTCGATAGCGTCGGCACTCACCCAGCGCAAGGTGCGCCGCAACACAGCCATGACGGGCGAGATTACCCTTCGTGGCAAGGTGCTGCCCGTAGGCGGCATCAAGGAGAAGATTCTGGCAGCCAAGCGTGCCGGCATCACTGACATTGTGATGTGTCAGGAGAACGAGAAGGACATCCTCGAGATTCCCGACATGTATCTGAAGGGTGTCAACTTCCACTATGTAGAGAACGTGCAGGACGTGTGGAACTTTGCCCTGACCGATGAGATTGTCGACAAGCCGCTGAAGTTCGAGATTCCCGACGACGAGAAGAAAGACAGCAATGAAGTTCGAAGTTGAACATAACGACCCGTACAGCAGTGCCCGCGCCGGACTGATAACCACCGACCACGGGCAGATTAGCACGCCCATCTTCATGCCAGTAGGCACATGTGGCAGCGTGAAGGGTGTGCACTTCGCCGAACTGCGCCAGCAGGTGCAGGCACAGATCATCCTGGGCAACACCTATCACCTGTATCTGCGACCGGGACTCGACACGCTGCGCAAGGCCGGCGGTCTCCACAGGTTCAACACATGGGACCGTCCCATACTGACTGACTCCGGCGGTTTCCAGGTCTTCTCACTCACCGGCATCCGCAAGCTGCGTGAGGAAGGTTGCGAGTTCCGCTCCCATATCGACGGCTCCAAGCATATCTTCACCCCCGAGAACGTGATGGACACACAGCGCATCATCGGTGCCGACATCATGATGGCACTAGACGAATGCCCGCCTGGCGAGAGCGACTACCAGTATGCCAAGAAGTCGCTCGGACTGACGCAGCGCTGGCTGGACCGTTGCATCAAGCGCTTCAACGAGACCGAGCCCCTCTACGGGCATCGCCAGACGCTGTTTCCTATAGTGCAGGGCTGCAAATACAAAGACTTACGCCAAGACGCTGCCAAGCATGTGGTAGACCGTCTTGCCTTGCTCGACGACGGCGGCGGTGCCTCTATCGGCGGCCTTGCTGTAGGCGAGCCCACCGAGGTGATGTACGAGATGATCGAGGTGGTCAACGCCATTCTGCCTAAGGACCGTCCGCGCTACCTGATGGGCGTGGGCACCCCCCAGAACATACTGGAAGCCATAGAGCGCGGTGTCGACATGTTCGACTGCGTCATGCCCACCCGCAACGGCCGCAATGCCATGCTCTTCACCTATCAGGGCACGATGAACCTGCGCAACAAGAAGTGGGAGCAGGACTTCAGCCCCATCGACCCTGACGGCTGCGACATCGACCGCCTTCACACGAAGGCCTACCTGCACCATCTTTTCAAGGCGCAGGAGCTGCTGGCGCTTCAGATAGCCAGCATCCACAATCTGGCCTTCTACCTGCGTCTGGTCACCGATGCCCGCCAGCACATTGCCCTGGGCGACTTCTCGCAGTGGAAGCGCTCCGTTATAAACGATTTAGGCCGCCGCATATGAAGCAACTACTGGCACGCATACTCCCTCGGCTCGACCGCTACATCATCAGCAAGTTCATTGGAACGTACATTTATTCCATCTTGCTGATTATCAGCATCAGTATCGTATTCGACTTCAACGAAAACCTTAACAAGTTTGCCACGAACCACGCCCCCTGGCGAGCCATCATCTTCGACTACTATGCCAACTTCGTGCCCTACTTCGCCAACCTGTTTTCGCCCCTCTTTGTGTTCATCGCCGTCATTTTCTTCACATCGAAGCTTGCCGGCAATTCCGAAATCATTGCCATGCTGGCAGCTGGCACCAGTTTCCGGCGGTTGCTGCGTCCCTACATGGTGTCGGCGGCTATCATTGCCCTGCTCAACTTCTACCTGGGTGCCTATGTCATCCCCAGCGGCAACGTGGTGCGCTACAACTTCGAGACCCAGTACAAGAACAAACGACGTGTGACGACGGCAGCCAACGTGCAGTTGCAGGTGGGACCGGGAGTCATTGCCTATCTGCAGCAGTACGACAACACGTCGCGCCGCGGCTACGGTTTTTCTCTGGACAAGTTTGAAGACAAGAAGCTGGTGAGCCACATGACGGCCAACGTCGTCCAGTACGACACCATCTCCGACTCGCGCTACCACTGGAAAGCCATCAGCTACAAGATTCGCACGTTGGAAGGGCTGCGCGAACATATTGAGACGGGAGCCGAGCTCGACACGATGATTATGATGGAGCCCATGGACCTGATCTACTCCCAAGGGCAGCAGGAAACATTCACCTCGCCCGAACTGCTGCGCTATATCTCGAAGCAGCAGGAGCGCGGTTCGCAGAACGTTGTGCAGTACGAGGTGGAGTACCACAAGCGCATAGCCACCTCGTTTGCATCGTTCATCCTCACCGTCATCGGTGCCTCGCTGTCGGCACGCAAGCGCAAGGGTGGCATGGGTCTGTCGCTGGGCATAGGCCTGGCACTATCGTTCTCCTACATCCTGCTTCAGACGGTCAGCGCCACATTCGCCATTAATGCCGGCATGCCTGCGCTGCTGGCTGCGTGGATTCCTAACCTGATTTATCTGGCCATAGCCTATTTCTGCTATCGCCAGGCTCCTAACTAAGAAATGGTAAACTGATAACCCCCAAAACAGATGACATTTGAAGAAACATATCTGAACGACAACATCCTCGACGCACTCTACGACATGCACTTCGAGGATATGACACCCATACAGGAAAAGTGCATACCCGAGATTCTCGACGGACACGACGTGTTGGGAGTAGCCCAGACAGGTACCGGAAAGACGGCTGCCTACCTGCTACCCATCCTCTCCATGCTCGACGACGGCGGCTATCCCGACGATGCCATCAACTGCGTGGTGATGTCGCCCACGCGCGAACTGGCACAGCAGATAGACCAGGCTATGGAGGGCTTCTCCTACTATCTTGCCGACGTCAGCAGCATTGCCGTCTACGGCGGCAACGACGGCAGCCGCTTCGACCAGGAGACCAAGGGTCTGCGCGGCGGTGCCCCAGTGGTGATAGCCACACCCGGCCGCCTGCTCAGTCACCTGAAGGTGGGCAACCTCGACCTCTCGCGTACCTCTTTTTTTGTATTGGACGAGGCCGACCGCATGCTCGACATGGGTTTCATGGAGGACATCCTGCAGATCAACCAGCTGCTGCCCAAGGACTGTCAGAAGGTGATGTTCTCTGCCACGATGCCAGCCAAGATACGCGAGCTGGCTGTGTCGCTGCTGAATCATCCCGTGGAGGTGAAGCTGAAGGTGAGCCGTCCGGCAGAGAAGATCCACCAGATGGCCTACGTGTGCTACGAGCCACAGAAGCTGGGCATCGTGGAGCACATCTTCAAGCAGGGCGACCTGAAGCGCGTCATCATCTTCTGCGGCAAGAAGGACAAGGTGAAGGACATCAACCGTGCCCTCCAGAAGCTGAAGATCAACTGTGCACCGATGCACTCCGACCTGACGCAGCAGGAGCGCGACGAGGTGATGTACCGCTTCAAGGCCGGACAAGTCGACGTGCTGGTAGCCACTGACATCGTGGCACGCGGCATCGACATCGACGATATCCGCATGGTTATCAACTACGACGTTCCCCACGACAGCGAGGACTACGTGCACCGCATCGGACGTACAGCACGTGCCGACCGCGACGGTGAGGCTATCACCTTCGTCAGCGATGCCGACGTGTTCCACTTCAAGTCTATCGAGCACTTCCTGCTGAAGGAGGTCGAGAAACTGCCGCTGCCCGAGGGCCTGGGCGAAGGTCCCGACTACCAGGCTATCAAGGCCAGCAAAGGCGGTCGTGGCCGTGGCTACAGCCGCAGCAAGGGTCATGGACGCAGTCGCGGTCGTGGCGGACATGGCGGTCGCAGCCGTCAAAAAGGCAAGGGCAAACAATGACGTTTTCCCCTTTGGCACGCCTTTTGCTGTTGTTTCTGTGTCAAACCAAGCAGAAAGTAAGTACATGACAAATCAGTTTTCACCGAAAGTTTCCGAGATTCTGGCGTTCTCGCGCGAGGAAGCAGAGCGGCTTTCCAGCCCTTCCGTAGGTCCAGAGCACCTGCTTCTGGCGATGATGCGCATGGACCACGGTCCCGTCAGCGACGTGTTCCACCAGCTTCACATCCGGAAAGAAAATATCAAGTCCACTCTCGAATCGCAGATCTTCGATGCTGAAGGCCTGCTGCACCCCGTCAACAGCGGCGACCTGTTGCTCAACGAGGGTGCTTCAAACATATTGAAGTTAGCCGTGCTCGAGGCACGCACCCAGCACCGCGACCATGTCGACGAGGAGCACCTGCTGCTGGCAATCCTGCACGACCGCGCCGACAACGGCGCCAAGAAGGTGCTCGAAGAGAGCAATGTCAGCTACGACGGCGTACTCAGCCTGCTGAAGGCTCCCGAGAAAAAAGCCATCCTGCAGTTGCCCGAGGAGGACGACGAGGAGGAAGAAAGCACGCAGCAGGGCAGCCACACCACGCAGACCGCCACGGGCAGCAAGGAGAAGTCGAAGACCCCCGCTCTGGACAACTTCTCTACCGACCTGACACGTGCTGCTGCCGAAGGTAAGCTGGACCCCTGCGTAGGCCGCGAGCACGAGATTCAGCGTGTGATAGAGATTCTGGGGCGTCGCAAGAAAAACAACCCCATACTCATCGGCGAGCCTGGCGTGGGCAAGAGTGCCATCGTTGAGGGACTGGCGCAGCTCATCGCCAATCGCAAGTGCTCGCCCATGTTCTTCAACAAGCGCATCGTCAGCCTCGACATGACGGGCGTGGTGGCAGGCACCAAGTACCGCGGACAGTTCGAGGAGCGCATACGTGCCCTGCTGAAGGAGATAGAGCAGAATCCCGACATCATCGTCTTCATCGACGAGATACACACCATCATCGGTGCCGGTTCCACACCCGGCAGCATGGATGCTGCCAACATCATGAAGCCGGCACTGGCACGCGGCACCATCCAGTGTATCGGAGCCACCACCCTCGACGAGTATCGCAACTCCATCGAGAAAGACGGAGCTTTGGAGCGCCGCTTCCAGAAAGTGCTGGTCGAGCCCACCACGTCGGAGCAGACCCTGCAGATACTGCACAACATCAAGGACCGCTACGAGCAGCACCACCACGTATCCTTTACCGACGACGCCATCCTGGCATGTGTCAGATTGACAGAGCGCTACGTCACCGACCGCGCCCAGCCCGACAAGGCTATCGACGCCCTCGACGAGACGGGCTCGCGCGTACATCTTCATAGTGTGCAGATTCCACCTGAGATTACCGAACTCGAGAAGCAGCTGGCTGTCGTCAAGGAGCAGAAGCAGTTGGCCGTCACGCACCAGAACTTCGAGCAGGCCGCCAGCTACCGCGACGACCAGGCCCGCATGGAGAAACAGCTGGCAGAGATGCAGGCCCGCTGGCTGGAAGGCAATGGCGACGACCGGCAGACGGTCACCGACGCCGAGGTCAGCGACGTGGTCAGCATGATGACGGGAGTGCCTGTGCAGCGCATGGCTGAGAGCGAGGGCGTGCGCCTGAAGCAGATGGCACCGACGCTGAAGTCGTGCGTCATTGCCCAGGATGCCGCCATCGACAAGATGGTGAAGGCCATCCAGCGCAACCGCATCGGCCTGAAAGACCCCAACCACCCCATCGGTGCCTTCATGTTCCTCGGTCCCACGGGTGTGGGAAAGACCTATCTGGCGAAGAAGCTGGCAGAGCAGATGTTCGGCTCGGCCGACGCCCTCATCCGCATCGACATGAGCGAGTATACCGAGTCGTTCAACGTGTCGCGACTCATCGGTGCCCCTCCGGGCTATGTGGGCTACGAGGAGGGCGGACAGCTTACCGAACGCGTGCGCCGCAAGCCCTACTCCATCGTGCTGCTCGACGAGATAGAGAAAGCCCACGGCAACGTGTTCAACCTGCTGCTGCAGGTGCTCGACGAGGGACGGCTCACCGACGGCAACGGACGCTTTGTCGACTTTCGCAACACCGTCATCATCATGACCTCCAACGCCGGCACACGCCAGCTGAAGGACTTCGGCCGCGGCGTGGGCTTCACCGCCGGCACCATCGGCCTGAATATGAACGAGAAGGACCGCGAGCATGCCCGCAGTATCGTGCAGAAAGCGCTGTCCAAGCAGTTCTCGCCCGAGTTTCTCAACCGCCTCGACGAAATCATCACCTTCGACCAGCTCGACCTGGAAGCCATCAAGCGCATCATCCACGTTGAGCTCAAGCCGCTGGTGAAGCGCATCGGCGATCTGGGCTACACCCTCGAGCTGACCGATGCCGCCCGCGAGTTTGTTGCCGGCAAGGGCTACGACGTGCAGTTCGGTGCCCGTCCGCTGAAGCGTGCCATCCAGAACTACATCGAGGACGGCATCTGCGAGCTCATCCTCAGCGATGCCATCCAGCCGGGAGCCGTCATCCGCATTGACAAGCATCCCGAGCGCGATGAACTGACGTTCAATTCTTAAAGAATCTTAAAGCTCACGATAAATATCGGGCGTAAAGGTCTCACTCTCAAGAATTTTGAGTACCTTTGCGCCCGATTTGCGTCTCCGAACGGAGACTATGGAGCCGGAACAGGCGTCGACTCCTATTATTATTAACCATTTAATCCGGTCTGTCCGTCTGTGCAGACCAAACCCCGCAAGGGGCAGAAACATGTCAGAATTAACAAAGAACGTTCAGCCGTTGCAGGACTTCAACTGGGACGAGT
>ERZ842401.2414-NODE-2414-length-25043-cov-22.894910_pt1 | contig 25043 bp, 28 predicted proteins | sample MGYA00521270_ERZ842401 | MGnify/ENA primary metagenome ERZ842401 (study PRJEB31892, sample SAMEA3878208) | bioreactor metagenome | biome: Moose rumen | place: Sweden | collected 2011-10 | study: EMG produced TPA metagenomics assembly of the PRJEB12797 data set... | reverse complement strand
GGGATTTCTATAATTGCTTGTTATTTGCTTATCAAACTTACTTCACCTCCTCGAAGTCGGCATCTTGGACGTCGTCGTTGGGGTTCGACTGGGTCTGCTGACCGCCTTGGTACTGCTGTTGGTCGGCACCAGGCTGAGGACCGGCCTGCTGGCCCTGGGCGTACATCTGCTGAGAGGCCTCCTGCCATGCGTTGTTCAGGGCGGCAATGGCGGTGTCGATGGCGGCTGTGTCACCAGCCTTGTGGGCATCCTTCAGCTGCTGCAGGGCCTGCTCAATGGCGGGCTTCTTGTCGGCAGGAATCTTGTCGCCGATTTCCTTCAGCTGATTCTCGGTCTGGAAAATCATGCTGTCAGCCTGGTTCAGCTTGTCAATGCGCTCACGCTCACGCTTGTCGTTCTCGGCGTTCTGCTCAGCCTCGGCCTTCATGCGGTTGATCTCGTCCTGGCTCAGACCTGATGAAGCCTCTATGCGGATGGCCTGCTCCTTGCCGGTGGCCTTGTCCTTGGCCGAAACCTTCAGGATACCGTTGGCATCGATGTCGAAGGTTACCTCAATCTGAGGAATACCGCGGCGTGCGGGAGCAATGCCTGTCAGGTTGAACTGACCGATGCTCTTGTTCTGGGCAGCCATGGGGCGCTCACCCTGCAGCACGTGGATGGTTACCTCGGTCTGGTTGTCGGCTGCTGTTGAGAAGGTCTCGCTCTTCTTGTAAGGGATGGTCGTGTTGGCCTCAATCAGCTTGGTCATCACGCCTCCGAGTGTCTCGATACCCAGTGTCAGCGGGGTTACGTCGAGCAGCACGATGTCGCCTACGCCGCCTTCCTTGTTCAGGATGGCACCTTGGATAGAAGCACCTACTGCTACTACCTCGTCGGGGTTCACGCCCTTTGAAGGCTCTTTGCCGAAGTAGTTCTTCACGAGCGTCTGAACAGCGGGGATACGGCTTGAGCCGCCAACGAGGATCACCTCGTCAATATCACTGGTTGACAGTTTGGCATCGGCTATTGCCTTTTGGCACGGAGCCAGACAAGCCTGTATGAGGTCGTGGGCCAGCTGCTCGAACTTTGCACGTGTCAGCGTCTTTACCAAGTGCTTGGGCACGCCACCAACCGGCATGATGTAGGGCAGGTTGATTTCGGTAGAAGTAGAACTTGACAGCTCAATCTTAGCCTTCTCGGCAGCCTCCTTCAGGCGCTGCATAGCCATGGGGTCAGCCTTCAGGTCGGCACCCTCGTCGTTCTTGAACTCCTGTACCAGCCAGTCGATGATGACCTGGTCGAAGTCGTCACCGCCCAGATGGGTGTCACCATTGGTGGAGAGCACCTCGAACACGCCGCCGCCGAACTCCAGTATAGAGATATCGAACGTACCGCCACCCAGGTCGAACACGGCAATCTTCATGTCCTTGTTGGCCTTGTCAACACCGTATGCCAGAGCGGCTGCTGTCGGCTCGTTGACGATACGGCGGACGTTCAGACCGGCAATCTGTCCGGCTTCCTTCGTAGCCTGACGCTGTGAGTCAGAGAAGTAGGCAGGCACGGTGATGACGGCGTCAGTCACTTCCTGTCCGAGGTAGTCCTCGGCAGTCTTCTTCATCTTCTGCAGCACCATGGCCGAGATTTCCTGCGGCGTATATTTACGGCCGTCGATGTCAACACGCGGATATCCGCCTTCGTTAACTACAGAATAAGGTACGCGCGAGATTTCCTTTTCGGTCTGCTGCCAGTTCTCACCCATGAAACGCTTGATAGAGTAAACGGTCTTCTTCGGGTTGGTGATGGCCTGACGCTTTGCAGGGTCGCCAATCTTACGCTCGCCGTTTTCAACAAAACCTACCACAGAGGGGGTAGTACGCTTTCCTTCGCTGTTAGCGATTACTACAGGCTCGTTGCCTTCGAATACTGCAACGCAGCTGTTAGTTGTTCCTAAGTCAATTCCAATAATCTTTCCCATAATTGTATTATTTTTTTTGTTATTATTATTCGTTTTGTGCGATAATTCGCTGCCAGAATACTGCAAAGCGTGTGCCAAATTATTTTTTTTGAATAATATAATGACATTTTGGCACAAGTATCAAAAAGTTTTCTTATCTTTGCAGGCAAAATATGAAGTTAAAACGTTTTAAGCGATAAATCATCATGAAGAGACTGTTATTAACTGCGGTCATGGCTTGTGCTATGTTGGCTGTGATGGCTCAGGATTCGTACATTGTCAAGACGAAGAATGTGAAACCTGCTGACAAACCGACAGCAGCCGCAACGTTGGCAGACGGCACTCCTGCTGAGTCAGAGTCAGGTGAGCCTCAAAATTTTGTTACAAAGAATTTCAAGTATCGCAGCATGTGCGACTGGACGGAGGGAATGAAGTTCATGGTCATTCCCGAGAAGTACGACCTCATAGTCAACACATTCCGCGATGCTGCCACCGGCAAGGAAGTGGGCAACGGAAAGTTGCGCCATCACATTATGATTTACAAGAACCGTAGTGTCGGTGCCGACGGTCGTGTGCATATTAACTTCCTGTGTCAGGATGACAGCCGTGCCTATTATTTCGAGTTGCCCAATGGCTCGTTCGAAGACTATTGCTACGGCAAGCTCGGAGTGCCCACGCTGGCGTATCTGGACGATGTTGACAAGGCCCGTGAACTGCTGATTGGCCAGACGCTCATTACGCGCCAGCCCATCTTCTACATCGACACCCAGTATGAGGGCGACGGTGTTGAGGAAGTCCGGATTCCCGAGAACACCGAGGTCATCGTCAGGAGCATAGGTGTGGGAACGCGTAAGTATCCTGTCAAGATTATTGTTGAGAATCCCCAGACGGGTGAGGAGTTCTTCCAGAACGTGGTGCTGAGCCGTACGAACAACGGCATGCGCGACGAGGAACTGATTATGGACAACAAGAAGTTTGTCTTCCTCAATTCGTTTGAAGTGCTGACGGGTACTGAGTATGTAAGCCGCAACTTCAGGGACTACATAGGCAAGACCATCTTTACGAAGTATGCCACCGAGATGGAGTCGAAGGGTGACGGCCGTATGCGTACGGTGAAGGTTCCCCGTCTGACGGAGTTCGTCATCGACGCTATTGCGCCCCATTCGGGCAGCCATTTTGTCACTATGACGCTGACAGAGGCAGAGTCGCGCCGTGTCTATACGAAGGAAATTACATTCCTGAACATTGAGGAGACGGGCGAAATTGGCATCAAGAAGGAAGACTACTTTGGCTACCTCTTCGGTCTGGGTGAAGGTAAGCTGCGCAGCTCGACGCCCGAGACGCGTGCCGCCATTCGTCAGGGACGTGTCATTATCGGCATGACCGAGGACGAGGTTGAACTGGCTATGGGTGAGCCCGACAACGTTGTACAGGCCAGCAACGGCCGTGTAGATTGGATCTACAAGCGTACGAAGAAGCTGCTTATTGTCCAGTTCAACAAGCAGCGCAAGGTGCAGGGCGTCAAGACGCAGTAAGACTAAGCGGCCTCTACCTGCTTTGTCCCTCGAAAATGAAAAGGGTTATTCGTGAAGCCTGCCCGTCGGACATTGATATGCTGTGGGAGCAAAGGCGAAAGCGACTGAACAGATAATCCTTTTGCCACGACGTACAGTTTGTATAGTATAAAAAAGGTCGAGACCCGAAAGCCTCGACCTTATAATTATCATAATGCCTTAGAACATATATCTGTTCGTGCTGTACCTGTTATGGGGAGCGGTGAGGCGAAAAGTGATGGAGGAAACTGTCCGCCATCTTTGATGGTTCGACATGCTCATATCTCACACGTTATAGTTTCGTTTTCAATCTTCTTGTCATTCGGAAATGATCAGGTGGAGTCCCCGTGATCTTCGTGATAACTCTAAAGCAGTGGTCCTCTGCACAGTATTTCCTTATTGACAACTCTTGTTATGCCGTCCGGATATGTGCCAAGAGCGATGCCGAAGCCTGTGAATGCCCTGAAGCCTGGGTCAAACGATATGGCACCGTAGCATCCTCCATTATATACTCCTGGAGGAAAATCCTTTAATGCCAAGGATGGCTTGAACTCATACCAACGTTTTACGTCCGTTTTCATACCATCCCAAATATCTTTGCAATCTCCGAAATCGCCAGTTGACACATGGCCGACAAAGATATCGCGGTTGCTTCCTCTCACTTCTAACCACACCACCATCAGACATCCAGTAAAGTTAAAACTAAGAATGTCGCGGTCGTCGAAGTCGGCATTGATGCAGTTCACTGCATTTGGCAGGAACGGTATATACCCCCAGTCATGGTTGTGTTTACTCCTCTCGAATTTGTCATAGTGGAACTGATGCAGCCCATTTTCATATAAATATTGAGTGTTGGGAATGTCTTCTGGCATCGGCTGCCCCTTTTTGATAAAATCTATTACTGGCATAATTCTCTTGGTTTTAGTTGTGAATACTATTGTTGATTACTCTCTTGATGCTTACTTGTGCGTAAGCGTCCACGTGTCGTTGGCGTAGGTGGTGGTCGAGACGGTGAAGTTCAGGTGCGTCGTCGCCGTGCCCGCCGTCCACTCGGTCGAGCCGTCGATGCTCACGCTGCCGCTGCCTAGGTCGTCTCCGCCCTTGCCTATCGGTGCATTGGGCGAAGAACCTGAACTGCCTCTGCGAGCCTTCACGCTGCTGATGCCGTCGGTGATGGTGATGCTTGCGAACTTGCCGAAGTTTCCACTGCCGATGCCCGCAGCGTATTGTCCGCCCGTAGCCGTGACGGTGCCGCCGCTGATGGTGATAGCGCCGCAGGTGCTATTCCCTATATTGTAACTCTGTCCGCTGCCGATACCCGCGCCATTTTTGCCACCGTTCGCCGTGACGGTGCCGCCGCTAATGGTGATGTCGCCGCAGGTGCTGTTGAAGTATCTAATGTCTCCGATGCCGCCACTGCCGATGCCCGCAGCGTATTGTCCGCCCGTAGCCGTGACGGTGCCGCTATTGATGACGATGTTGCCGCAAATGAAATCGCTACTTGAATCGTATCTTCCGCCGATGCCCGCGCCGTATTGTCCGCCCGTGGCCGTCACGCTGCCGCTGCCTTGAATGGTGAGCGTCGTGCCGCTGAGGCCCGCTTGTATGGCGGGATAGCCCTCGGCCGTGGTCGTGACGGTGTTCGTGCCGTCGAGGACGATGGTGGCGTTGCCGTTGCACAGGATGGCGGGGCCGGAGGTGACGCTGATAGTGGTCCAACTGAGCGTGAAGGTCTCGCCGCTGCCGATGGTGATGGTGCTGCCGACGGTGATGCCGCTGGCCGAGATGGTCGTGGCGTCGGGGATGTAGATATCGTGGCTGGCGTCGTTGCCGTCGAACTTCAGCGACGCGCTGGCTGGCACGCCGATGTTGCCGCTAAGCGAGGCGGAGCCTGTGCCCGTGATGTTGAGCGACTTGCCGTCGGCTATCTGTATGCCCTTGTTGGCGTTGGTCACGGCGGTGACGGTATTCGTGGTGCTTTGGAACTCGATGGTAGCGTTGCCGTTGCACTGGATGGCGTCGGCGAGGGTGGCTCGGACGGTGTTCGTGCCCTTCACGATGAGTTTCGACCCCTCGCCGAGCACGATGGCGGGGGCACTGGTGGTGTTGATGTTCGCGCCGTTCATGTTGACGGTCATGCCGTCGGGAACGGTCAGGGTCTGGGTGATGTCGCCCGTCACCTGCATGCCCTCAAGTTCCATCGTCACGGGTACGTTCCTGTAGAACTTGCCCGCCGCGAGGGTGCCGGGCTTGGTGGTGAGGGTGAGGTTCTTCTTCACGGAGTTGTCGGTGTAGGTGAGCGAGAGGGTGAGCGACTGGTTCTCGATGGGGAGCATGGCCACGTAGATGTCGTCGCCCGTGGCATAGCCAGGGTTGCCTGTCGCGCCAGAGGGCATTACGCCGCTGGGCCAGTCCTTCGTAGATTTGATGGTGTAGGTGTGGCCGTTGCCATCGCTGATGGTCAGATCGTCGTTCGTGCCGGAGGAGAGCGTGGCCAGGGTGCCGTTCACGCCGATGGTATAGACGGTGAGGTGGAACTTGCAGATGCAGACGCGGTTCTGTAGCGACACGTTGCCCGTGCCCGCCGTGTTCGTGACAGTGGCGGTGGTGGGCAGGGCTGTGCCTCCATTGAGATGGATTTTGCCCGTGCCCGTGGCAGCGTCAAACTTCTTGCTGATGCTGTTGGCGATGCCGTCAATCTTGCCGTACTGCGTCATGAGTTTCGACTCGTCGATGTCGTCGCCCGTGTCGTTGGCGAGCGTCGAGGGATAGACGAACTTCACCGTGCCGCCGTCGGTGGTCGTGGCGTCGAGGTCTGCGGTGATGGTGGCGGCGCCCGTCGTTGCGTCAACGCTCTGCACGGTGGCCGTCGCCTTGGCATAGCCGCTGGCGGTCTGGTAGTAGAGGGCTATCTTCTCGCTTGTCGCCCACGCCACATTGAGCACTTCCTTGCCGCCATCGGTGCCCGTGGTGATGGCGCGTGTCTGCCCGCCGTCGTCGCCCTTCGGCGCAAGCGTGGCGGTCAGTGTGATGGCGTTCATGGCGGGCTGCTGCGTCTGCGGCTCGTCCGTCGTGTTGTCCTCGCTGGAGCACGAGGTGGCCAGTGCGCCCGCCGTCAGCAGCGTCATGGCCATTATCAGTGTCTTCTTCGTTGTCATTGTCATGTCCTCCTTGTTGGTTTATTCCCGCTCGTCCCATACGCTGCGTGCCTTGGCTCCGCCGCCTCCTCCGAATGGATTGTCGTCGTCGGGTGTGTAGTTGTCGCGGCCACCCATTCCGTCCTGACTGCCCGTGAGCAGCGTCGTGAGGTGCTGAAGCTCAACCATCCTCGACGCGGGCTTCACGTACCTCCGTTTAATGGTGTCGTATTCCTGTATCATATTCTTTATGGTTTATAAGTTTATAAGTTTATTGCCGGGGATGAAAAAACAAACAGGCTTCCCATACATTTCTGCACGAAAAGCCTTATATTGACGCGGGCGCCCGCGAGTTTTATTAATGTATGAGCCCTTGTCTAAGCTATGTGAGAGAGAGAGAGAGAGTAGCAAAAATATCGAGACCACCAAATATTTCGGTGGTTTTAACATTTTGCTGTATGCTTGCTGCTCTCATCATATAATATATTCTGTATCGATGGTTAATCATTGCCTATGTCGGATGGAAGACTTGGTAGATTTGTCACATCAAGTGAAGACAGCACCTGTAGCTGTCTGACGGCCATTTGTCGTAACATTTGCAGACGTTCAGACTGCGGGAGTTTCTGCTCTATGAGAAGTGCATTGTATGACTCCATGTTCGACAGGACAAGCAGTTGCTGTAATGAAGCATAGTCACGTATATTACCCTTGCTTCCTTGATTCTGCGCCCGCCACTGCGCTGCCGTCATACCAAAGAGGGCCACGTTAAGCATGTCAGCCTCGTCAGCATACACAAAGGACTGCTGCTCGCGTGTCAGGTCTGGTGGCAACAGGTTCTGCTGTATGGCATCTGTGTGTACACGGTAGTTGAGCTTGGAAATCTCGCGATTGAGATTCCATGACAGCGATAGCCGCGAGTTCTCATCAAACTTCAGACGACGGTAGTCCTTCATCAAGTAAAGTTTGAACTCAGCGGAAATCCACGAGGCGAACTCCATTGCAATGTCGCTGTGAGCGTATGTGCCGCCATAGCGTCCGGCCTTGCTGACGATACCGATGGCGGCAGTATGCTCTACCCACTTCGATGGGGTCATGACGAAGCGGTTTAATCCGGCCTCGGTTCTAAACGTGTCGAATTGCACACGGTTAAAACTTGGATTATGAAGACTCTCCCAAAGTCCGAGAAACTCAATGGTGTTGCGGTTGCGCATCCAGTTCTGTATGGCAAAGCGCGGGTCATCGCTGTTGCGATAGCGAGCAATATCCGTCAACGAAATGTACTCGTTACGGTAATCCTCGGTATAGATTCCCACATCAATGCCCTTCACATGCAATGTATCGCTCTTGACTTTTGCCATACAAAATCCTTTTTAATTCAAAACTTTTGCAAACTTTGCGATGCAAAGTTACGAATTTTTCTCCAAACTAATGACATAATTACAGACTTTAACGTGTAATGATGCTCATTCCGCTCTAGAATGAGTTAAAATGGTGCATTTTAGTCGGCTTGAATTATTAACCAACCTTGTAACACAACTACTTATCGCCCTCGTGGTACAACGTCGGTACAAACGTTCCCATTTCACCCTCTTTTTATACGCTGCAAAGCAACGTTATGTAGGTGTAATTTTCACTCTTCACTGTCATTCCGACTTAGCAAACGGCCCAAATAGCCTCAAATCCAACCGTTAAATAATCTCAACAAAATGTTAAATCTTATTTGGCTTTTCAACCCGAATTTCGCGTTCCAATCAAGCCGAACACCCTCAGATTGCAATTACACTTTTTTGTACCTTTCAATTTTGGATGTATCTCGCTATCTATTGATTTACAATCACTTACGATTATTCAAAACATTTCCACATGTACGCAGTAAGTATCCTTTACATCAATACCCTCGTTATAGCCTGACACGCCAGACTTACCAATGGATATAAGGCCAAGCACTTTAGCTACCCTCGCAGAAATCAGGGTTACAGAAGCCCCTGTATCCCAAAGAGAGTGTACCACTTTCACACGCTTGACATCCCCACACAAAGAAAGGTCAACTGGCGCATAGATGTAACTCTCTGTAACAATGCAGTCAACCTTTTCTTTAAATCTCCTTGTAATTGTTCCCATTCCGTTTCAGCCTTTGTAGATGTTTACACCGTTGGGAATCACTTCGCTCTTGGGAACCTCCACATTCAGTTTGCGCCACAGCACTTTGACGTATTGTTTGAGTGCATTGTGAATAGGAAAGCAAAGTGCCAAGCCTCAGAGTTGGGCTTGGCACGATGCTCTTTGCTAACATCCAACATGACTCTTTTTCTCGTGTCCACACAGGCAGTCCGTAGGATGACCTTTTATGGCACGGAACGCAGGGCAACGATAACTTCCGTTATGCAAACCGCATTTCGTGCAATGTGTATCCCTCAGATTGAGATTGGTGAAAGACTCAGATGCTTGTGCATCATTCACTGAAACGGTAGCTGCCGTGCAAATACTAACTAATGCTACAGCCATTACAATTACCTTTTTCTTCATAATTCTATACCCTTATTCGTGTCGGGTGCAACTTTTTGGTAATTAATTAGCAGCAAATGCTTTTATTTCTATTCAACCCATTCTTGTTCTGTTACTGTTTCATACCCCTTTCCAGAACAAAAGCCACATCGTACTTTGCCTGAAGCCGTTAAAGTGGAGGGAGTAAATCCCATACCATCGCAGACATGACATGGCACTTGCTTTCTGACGTATTCAAAATGACCGCTAGGCTCGGCAATTTCCATAGAGGAAAAGTCTTCATCTACAGATTCTTCAGAATACGAAGATGAACTAGAACTGGAAGATTCCTCTGATTGACTACCTGAATATTTATATTCACTACTTGGTGTCGTAGAGTATGTCGGTTCGTCACTATCTGAACATGACTTATAAATCCCCCCACAAATTAAACAGAAAATGCAAAAACCACCGACTGGTTGAATTATATCTTCATAAAAATCCATATTCTTTTTCCAATTTTGTTTTATGCTACAATTTTTTACTTCTATTCATAACTTATAACGTATCCTTTTCCATGACAAAAGCCGCAGCGTACCTTCCCAGATTTAGTTAGTCTGGATTCTGTAAAGCCTTGGCCTCCGCAAGTGGAGCAAGAAACCTGTTTTCTGGAGGTGCGTACTGTAGAACTGCTTGTAGTACTACCGTCCGAATATGTACCGGCATTGTTCCAATAATTACTATACATTGACTGCTGCTGGGATGCTGCTGCCATTCCCGCTAATAGAGATTCGCAGGACGAGAATAAAGTAATAGCTGATAGAGCTATTAAAACTGTTCGCAAAGGTCTTTTCATAATGATTACTTTAATTGGTTAGTACTAAATATATTATCATCCTTTAACAAGTTAGCACTAACTCATGGATATGAAAAGAGTGCGCCCCTGCCATATCCGTCACAGGCTCACCACAAGCCCTCAATCATTATGGAGAAACGCACACTTAGTGTGTACTCCAAATATGATTGAGTTTTGCTCGTTTTTCCTTTCCGAGGTGGTGATTCGTGACGGAATTTGAGCAAATAAAGGTCGTGTCCTCTTGTGCGCGTATTCCACAGTCGGAAAAACAGAGAAGCACGATGCAAAGATACGAAATTCTCATCAAAACACAAGTGTTCCAAGCCTTAAAAATATAAAAATAGTTCTATTTTAATTCATAATCATAAAAAAAAGAGGGAATGCTTGCTTGTTTCATAGAATATTTGTACCTTTGTGCCGTCAGAGTCCACCACGCTTCCCGCCAGAACAGCGTACCAGGGTGGAACTTTTTTATTTGTAACCATATGAAGTACAACAAGCAAGCACTTGACATTCCTGCACAGATAGCCATGCTAAAGTGGCGTGGACTTGCTATTGCTGATGAGCAAGCAGCAGAAAAAACTTTAAATAAGATTAGCTATTTCCGCTTGGCTGCATATCTCCGCCCAATGGAAGCTGACAAGAATACACATCAATACAAATCAGACGCTTCGTTTGAAAATGCGGTTGCACTGTATGAGTTTGATGCCGAGTTGCGTGAGATGGTGTTTTGTGCCATTGGCAAGATTGAGATAGCCCTGCGTACCAAGATGATACACATCTTCTCGCTGACCTACAATGCTTTCTGGTTCTTGAAGATGTCGATATGTAAGAACGAACATCTTTTTTTGGAAAATCTGAGTTCCGTTGATCGCGAGATTCATCGGAGCAAGGAAGATTTCATCAAACAGCATTACAAGAAATACACTAAGCCTGCATATCCACCTGCATGGAAGACTCTCGAACTTCTGTCTCTGGGAACCCTGACTAAAATATTTACAAACAGTTCTGCTACTCAAACCAAGAAGGCTATAGCTCTGGATTTTGATTGCACGGCATTCAAGGCTTTTGAAAGTTGGCTGGCATGTATGGCGTCCCTTCGTAACTATTGCGCCCATCATGCCCGAATTTGGAATCGCAACTATCCCGTGACGCCTGACATACCAGCCAGTTTACCCCAAACATGGCTGACAAACACCGAAGTCCCCTTCAATAAACTCTATGCACAGCTATGTTGCATCGTCTATTTACTGAACAGTATCGAGCCACAGAACACATTCGTTGCTGACCTCAAGTCTCTCTTGTCCAGATATCCAATCGTTGATCCTGCTGCAATGGGGTTTGTTAAGGACTGGCAAAATGAGCCTCTTTGGCGATAGATTTCGACCTATAAGTGTCTTCGTCATTCGAACAATCTGTAATTCTTGGGCTTAAACCCCTTCTGCCATACGGCTTGCACACCGTCGCAGAAGTTGTAGAGAATGCGGCCGCCCTTGGTGCGACGCCCGGCAGGCAGGAAACCGCAGATGACGCGGGTGATGTGCTGCTTAATGTTGAACTGCCTGGGTTCATCCACGCCAGTGCTCTCCACACGCAGGCTGAAACGCCCGATGCCCGGGAGCACGACGGTATGCCCGTCGGACAGTTTCTCCTTGAGCAGATCCTCCAGTTCTGTGACCACGGCAATGACGGTGCCTTCCGACAAATGACTGTTCCGGCATGCCTCTTCCGTAATCTGGCGGAACGATATTTCGCCTTGGCTCACGGTCTTTGCAAAGTATTTACCGTAGGAGCTGCTGCTCTTGATGTTGTTCTTGATAAGTTTAATGTGTACTGCCATGATTGTTGCTTTTTTTTGTTCAAGTGTCACTTTTGTATTTAATTATCTAAATGCCAGTTTGTTACATAGGGTGACGCTTGTTCCGTAAGTGTCACCAGCCGTCACCCGCCAAAACAAGTTGTTTTGGTCTCTTGAAAAGCCGTTTTCTGATGCTGAAAACGCCCACTTCAGGATGCAAAACAAGTTGTTTTGGTGCGTCAAGTCACCTTTTTTCCATTTTAAAGACGGAGCCTTTCTTGCTGTGTTTCTGCTCGTAGCCCATGTGGATAAGCCTTTTCCCCAGCTCCTGTCTCTGTCTTGGTGTGATGGTGAAGTTGGGGAAGCCGGCCTCCAGCTGCTGCATGATGTCTTGTAGTGTTACATAGCCGCAGTCAGCAGGTGTCTCGCCAGGCTGCAGGTAGGTCAGCAGAACCATCTGCTCGCAACTTGTCACCTGCTGGAAGTGCGCGTTCTGCTTCATGATGCGCTGGCTCTCCTCGTCGTTGAACCAGAAGCGCTGCTTCCCTTCCAGCTCTGCCACGAGCTGGGCGTATATCTGGTCGTGCGGCACGTAGCCGGAGTTGTCAATCTCGTCGGCATAGATGCAGATGAAACGCCGTGAGCCCGTGGGGTCAATTAGTGGACGCTTGTTGTTGGTCGTGGCAATGAACGAGGCGAATCGCGGCCGCTGCTCCATCGCCTTGCCGTAGGGCGGGCGGAATTTCACGTCGTTCTTTGAGATGAGGTATTTCAGTATGGGCTGCTGACTCTTCGACATGGCATCAAACTCGTCAATGTTGATCAGGGCATAGCTCGACATGGCGATGAAGATGTCGTTGTCGTTCTTCATGGACAGGCGGTCGTTGTAGTACAGCTGCAGCCATCCCGGCAGCAGTCGTCGGCAGAAACTGGTCTTGCCTGAGCCCTGCGGTCCGATGAGCAGTGGCACGATGGCATTGCCGTACTGACGGTTCTTGCCGAGCCACTGGGCCACCATGGAGCGCATCCAGATGTGGAAGTCGCCGGGCCAGTGCGGGTTGTCTGTCTTTATGCGTGCGGCGAGCTCCCCCACGTAGTCATGCTTGCCGTCCCAGCGTGGCAGGTGCTGCAGGTAGTCCTCCATGGGGTAGTAGCGTGGAATGATGTCTGAGTCAATATAGCGGTTCAGGTCTTTGTCCCATGTGTCCAGTCCGGCCTTCAGTGCCTTGATGGTCATGGTGTTACGTGCCGACTGGTCCAGTGGGGCGAAGCCGTAGCCTATGGCATTCAGCCTGTATTCAGGCGTGCCCGTCATCATGTTCATGCGCAGTGTGTAGTGTTCCTTCATGTAGGCCTCCGTCTTGTAGGCTATCAGTGCCGATGGGCGGGTAAACTTCATGGGCATCGCCTTCAGTGTCTCGCGCAGGTAGGCCGTCTTGAATGCCGAATTGATAATGTCTTCGTGCAGGCCTCTGCCGAACATGGGCAGGAAGGTGGTGACACGAGCCGCAAAAGCCTGTGGCAGACCCATCTTCTGACAACCGTCAGCCAGCTGTTCGAGCACGGCGGTCAGGTACAGCTCGTCCTCTTTCATGTCGCGATGCGCCTCGATGGCCGCGTCCAAACAGTCGTGGAAGCGCCGCATGCGGCTGTCGTGCTGACTCAGTCCCGGTATCTCCTCCGGATAGTTGTAGTCGCTGATGTGTTCTTGCATTGAGCGGAACTCCGGTGTTTCCTCGGGTTCTGCCGCCACCATTACGGGCAATGCTTCAGGGTTATAGAACGGGGTGGGGTCGTAACTGGCCGCGCAGCAGGTCTGGAAGTCAGGCTTTGCCTTGGCGAGCGGCGTGCCCAGTTGAGAAGAGTAGATGTAGTGCAGCTTACGGTAAGCATTGAGCTGGGTGGTGTCCGATGCCACATCGTCAGCCACGTCGTATGGTGCCACAATGTGCAGCGAGTGGCCGTCATGACCGAGGAAGCACAGCAGCGTGTAGGGCAGTCGGGCCGCTATGCGCTTGTACTCCTCTGCCGTCAGCATGTCACGCAGGTTTTCCAGTGAGAGCAGCACGAGCTGGTTGATGCTTTTTGTCTTCAGCTCACCGTTCGTCTTCTGCCATTCGGCGGCAAAGCACACCTCCTTGTTGACTGGTAGCCACTCCTCCTGCCGGAAGGTTCCGTCCTGCAGCTGTCCGACGAATGTTTCCAGTTCCATGCGGCTGTAACGTCTGTCGTTTCTTTCCAGGTTGATAATAGTTATTCTCATTTTCTTCAGTATAATTAATTAGTACGCGAAGATACAAAATTTTCAGCCGATTTGCAAGTGTTTTGCAGAAAAATTCGGAAAAAACAACAAAAAGGTGACACTTCGAAAAGAAGTGTCACCTGTATAACATGTTTATATATAGTCGTTTATCTGCAAAGGTGACAGGTGACGACTTTTTCTGTCTTTTTCTGGTTCTGCGTCAATTTGGGGAAAGTTATTTTCCTGTTTCACTAATGAGCCATTTGATGTACTCATCGGAAACATTCTCAATTTCGCTCTTGTTGTAGATAGTCAGCTTGAGAATGTTGAGTCAGATTAGTTTCCTTCGTAATAGGTGATGACACGTTTTTCTTCCAGTCCTTTCTTTTCAATCCTGTTACCATATTTGTCGTATTGGCAGTAAGAAAAATAGCTTTTGGTAGTAATACTGGTGTATAGTGTTCCGTGTACTGTGAGCTTTTCGTTGGTTTTGTATAGTCTGTTCTGATTATCGTAGTAATTGATTGTCAGTTGTTCCAGTCTGTCACCTACCCAGTATTCCTGTTTGACGAGTTGGCCCATATCATTGTAAGTGTTGATTTCCTTTACAAAGTTTCCTTCTCTGAATCGTTCAATGGCCCGGCCATGAGCATCACGGTTGGAACGTTCGTAGAAGGTCTTGTCTTCTATGACCTCCCCGTCCATCTCATGTTTTTCGGATGTAAGCCATCCGTTAGTGTCGAAGGTATAGGTTGTCGTTACGTAATCGTTGATTATTTTCAGTTGCTTTACAGGGCCTCTCACACCATACAGTGCCAAGTCACCTTTGATGGGTTCTTTCAGTTGCAGTTCCTGCTCCTCAAAAACATCCTTAGCAGTCATCAGTGCCTTGGCTTCTTCCGTCAGTTTAGACTCCACTTCCGACATGGGTATTACAAATTCACTTTTACAGTCCTGGCTGGGATGAAACAACAGTCCCTGTGGGCCGATGGACAGGTTATAGTCATCCTCTATTCTGATTTTCTCATCCTGAGTAGCATCAGCATATTTGTGTGCTAATTCTAACAGTTCTTCTTTGCTAATGTTAGCTATTTCGTCGTTCGTCAGCAGGTGTCCGTCAGACAAACGTATAACTCCTTCATAGGTTTTGTTAAAGTTACCTTCTGTAACTTCCATTACTACACATGCCTCGTTCTGATATACACATCTGACAGATAAGGTAGGGTCATAGTAAAATGATTCGTCAAAAGATTGTTGCTGTCGGAATATCTCTTTGTATTTGTTGACATAGTTGTCAGCCACTTCCTTGAGCGTGTTCCCAGTTGGCGGACCATAGTGTTTCGCTAATTCGGATTTCCCGATGATGTCCAATATTCCTTTTATGGCATTTTCTTGTGCTTCGTCATCGCCAACAGGTACGTCAAAGCATAGTTTTATTGTTCCTTTCCACTCTTCCCCATTCACCAAGTTGTTGGCTTCTGACTCTTGTTCATAAACCTCAAAGGTCATAGCAGTCGGCCCGCCATTTTTATTACATGCAGCGAATATCGTTCCGACTGCCATTAGTAAAAATAATTGTATTCTTCTCATAGTTGTTTTATGTTATATTAGAAATAAATGTTTTGCCTGTCCCAGTTCTGCCATACGTTGATGGCCTTTTGTTTTATCACAGGGTTAGCATATTCTATTGCAATCTCAATATACTGGATTGCTACTTTTTTAGCTTCTTTTTTACTAAAACGATTTTTACATCCTCTTCTCCAGAATGTCATCAATGCTATGCGATAAGCCGCATCTCCATCGTGGGGAGCACGTTTCATCAGTTCTTCATAACACTTGTATGCAGTCTCATAGTCTTTGTTAGTGTAATAGTAAGCTGCACGGGCTCTAAGTTGTTCTATTCCAGACTCGCCAGCAGAGACCGTCTGGCTGAATTGTGCAATACCTTCAAAAGACGAAACATTCATCATTTCCGTTATCAGTCCACTTTGATTTGATACTGTTACCATGTCGTTATAGACTTCGCATACACCATTCTTTATATATTTTTTAGTAACGTATGATACAAGGTGCGTGGCTTCCATTCCATTCTTTCCGCCCAACTGGTCGGGCTGGCCGTTACTTTCTGTTTTGAGGATATTACAACTTCCTATTTTGAGGCTCTTCTGCATAAATAGCAGTCTATACAATCGTGCAGTGTATGTGCTCGCTTGTATCTCCTCTCCAATACCATCCATAGTGACATCTGGTCCTCCTTTGTCTCCCTCATGAAAACATTTCACCATTGATTGTTGTGCCGATGCTGCCTCGTCGCTGCTGTTTGTTGTGCCTAATCGTTGCAGGTTGCCATAAAAGATCTTGACTGATTTGGGCGGGTCAACGGCAAAGGCAATGCTCCCGGTCATGACCATTGTCACCATTAACACACATTTTTTCAAAGACATGTTGAGCGTCATAAGCGATGAATTTAGAAAAGGAAAATAGCTATAAGTCCACCCTCGTAGATTTTGTTTTTCTTTCCGGCAATGGATTCGTCCTTGAACAAGTTGTAGTGCATACAGTCAAATTGTAGTCCCACCGCAATTCCTGATGAGAAACTGAGGCGGAAGCCATAGTGACTTGACAGACCTGCATTTACCATGTCGGAACGTCCGATATTTTGTGTATTAGAGTAATACGCAGGAATATTATACCTAAGTCCTCCTTCAATAATGTAGCGTGTACTCTGTTCTATGCTTCCTAATACCAACATGGCACCACCGCCTATTTGCAGACGTTGCACGTTATGTCGGAGTGCGAGGCTCTGTTGCTTGAGTTGTCGGGTGTTATAGTGCGCTGATCCGTAGATGCAGTAGTTAACGGAGCCTTGATAGTCAGACAAATAGCCTAATTTCACGCCTGCCGTGATGTGATTGAACAGATGTACATTGTCTGTCTTGAAATATTCTGAGCTCGTTGCTTTGTATTCGTCAGACTCAGTGTAGTAATTACCCCAAGTGCCGATTTTGTCTAATATTGTTTCGTCATTGAAAACACCTTCGTAATTTTTCAAGTCTTCATCTGAAGAAACCTTCGATGCCCTGAACTGAGTTTCAATAAGGGGCTGCTTTGCAAGGGAATTCACAAGTGTTGCAACTGTAAGCAGTGCTACGTCAGTTGATGCGTTTGATGCACCCAACTCTATTCTCTTGAAAAAATGGCGCTGTGCCATCATTGGGCAGTTTGCCAAGATGAGCAAGGCAAACGTAATAGAAAATAAACGATAATAAGTATTCATAAGCCAAATAAGTTTTTTAAGTAATTGCTTTTTTCGTTGTTGCTTGTTTTTATCAGTTTGGTAATGAGCCAGCCGCTATTAGTCCCTTTCCGACCATGCTCCTTTATGGTGAAGACATAACCCGGCACGTCAGTACAGTGAAAGGCAAGGTCCTCTATTTGCAGTATGCGTACCTTGTCCACCATCGCCAGAGTCAGCAGAACGGAAAGTTCGTCAATGACAGTGTCTCTGCCCCGGTTGCACATAGCCCAGGAATTGTTGTCGGGTTCAAAAACATCATTCAGCGTCATGAAATGCAGTTCATGCTCTACTGGACTGACGCCGGCACATAAAGTGGTGTCAATAATACCAGAATCCTTCAAACCTTTGACTCCCACGAAAGCCCAGCGTGTCTCATGATCTCTGAAAGACTGGTTCTGCATAATCAATGTCAGAGCTGCAGGTCTGTCACAAACGGTCATAGAGGCATTTATTTCTGCATATATGCCCCTGTCTGTTAATCCGATTTCTGCTTGTTGTTGCTCAACATGGACTACGAAGTCCTGTAGGTGTCTTTTGAACTGCATTTCGTTCATTCCTGCATGTTCCATCTGATAGTCAAATAACGTGAGAAGATTTCTTGTGCGAGTAGTGTCGCCTATTAAGTCCGGATGTCGCTCTTCACCGTTAAAGCGTCTGATGAATTCGTTGATGCTCTTTACCCGTGCGTTGAAGTCATGAGCCAACGTGACGTCCTGCAGTATCTGTGACCTCGTCGGTAGAGATACACCGACCATGAATATCAATAACAGAGTTCTCACCATGGCTTCCACTTTTTTCTGTTTATCGGGTAGATACCACGTAAATGTCACCCAACAGAGCATTCCAGAAAGTCTTTGTAGTGCCGTCAGCCCGCGGAATCTCAATCTTCTCTATTCGTACGCGTACTTTCTTTTCCGTGATGTCAGAGTATGATATCTTTCCCTCCCTATATGAAATGTATTTCTGACAAAAATACGCCATACACTCATAGTGGTCACCAACTTGATAAATATCGTCAACAACGACAGCACCCGCCGATTCTATGACAATCTGCGAGTAAGACGCATCGTTCTTCAGATTGCGCATATACGCCTTTACAGTTTTTTTGCCTATATGCGAGTTGTACTTGCTGGATGTCTCTATACGTACGGCACTCTTCACGATATAAGCCTCACGATAGGGGTCATAAACCCTATAATCGTCTCCATTACCTACAAATAGTTTCAAAGCCGACGCATAAGCTTCGTTTCTCATTTGCTTGTTGGTGAATTGTCGGTCGCCAAGCTGTTCCAGATAGAACTGAAACTCTTCCACTTTGTTTTTCACACGCCTTTGTATAGCCTGTTTCTGTTGAGCAGTAAGCACTTGTGCATAGCTGTCACTCGTTGACAGCAACAGAAATGCCATCATCGCTAATAATACACGTGTTACCCATTGGCGGGGTCTCTTTCTCTTTTCCTTTTTCATGTCCTTTACCATTTTTTCAGCGTTTATTGATGTTGTAATCTTTCAAGGTTTTTTATGGCAGGCTCATATCCTTGGTCGGCAGCCTTCCTGTACCACGTCTCGGCCTGCTCCAAGTCCTGCTCCACGCCCAGCCCCTTCTCGTAGTACTCTCCAATGCTGTTCTGGGCAATAGCGTTCTTCTGTAATGCAGCTTTACGAAACCATTTCAGAGCCGATTCGTAGTCACCCTCCAGGTGGTACTCGTGGCCTTTGACGTACATTTCATTAGCAGGCATCACCGTAGGGGTTGGTGTTGAGTGTTGGGTGATGGGTGTTGGGTGATGGGTGTTAGGGGATGGGGGAGGGACGATGATGGACTGAGCATGCATGCCCAATGCTCCAAGCAGCATCAGTCCGGTTACTGATATGATAGTTTTTATCTGACTCGTTTGCATCGTTTTTTATTATTTATTCTTTTTTAGAAGGCCTTTACAGACCGGAGAAGACGGGAGCCATAGATGTCGGAAGGCATGATGCACGTAGCATGCAGGAACGGCAGGTTGACAGTATGCCGTCTGTCGTCAGCCAGTGAGTGGCCAGCCCGACTGAAAACGTATTCCACCAGTTCCGTACAGTACATACGTGTAGTGTCTTTCTCATCGTATTCATGGTCGAACATGATTCTCTGCCGATAGACTGTCATGGCTACTCTTGATGCTTCTCTCGCAAGGACGGAATCCGTGGAACGGCACACCTCACCGATGGTGGCATACGTAGCAGCAAAGAACTGCTCTGGTCTTTCCATTTTTACGCGGTCTGAGTCTCCTTGGCAGTTGTCTTCATCAGGTACTATATGTACAATCATCTTTACCCCACAAGAGTCAACCACGATACCAGCATGTGAGTAGTTCCCCTGACGGTCAGCAGTCAGCACAATGCGACTTGTTATACCTTCACCTCGCCGGAATACCACGTCACCAGGCTTCAGGCAGACATCCTTAGGAAGAATGCTTCCTGCCTGGTGCTGCTGGCAAGACACGCCTGACAGCAGACACCATACAATCAGCATTATTCCTAGGCTTCTTCTCATTTCTTCATCGACAGTTTCCAGTCACCGTCTTTCTTTACCAGTTTCATTGTCTCAGTTTCTTCCTCGCCGTTTCCGTAGGTATATTTCACCTGTACTATGGCAGTACCAGCTTCTTCGTCAATCTCTTCATCTAAGATTTCGTAGCTGCTGATACCATCCTTCTTGTCCAGATTCTTGTCGAGTTTCTCTCCAATCATCGCTGCAAAGGCATCCTTCTCCGAATCTGGTATGTCCACCAGTTTCACAACACCTTTGTAATCCTTGTTCTTTAAACACTTGGCAGCCTTCTCTGCTACCCCCTTAGGCGTGTTGCTACTGCTACAGCCTGTCACCAGTGCCATCGTGAAGAGGCACATCATCATTGTTACTAATACTTTTTTCATCTTTTTTATTTATTCATAATAAGTAATTATACGAGTCTCTATGTTGCCTTTAGAATCCCTGCGCTTCGTCCAGTTCCCATAGCTGTCTTTGGTGATGATGGTATATTTTGTGGTTACTTTACCACTGCCTTCCATGTCACCATATGAGTTAACACATTTTATGCATTCACCATTACTATTATAATAAAAATGTATTTCATCACCACCATCCATATACTTGATGATTCGCTTTGATACCAATCCGTTGCTATTATAGCTATAGCTGGTATATTGCTCATCGTACGGGTCGCCTCTTTTAATTATGCGGCCTTCATTATCGCGTTTAATTACAATGCCATCACCTCCTAATGCTTCTCCATTTTCAGTTACCCACATTCCATTTTTGTCAAACCCCAGATTATATTCTGAATCATCATTTTTCCAAATACATTGTTTTACTGGTCCGCGTAACTCGTATAGTCCCAGTTCGCCTTTGAAGTTGACGTTAATTGTGACCTGTGTCGTTGTGGTCGGCTTCTTTCTCGGTGAAGTCGTCGTTGTCCGTTTATTTGGCTTACGCTTCTGCGCCGTTGCTGTCTGTGCTGTTCCTATGAATAGGATAGCAGCCAAAGCAAAAAATAATACTTGTAATTTTTTCATAATTATAGTTTTTAGGTTTTTAGTTTTAATAACCTGTCGGCAAGACGGAACCTGCCGACAGGATTCCTCTCTTTAGTTATTAGTTTAAACTGATAGTTGTCAAATATAAATTATCACATGCAAAAGTGTAATTGTCTGCTTTCATTCCAATCTTGGCATCAATGTTGCGAGGAGTAAGGGTGTAAAAATTCTCAGCCATAACAGTCAGATTAATGGTTTCACCATTGTTAATGTTGAAAGTTTTACTCATCCAACTGAAATTTCCATCTATACCAAAATGCATACCGAAACTACTACCGTTACCATTGCTTAATCCATAATCATGTACTTCAACATTTCTCAAATCTACACCAGTTCTGTTAGTTATTGTGAAGGTTGCATACAATTTGTCTCCGTCTCTTCTGCATATTGGATGGCCATATGACATCTTGTCATCGTTTGTCCAAACGGCATTTGACGTTTTTCGGCTATCTGTCACTCTAACTTCAAAAGGTATTTCCTGAAAGTCGGTAATACCTAATTGTCGAGACATTCCTTCAAGACTTAGTTTTAAGGAAGTTACAATCTGCGCTACTTTGCTGTCATCAACTCTCATTCTGAACTTACGCGTTTCACCTTTATTTAGGCTTATGCCGCTTATACTCGGCCAAGACCAATTTTGCCCCTCTCCTGCAGATAAAGAAACTCCATAAAAGGAATTACCCCCTTGGTCGTATATCATAGTACGGCCATCAAATTTAATGTCATTAACGTCTCTTCCTGATCTGTTCTCGACCTCAAAATCTATGACAACAATTGTCCCTACATAGTGAGCTGATGCATTTTTTACCCTTAAATAGTTACTTAGTGTAGGGGTATTACTGCTACCTCCACCTGTGTCATCATTGTCTTTCTCACATCCTGCGGACATAAGAGGTAACGCACAAATAGCGATGATAAACCATCTCAAAATTGAATACTTGTTCATTTCCATAGTTGTAATATTTTTAAATAGTTAATAACGTTTTTTGCTAATTGTTCATCTTGCAATGGGAACAAAACGGATTTTAACTGTTTCAAGATTTATGCTCCAGTCTGGAACCCAGATGTCAGGCTCTATTAGAACAAATGAAGTTGCTCTTGGAGATACATTATGTACTATGTAACTAAGTCGGGTTGGAAGACCTGCCACTAGCTTTATTGTGCAGTCGCTAACTGTGTAATCTTTGTTGGCTATTCTCACCTCAATGCTTTGATTTCTTTCGTATATGTTGCCCAGATTGTCATAAAACTTTGTGGCATAATTACTTCCATGAACTTTAAACTCTTTGACATCCTCGTAACCAATGTTAGTTACCATCAAATCAAGCACCACATTAGGTCCTGATGCAGCACATCGAAGTACTTCTATTTTAAAGTCAGGATGTCCTGTAATAACTTTGATGTTTTGTGCATTCATTTTCTGTGATGACGCAAATGCTACGATAATCGTGAGCAATGCAATAACCAAACTCTTTTTCATAATGGTAGTGTTTTGATGTGTTAGTATTGTTGTTTTTTATCTATATAACACATAGTTCCTTATGTAGTTAATTGCCGACCAGAATACCAAGAAGCAAACTATTAATACAGTTACAATCAATGAAATACCCCAAGCCATCTGATGCTCACTATAATCGTCATCCACGGTTTTGGAACCATCACTCCATAATGTTGTTGTACGGACCGTTTTTGCTCCAATAATCATACTGGCAAGAACGCCCAAGACCCAACTTAACGCCCCGCTGCCAGTTTTACCTTTAAGTTCTTTTCGGTAAAGCATGAAGTTGGGGGTGAGGCTTGCAAAATAATATGTAACACCACTAATCACAAAGAAGGGAACTCCTCTCCATCCTGCTATAAAGAAGATAAAAACAGTAAATAAGGCAACAAGTACCAAAATGATTTTAGAGCCTGTAAACTCTCGTTTTCGGCTTTCGGCCAATGCACTGATAGTTTCATTAATGGCTTCTACTAATTCTTTGTTGGTGGGGTAAAACTCTTTAATGCGTGCAATGGTTTCTTCAGCATGATTCATTTGGCTCTTAGAAGTAATAACCCTCCGTCCTTCAGGGTCATTTGGAATGGGTGTCCATAGTTCAAAATCTTGTTCACCGAGAGTCAGACATTGTTGGATTTCATCTTCTGACATATCCAAAGGCTGACCAAATTCTCTGCGCTTTTCTTGCATTTCTTCAATAGAGACAGGGGTAAATGGGTTCTTTTTGATGAACAATTCATACACCATGTGTCCAATCATCCATAGAAATCCAACAACTATCAAAACATTCAACAAGACATCTCCAATACTTCTACCAGCAGATTCAGGTGATGAAGGTGACTGACTAAATGCTGCAAGACACATTGCAAGCATTGCTAAAATGAATAATCCTTTTCTTTTCATAATTGTAGTTCTTAAGTTTGTGATATAATTACTCAAATTTTGTTGCCTATTGCTCCCAAAATTCGGCAGGTTAGTAGATAGAGTGCTGCATATAAAATGCGAAAGACGTGGGAGTTCTCTACTGCTCGCTTATCCTTCACACGGGCTCTCGCATTGCCTTGACCAGGATAAGCAACTCGAGTTAGCCCACGTCGTGAAGAATTGTCGAATAACAACAATACACCCAACGCAGACGTTTCGGTTGCGTATCTTCTGGTCTTGAATTTGCGAGATTCGTGTGACGAAGATTACGTTCGTAAACGTCCTTTTTCCAATAAGTCTCGACCCTCCCCAGCCCTTAAGGGCTAACTTGAGTCGCTTGCAAAGGTATAACAAAAATTAATAACGACCAAAAGTTTCTGGACATTTTTCTGTTTCTGTCAGCCTTCGTCTGTTTTTGAAACGCTATTCTTTTATTGACTGCAAAGTTAAGCAATGTTTATTATATAAAAAAAGGAAAATCCCTAAATTGATTTAGAGATTTCCCTATATGCTCAACTTAAGAAAGTTGAGAAAGTTGAGTCAGATTAGTTTCCTTCGTAATAGGTGATGACACGTTTTTCTTCCAATCCTTTCTTTTCAGTGCTATTGCTTTTAGGAATTAGGGTACATACGACGATGATACAGATTCAGCACTTACTTTCCGCTCAGTTCTGTCAGGAACTCTGCTGCTGTCATAAGAGGCAAGTTGCAAAACTCTACAAAGTCTCTCCCGTTATTCGTCACGATGACGTCGCAACCTGCCGCCTTTGCACACTGGTATTGCAGCATGTCTTCGAAATCGCGAACTCGTTGCCCCATTGCAGCCACTAATTGAGCATCATCGGTGGGCAGCACGGCAATGTATTCATGAAGATTATGGAACAAGCCATAGACATCTGTTTTCCCCTTCAGAATATAAGCCATATTAGCAAATGTGAGATACGATGCGGAAAGGCTCACTGTTCCATTTTTCCCATGCTGCAAAAGCTGCTCGGCATCGTCGCCATGTTCACGGCCCAGTACATAATCCGCCAGGATGTTCGTGTCAAGGAATGCGCGTTTCATCGGCTTAACAGAGCTTTAAGACGTGGATCACTTTCAATCTCTTCCTCTGTGAACGATGCGCATCCACTCCATTCCCGGATATCTGATGATACAGGAATCGTTTTATACGGTTTCTTTGCGCTTGCCACGACTGTTGTCTTTTTGGCAGGCGTCAGCGACTTCACGAAAGTCAGCACTTTTTTCAGCATACCCTCATCTTCAGCAATGAGGCTCAGTTCGCGAAGCAGTTCCGCATTCAATTGTAGTGTCGTCATAATTCTAACGGGTTTAAATGTCCGCTGCAAAATTAATAAGAATTATTGAATCACCAAAATAAAACAACAATAAAAAATGAATTGCTCAGCTTGAGAAAGTTGAGTCAGATTAGTTTTCTTCGTAATAGGTGATGACACGTTTTTCTTCCAATCCTTTCTTTTCAATGCTGTTACCATATTTGTCGTATTGGCAGTAAGAAAAATAGCTTTTGGTAGTAATGAAAATCCCTATTTATGTGAGTTTATTTCAGTTTGGGCATAGAGGATGGCATCACTCATTACTTCGTCTTCGTCTGCAACCACATCCAAAATCTTGTCTGCCAACCAAATAGTCAGCAGTTTTTTTTCGTCAACCTCAAAGAGTTTCGCCATGATAGGAATCTGGCTACGCTTTGCCTTTCTCTCTCCACGCTCAATCTTGC
>ERZ842401.2413-NODE-2413-length-25047-cov-6.980754_pt1 | contig 25047 bp, 21 predicted proteins | sample MGYA00521270_ERZ842401 | MGnify/ENA primary metagenome ERZ842401 (study PRJEB31892, sample SAMEA3878208) | bioreactor metagenome | biome: Moose rumen | place: Sweden | collected 2011-10 | study: EMG produced TPA metagenomics assembly of the PRJEB12797 data set... | reverse complement strand
ATTGGTAAATTTTAGGCGACAGAGCATATGCTCTGTCAATGCTTGCGAGAAAAAATCGGAATGCCCACCCGCCCCTGCCGTCCTCGGCAGGGGTAGACGATTATTGCAAAATTCCGATCACACCATGTGCTATGCCTGCGACATAATGGCAAAAAATACGATGGACGTTCAGCGTGAGGCTCCCTCAAATCTGCTACTCAAATACGGCGAAGAATATCTGAGCATGGTCACTCGGAGAAGGCGACGGGACTTCTCTCGAATAATTCGTTGGGCTCACTTTTGAGCGACAAAGATTTTGGCGCAAATGAATGATGGTATCTTAACTTATGCTTGATTAGTATTTTACGATATTATCTACCTATGGGAATCACCTCCATGATGTTGACAGCGGTTAACTTTGACATACAGAAATTTTTATAATTATTTTTCATTGCTAAAATCGACCCCTTCCATAAGATAATTGAGAAAAAGTCTTGAAAAAGTTATCGGGGTAACGAAAAGATTGTAGGACTGCACATGAGGTGAACGGCGGGCTGGCGTATTATTGATAGATTCGTGCATGGGGTTTGTGAGCAACCCTTTCGATATACAGGTCACTTCTCAGCGATTATTTAGTAGTAATCTCGGCATTTGTAATAATTCTTGTGAGATATGTAAAATGGTACGGTGCATTTTTATTCATTATTTAATTCGGGGAGACTGCTGGCTGACCTCTCTATAAGGATAGGGGAAGAATCGGGTAAAAACTTAACCGACTTTGAAAAGTTTGTAGGTTTAGATAATATCTGTAAACCTTTAGGGGTAGCCGATAACGGTTATGCACATAACATCGGATATGAGCAGTTATTTCATCACTGTCCATGTCTGTGCCGAAAAATTTTATCAGAGAAATTATGATCTTCCCTCATACATACATAGGATTTAGCCCGAAATGTTAAGGCAGATTCGGGCTTGTTCACGGAATATTTAGATTTGTCATGCCTTTGATATGATAGTTTGATTTCGGATTTTATGAGATAAAGATGGCTCATGCAACACTTCCTTAATGGAGGCGGCATAAAGCTGGTGCTTGACGAGGAGCAGCAGAGTTATACTCTCGGCAGACGGGTCAAGAGCGAGCCTTATCCTGAGAGTGCAAAGGACAAAGCTGTGTGGCACCTTTATCATGCTGCGGGATTCAAGGAGCATTTGAATACGAGAGAGCTGTTCAAGGTGTGCCGTGATGACTGGCTGTGATAATGTCCCTTCATAAGGTAGTACAAAATCGGGCATTTTTCGGAACCAGATTTCGAGGATTTTTCGATTGTTTACAGATTATTAAGATTTGATACTGCTGTTCAAGTTCACATGACGGTGCTTTTTTTCGTCTATAAAAATGTTGAAAACTCCGTCGAGTGAAAGGTCTTCTCATAAGTAACGACAAATTCTTGGAAAAATATAAGCGGTTTCGAGAAAGTTGTGATCCAAATCTCCGTCTTGCACAGAGCGGTGATGATGATTCTGTGTATCATGCTGAGCGGTTCTCAACAACGCTGCTATCTTGAATAGTGCTGATGGTCATCCTCATTAAAATCGAAAACAGTACAATACGAGAATAACTGTGTCTAAAGATTTAATTCGATATTTATCTTTATTATCTTAATTTTTTCTTGACAATGTGGACGAAATATGTTATAATAATTATTATAAATTTTATGTAAATTCTTCTGAAAAGGGGTTGACAGAACCATGCCTATGCGCTACGATTTAAGCAAGCAAGCAAGCAAGCAAGCAAGCAAGCAAGCAAGCAAGCAAGCAAGCAAGGCATAACTGCGCCCTTTTTCAAATATCATGTTAATAGAAGCGTACTCTGCGGGATAACTATGCCCGCAGGGTGCGCTTTTGTTGTTTGGAGGTAGATAGATTGAGTGAAAAACAAGGAATCACGCTGACGAAAAAGCAGCTCATCATCGGGGCGGTGATAATTGTCCTGCTGATAGCAGGCGGTATCATACTTGGTGTGAACTGGAGCAAATGGTTCGGCGGCAAGGACATCGGCAAGACAAGCCTTGACAGCAGCTCGCAGTCGGCTGGCATTGAGCTTGACGAGAACGCAGGGCAGTACACAGGCGAAAAGCCCAAGGATAATGGCGGTGCTGCCGAGGGTATCAAGATACCGGGCTATCCGAGTATCACGATAGCTAAGGACACCACCGATGTCACAATGGCGCTGATGAACCCCGAGGGGAACCCCTGCTATTTCAAATTTGTCATCGTACTCAAGGACAGCGAGGAAACTATCTTTGAGTCGAAATACGTTCAGCCGGGCGACTGCATTTATGACGTTAAGCTGAACAAGCCTCTTGCGGAGGGCGAATATCCCGCAACGATAAAAATATCAACAATTGCACTCGATCAGGAAACACCGCTGAATGGTGCTAACGTTGAAACAGTGCTTATAGCAAAATAATATTAAGGAGGACTACACATGAAACACACGAAAAGACTTTTAGCGGCTGTTATGGCTTTCACAATGGTATCCGCAATCGCTCCGATGACGGCTAATGCGATGCAGATTTTCACCAAAACAATGACAGGAAAGACGATCACCCTTGATGTTGAACCAAGCGATACAGTAGAAGATGTAAAAGCCAAAATACAGGATAAAGAAGGAATTGCCCCCGCAAAGCAAAAACTTATTTTCGCCGGAGAGACACTTGAAGATAACAAAAAACTTGAGGATTACAACATTGGGAAAGAAAGCACGCTGCATCTTGTTGTGATCAATGAAAATGGTGATATTGAAATAACAGGTACAGGGGCAGGCTCAACAATTGTTTCTTATAACGTTGCACCTACATACACCGTGACCATTCCGGGAGACGTGACATTGTATGATGACAAGACTTCTGATGCAACGATTACCGCCGAAGCGGGCGTTATGCTTGAAAGCGGGCAGACAATCGTTGTTAAGCTGACAGGTGCAACCAACACGGAAAGCGGCAGCACATTCAGTGCAAAGTACGGTGAATCTACCGCAAACTACACGATCAGCGCAGGCGGTTCTGCTAAGGCTATTGGTGATACCGTTGCCACATTCAATACAAGCACTACCGCACAGTCGGCTAAGCTCACATTCTCGGCGGCTACGGGTGCTACCCTTGCAGGCAATCATACCGAAACATTGACATTTACGATCTCAACACCTACTTCTACTACCTGATAGCGGAAAGGAGCATATATAGATATGCTCTTATCAGACAGTTTCATATAATATATCGTATTTAAGTTATCCCTCGATATATTTATATCATTTTTTCTTCACAATCAAGTGGCGGTTGATATATCATCGTTATAAAAAACTGTCTGAAAAAATATTCGGTGCAAATATATCTACATGAGATGGTCGGCGTTTATTTTATCATCACCCACGATAAACGATATATTTTTTTGCGTCAAAATATCCGAGCAGCATTTTGTTCAGTTCAGCTTTTTATGCTCATTTGTCAGAAGCAGTCAATTATGATTGTCGGCAACGAAAATGTAAAAGATATACATTAACATTTCGCTTACCTTGTTATGAAAACTCACATCTCGTCACCCGTTTTACCAACAGTAAGTATCGCTGCTGTAAAAAAGCCGACAGTTCCGCCGATCATAATTCCGATAATAAATCTAAACATATCATAGTCCTCCATTTTTCATAATCATTATTACACGTTCTCCGGCTGATAGTGTCAAAACTATCCAGTCGGATTTTTACTGCGAAAATATAGTCCCCAACCATTTTTTAGACCACATATTTTCGTTCTTGATACCGGAATCCATTTAATTGAGAAAATATTTTGTATACCTGCAATTGCAGGCACTTTAAATATATACTCATCAAAAATGTCGATAGATTTTCGGGGATATATGCTTTTTCAAAATTATTAAGAATGTCAAAATAGACCGAAATCATCTCCCCCATATTTTTGAGCCAGCGGTATATATCAGTCTTTCCCTTTAGGTATGCATTGACCGGAGTGGCAAGTTCCGAATCAAACAACTATATCCTTAAATCTTGACCGATATTTTTTGCGTCTTTAATATTCGATACTCCATAGAGCTTCTCGACAAAGTCTGTATGGTCTCCGTGCGCACCGTAGCCGAAACAGTGGTAATGATCTTCATAGACTTTAAAGGAGTGGTTGCGTTCATTGTGAAAGGGGCAGCAGGCAAATCCGCCCCGGTCAACATCTAAACCGTAGTATCTTACAAGGTCTTTCAGGTCGACCCTATCCTTTATGTCCTGAAAAATATTTTGTCTCATATCAGCTCCCTTAACATTCTGTATTTGATAGGGGCAGATAAAACAGGCAAAGCCCGGTAACTTTTCAGCGATAAAATATCACCGGCGTTTCTGCCCCTCTCATAAGTTAGGGGTCGGGAAGCCGTTTTTTTGAGGTCTGAAAGGCGAGTTTTTGTAAATTTCGTATGATTGCACAAATGTAGGTCGGCGTAAATTTGGGTAGTGTGGTTGTTTTCACGATTTTATTGTGGGTGACGTAAAAAATCCTCTCTGCCGACCCCTAACTTATGAAAGGGGTAAAAAAATTCGGCTGCATACGCAGCGAGGAATAATGTGTAGGGGTACGATATATATGCTGAAAAAATGGATTTTTGTGATCCATATATTTTTTAAGCGCACACATCGAGCAAGTACAGAAAGATGACCACCCACCAAAAACCAACTTTCTGAAAAGCCCGTAAAATCAACACTTTTCCCCTCTGCTAAATAATCACAGTCATGTATGAAATCCGAGTGCCGTATACTTTTCGGCAAAAAGAAAGACCTGACTGCTTGAATTGCAATCAGGTCTTTCTATTTGTTTTATGGATTTTTATTTTTGGCAAGAGAGATACTGACAGGTTGATATGCGCTTTCACGGGTGATATTTATCATTCCTCAAACATCGTTGAAAATATCGTCGGTGTTTTTGATTTCAGTTATTTTTTCATATAATTTATCCTTTATATGATATTATTGCCATCCTAACGATAGCTGCTTTATCTTGTCAGTCTTGTCAAGAACATTTATACAAGATTCCCAATCCTCGGTTATAGGTGGTATCGTTTCATATTTTAAGGTAAAAGGATTATTATTGGGAATTGCATCAATTATCTCCTGCGCTTGTTGCTCATTACTCAAGGCAACTTGAATCCATACATCTTCAAGTGTATCGGGTATTTGTCCGAAAAGGGAATGAATATCTTCAAGTCTTGACGATAATTTTTGATGTACCTTATCTTCAACAGAACCTTTGTATCTCATGTTAAAGATGAAAATCTTATCGCTTATTTGACCGATACGCTGAATTCTGCCTTTTCTTTGTTCTAATCGTGTAGGATTCCATGGAAGGTCAAGATTAATAAGGCTTGACAAAGTTTGAAGGTTTAATCCTTCACTTGCTGCATCTGTACCAACAAGAATACGATATTCACGACTTTTAACTTTACGCTTTATTACGTCCTTTAATTCTTTGACAAATTCGCCATTAAGAAAATATCCCGACTTATCTCCACCTGCGTATAATGCTATTTTTGAATCTTTGAAATCCTTTGATAGCTTTTCAGCGATGAAATGCGCACTGTCATAGTATTGTGAAAAGATAATACAGCCTCGCTCAGCCCAAGAAAAATTATCATTTTCAGTGCCGTTCTTTAGAATATCTATGAGCTTTTTATATTTTGGATCTTCGTCTTTATTGTGTGAAAGGACTTTGACAAGTCTTTTTAAGCAGTCAAGTTCCTCCGATGTGAGCGATTTAAGCTCGCTTTGTTGATCAAGACTATCATCATCGAAATCCTCGTCAAATTCATCAGCCAGTATTTCTCGACCTTCTTCTGTCCAAGAAAGCATCTTTTTAGCAGTCATTTCTCCCGCAGTGATAGTGCTGCCTATTCTTTTTAAGACGAGGGTTGACATAAAGCCGCCGCCTTTAACACGTTCTGACAACATTTTGCAGAATTCCTCAGCTAAATCATATGCTTGTTTCATATATCCTGATAATTCAAGTGCATCTGAATCTGATTCACCTTCAAGTTGGACGATTATCTTTTTCAGATAAGGTTCTCCCGTGTTCGGGTTAATAGATTCTTCAAGGAAAGATCTCGTTCTCCTTACAATATGCCTTATGTAAGGGTTAAAATTATAAACAAACTCATCACTTTCATATAAATCGTCAATATTACGTTGAGTTGATCTTGGACAATCATTATATTCATCAGGAGCAATTACAAACTGATCATCGGGAATATCAAGTCTATCACGAATTGTGACGATTCTTCTCGCTTTAGTGGAGCGGGGAGGGAAAGGATTTCTCATAATATCCCACGCCTCGACGCTTCCTACTTTTGGCATTGGTGTTTCTGAATCGTGACATATCATTTTTAGCATTCTTAGCGGTTTTCTTCTCCAAAGGCTATGATATTTCTCGCCAAGCACCTTGTCGGTTGGTATAGCTAATGCTTCTAATAAATCATAAGCTTCTATAAGATTTACCTGTACAGGTGTTGCTGTCGCAAGAAGCATACTAACCGTTTTACTGCTAATGTTATTCAGAAAATCCAACAGATAGTTAGGGTTTGCACTATTTGTATCAGGATCTTTGTTAGGATTTCTGCGCCTTGCTCTATGACTTTCATCACAGATAACACATTCATATTCCTTTTGTAGCAGCTTATCCCTTGCATCAGATCTTCTTGCCACAAGCCCCTGAGAAATAATTCCTATTCTGCGTGGGCATTTTAAAATGGAATTGATGCTTTCAGCCTGATAAAAATACCCTGTTTCATCTTGCCATCCTTTACCCGTCCAAACAGCACTTGGCATATCGAGCAAATCCTTCATTTCCTCCTGCCATTGAAATATAAGGGTTTTTGGAACAATAATTAGGATAGGTTTATCACCATATAAAGCCATTAGCTTGGCAGACATTGCAAGCTGAATAGTTTTACCAAGACCAACCTGGTCAGCGAGAACAAATCGTGCGCCGCCTTTTGTCTTATGTTCTTTAAAAGCGAGTTCAACAAAATATTTCTGATGTTCCCATAAACCAAATTCTCTGCGGAACACAGGTTCTTCTACTGCAACCGCTGGAATATCAGTATCTCCTTCTTCACGCCATTTTTTTAAAGGAACAACCCTTCTTCGTGAAAGTCTTTCTATATCTTTTACAACAAAATCCGAAAGCTCTACGGCACTTGGATTATTCCAAAAGAAATCAAATTCTTTTCTGACCCAGTCAATTGCTTCAGGAGAATCATCCTCCCAAATCATTTCGTAGTTCAGTTTGAAAGCACTTTTGGTTTCGTTGATGCTTCCGATAAAACTTGTTGCGGTGTCATCTTCATATGTGATTATGCCTGCTTTTCCGTGCATTAGTCCATATACTTCGTCAGGAATAACACGGATTTGCAGCTTACCTGACTTTATCAACAAATAGAGCCGTTCAAGTCGCTCCATACTTTGTGGGGAATTATATTTTACTTCAGGCTCAAATTCGCACCATTCTTGTTTGAGTTTTTGAGCGTGAACAGCGACCTTGACATCATCAGATGATAAGCCGGAGTTACAAATCACTCTCACAGTGCCGGAGACAGCTTCAATACTTTCTCCGGCAACCTCAAGAATAGATGAACAAAAGTAGCCTGCTATACGATCATAGCTTTTTGCATTTTTGAGCTTCTTGTTCAAGAATGCTTCATCTAATTGCTGTAATCGTGATGAATACCGATTTATCACGGCATACACCCTCCTTAAATGCTATCATGTGTAACCGATGCAAGCAACAGATCAGCCATCTTTGAACAATCAGTCCAGTGAGGCTGCATATTGCTTATATCCTGACAATCTACAAGGAAGGAAAGAATCTGCTTAATCATCTCTCTCTTATCCCAATAGTTTGCCAATTCGCCCTTAATGTAACCGAGGGCTTTCTGTGGGTTCATTTCTTCCTTAATACCAACGTAGATGCTTGCGAAAATCACTCTCATAAGAGAATTCTCGAAATCTGGAACATCGTTCATTGATCTGGATGCCATCTCGAGCGGCGTTTTCAGTCTTGCGGTATTTGCTTTTTCGTTTGCCATAAGCTGAGAGTAACCGCCGATAGAGAAACCTCTTGCGTACTCCTGATATGTAGCAATCTGATAATCACCGTGCTTTTCACTTTCAAGTCCTTTGATATAGAAACGCTCGGAGTTAGTGAGTTCTTTCCAGAGGTATCCTTCAAATCTGGACGGGATTACACAGTCATATGCAATTCTCTTTGCGCTCTCAATAATCTTGACAACTTCACTCTTAGACGGATTTGTAATTGCCTGAGTAAGCTCATAATCGAGGTTTAAGTCCTCAATTTCAGCATATGAAGTCAAAACCTTTAGCGAAGCAGCATAAGCGGCAAGAACGTAATCGGGATCACTGAAATTCGGTTCTTCCTTATCGTCAAGTTTCTGCATACTGTCAATTTGACGCTTGACCTCGCTTCTGATGTCCGCATCGATCTCATCGAGAAATGCTTCTTCATCACCAGTTTGTTTCCTAAGGACAAGCAAAACCGTACCCTTGACGTAGTTGCCACTCTTTAAGCCTGATGCTTCTGTTTCCGTTGCTATATTCCAAGCAGCAGTAACTTTCAAGCCTGCTTTCCACATGATAATAGCAAGCTGTGCCCACACAGCGGGATCGCTATGTGTAAACATAACCACCTGCATACCATCGTCTGTCATGTGTTTTGCAAGATTGGAGTAAATCTCTATCATAGTTTCGGAAAAATGTTCATCTCCACGAACTGCAAGAATACGCTTACTATCTGTATACCAGTCAGGAAATGCTTTCTTTAATAGCGCTTTATCCCACGCAAGAAAAAACTCTGAAAGCTCATGATAGTTTACTGCATCTGCATAAGGAGGATCTGTTATCCAGTAGTCACAAGTATAATCAACATCTCTTGCGTCTTTAGAAATAGCAGTATACTTTTTTTCTCCCGTTGTAACAGAAAAATCAAGTTTGATTTTACAAGTACTTTCTACAAGGCGATAGCCTCTTGTACCGTATTGCCACATAGTATTTAGCGCTTGGTTATAGAATGTTTGTGCCATAGATTCACGCGCCTGACCCGTTCCCCAACGACAGAGCTTACTATTCCAATCAGCAGCGCGATTAACAATTAGCGTTGCAAAGGCAAATTCCTCTGCTGTTTTTGCAAGTCTTAATGCTTCTTCTATCATGATAGCATTTATTAACAACTGTCTTGAATTAAATAACTGATGCCAATATACCCATCCTCTTGTTTTCATAACTTCATCAGTCTTAGCTCCGCTTTCAATTGCTAATGAAGGAATATATCCATTATCTTGCCATTCTGAAAAATGTTCTGCAACATAATCATGTGCCTTTTGTTCGTTCATTAAATCCTCGGCGGTTGGTTCACGGTAATACCTTGTTGTTTTTTCTTTGCCTTTTTCATCAATAGTTGTGCTTTCATAGCGAATTGCATAAAGGCGTTCTTGGTATATATCATCAGGTCGTGGCTCAAACTCGTTCTTTTCCCATAACCTTAAACCATAAACTGTATTTCCGTTATCGTCAATAGTATCATGTCTTAAGGACGATATAGGTGTAGTCTTACCACAATGTGGGCAACGGATTCCGCTTGAAACAGTAGTACCGCTCTTTTCAGCTTGTTTCATTTCTTGTGAAGTAGCATTCATTTTTATATGAATATCATATCGCTTTTCGGCTTCATTTTCTGAAAGATATGCCACTGTTTTTGAACCTACACCAACAAGCCATGACGATGAGATAGGAATTCTATATCCACACTCAGGGCAAGTAGTTTCAGTGCAGTACAGATAATTGATAGCTGTATCGCCTTGTTCGTTTATTTCAATTCCGAGTTTTGTAATTCTTGCTTGCACAGCGGCAAGTAACTTATCCTGAAAGTCCAAAAGGTCACTTTTCTTTGTATTGTTTCCAAGAATGTTTATATCCGCCCAGCTAAGAAGTGTTGCCACAGGATTAAGATCACTGGCATATACATTTGTTCCCGTTCTTGCTGCTTCAAACGGAATAGAGCCACCGCCGGAAAAACAGTCACCAACAGTCACAAGTCTACCATATCGTTTCATTGAGAGTTGATTTACTAAATCCTGTAAAGAATGAGCTTTAGTTCCAAGATGTTCGTTTATTTCACGCCAACAAGTATCACGAATATTATCAAGATGCTCTGGACGGCAACAATACTCAAGGCGTTCATCATAACCGAGGGTATTAAACAATCTCATCTCAACATCGTCTTTATCGACTCCGTCTTTGAATTTTGGTTTGTCATTTTCAAATGCAAACCACTGATCCAAATACTGCCTGAAATGTTTGCTGCGACTTGCATATTCATACAGTTTTGCCGGAGGAACTCTTTTTATTTTTCTGTCGGCAAGACCTGGTTTATCCATAGACAGAATTTTCAAGAATATTTCCGTATCTTTCTTAGGGTTATCACTTGCCGGCATTAGGCATCCTAAAATAGCTGCTCTAACAAGTATAAGAGGTTTTCGTCCCCACCACTTACCAAGTCCAGTAAGAGTTTGGCTTTGCACAGCTTTTCTTTCCTTGAAGCTTTCCTTACTAACCTTGCTGACAGGGAACTGCCTTTCTATAAATGACATTGAAGTATCCATTTTTCTCACTCCTTATATAAAAAAGGGCGAGTGCTGTTTACACCCGCCCTTGAACTGTTTAATTACTCTTCATCAGTAAAATCAAACAGGGATAGCTGACCGCTATCATCAACGGGGTTGTCACATAAGATATAACGCAGGGCAGTTCGCCAACCGTTTGTATCGTTAATTCGTCCTGTACTCGCATTTGTCATTGTGTATAACCACCACCGTTCTTCCGGTTGAAGCCCCATCCAATTTCGCAATGCCGTTGGAATCCCGGCTGGATCATTTCTTTCAATGCCCCATAAGAGAATCATAAGCTCTTTACCGAAGAATTTGTCTAACGGCGTTCCGCCAACAAGAAAACGGCTTGTGGGTTTCTTATCCGCCTTTAATCTGGCATTAAATTCCTTCATTACAGTAACCGAAATATTTTTCCATTTATGTCTCGTTATGCGAAGCTTCAAAACATCTCGCTTGCGAATTACTTGTTCGCCTTCTTTATCCCACTTGAATCGCTCATAGACACAAACATCATCTTTTTTATTTGACGGAACAATAACATAGAAGTGATTTTCTGATTCAGTAGGGTTAAAACCAAATCCTATGAATTCATCATTCATTGTATGATACCGCCTTCTCTTCTAAGCTGTTCCAGATCCAGTTTAAACATCTCTATCCATTCATTGAAATTCTGACCTTTTGTGAATATCAATTCCTTATATTCAAGAGTAACAACGGTTTCTCTATCCTTGAAGCTGGTTTCACGAACAAGCTCAATCATCGTTTGCAGATCAAAGGGGGCATAAGGAATATTGGAGTTAAACTCTACATAATTGTCCTCGTTGCTTCTTTCATATATATAGGCGCTACCATCACGAATGAAAACATCTGCGATTTTGCTGAGTGCCGCCAGTTCATCAAATACCGATTCGGTATCATCAAGTTTCTTCTTCTGATTCCGCTTATATGAAACAGGGTGATCTGGATTGATTTTGAATTCTTGAGGCTTAGCCTTTTTGTCAACAGGAATGTTTTTCTCATCTACAACTATTCCATTATTCAAAATTGCAACTCTGACAAACTTACAGTCATCACCAACAAGAAAATCACCGTTATAAACGCCACCATTTTCTTTTGGCTCGCTCCCATCAGTAGTGTATCTGACCTCGAATTTCGGGTGAGACTGCAATGTCATGAAGTGGCCGTTTGCTGTAGCCCTCATTCTATGCTTCGTTGGTACAACTCCTACGAATTCAACCATAGAACCTGTTTTTCTTTCGCCAGTAGGATCAATACATATAAATCTAAGATAAGGTTCTTTAGTAGTAATATCAGTGTCTTTCCATTCGGTGGATGCAGCCGTAGGATCAGCACCAATATCATAATAAACACGACCGCCGATGCCTTTTACTCTTAGACTAAACTCCTGAGTTTCTTCATTATAGCCTGTCTGCGAAACAGTAACACTTGTAGGATCTTTTTCAAATGGTCCTTTGACAAGGTATCCACCAATTTCTCTCCATTTGTCCTTACTGAGACAATCCTTTTTAAGGACTTCAAGCTGAGTGGGATGATACCATTGCCACGAAGTTTCGGTTGCAGCTCTTTCGCAGATAGTGCTAAATGTCATTTCCTTTGTTGTGAAAAGTCTTTTTTCACACTTCTTTCTAAGAGTTTCAATAGCAGTATCGTCACTTGTAAGGTCTTCAAACTTTTTAACCTCAGTCAATGCTTGAATGACTTGTTCTTCACCGTCAAAACGATTATTCTTGAATTCAAGCTTAAACTCTGTCTTTTCTATGCCATTTTTGTTAGGAAAATATATTGTCACAAAGGTTTCTCTTATAGTGGAAAATAAAGCATGGTTTGCTTTATCACTATGAGAAAGTGCTTCCTGATACTGCTGATCGTTAGTTGGAATACCTTCATTCTCCATGTTCTTAACAATTGAACGGATAGCAGCAAGCTTCTTGCTGTTATCATATAGCTTTTCCATCATGCTTCTTTCTCCAGACAGGAACATAACCCTATTTTTTAAAGAAGCATTATCGTAGAAGTTTAGCAAATCAGGATGCAATGTGCTGCCGTATGGTTCACAAATAACCAAAGATACCTTTTTGGTGTCTAAATCGATTTCGTCGATTGCAGGAAGAACGAAGAGCTGTTCATAGCATCTCTTTAATTTCGGAGCAAAGTTTTCCTCAAGAATCTTTTTAAGCTCTTTTCTTGCATTTTCATTTGTATAAGAATCTATTAGAGTGTTCATTTCGGCAATCATATTCTTGGTGTTCTGATAATACAATCTGCCTCTATTATCTGTCTTAATATACCAACACTGATTCTTTAGTTCATCAAGTGAGGTCTTAATAGAATTCAGATCAGCCCCCGGATAACAAATGAAACCAAGAATCTCTTGCTCTGTAAGTCCCAACAAGCCATTAGGTACTGTCGAAAGCGAGGAAACGAGAATCAGTTTTGCCAATTGCTGAGTGTTGTCAACTGATCCAAGTTCTTTATCAATTCCTTCTGCGATAGCAAGTCCATTCTGAGCAATATCATGACTAATTGCTTCTTCTAATGAAGGCTTAATCTGACGAAACATTGACATCATATTTGCATTATTTAGATTAACATCAAATACGTTTATCAAATGATTCTTTTCAGCTTGTCCTTCTTCAAAGAAAAGACGAACGACCTGACGCATTAACTTGATAAGTCCACGGGTTTGCTGGAAATTCTGATTTTCTTTAAATCTTGCGTAGAGTTCCTTAATAGAGGGGTGAAACGGATATGAATCAATAATGCCTGAATATACAGTTTCTCCTGAATAACTTGTGAATCCGAGCTTCTTTGCACTATCCACAGCATTTTTAAATTCAATAGCAATATCATTTTTCTCCTGAGAGAAAGAAGACATATCGGACTTAGGAGTATCTTCAAACAGTCTTTTTCTAAGGATTGAATATACCTCATCACTATTAAGTTGAACTGGAGCTATTTCTATTGCTATACGATTTGCTTCTTGTTCTAATTCTCTAAAGCTTGACTGAAGAAGTTCACTTCCGGATTCATAAGCAGCCTTCAAATCTGAGAATACCAAGCAAACATTGGAAAGTTGCTCTTTGCCCAATGCACTGAACAGATTTGCTAAAGCTGTAATAGTTACTTTGCTTAAATCTGAATTTCCAATTGCTGTTGCCTTAGCATTTTCAAGATAAGGCGGTAACTCGTCAAGAAGAATAAGAATGTTTTGCCCCTGCAAAAGATTGATCCAAGCTTTTTCACCAGGTGCTTTTAAAGGGGAGTAGTATTCTGAAAAAACATTTGCTTTTCCAAGCTGTTCAGCAATGCTTCCCCAAATACCATAGTCTGCATTCTCACGTCCAGAGAATGTTATAACCTTTATATCGCCAATATCATCATAGCTTGATGTAGATAATACTTCTTTTCGGAGATTGGCATCCTGAGCTAAAAGAGCAAGAGCAAGCATATTATGGGTTTTACCACCACCCATAGCCTGAGTTAGCTTAATGACGCCAGTATCTGATTCACCTTTGAAACGCTTAAAAGCAGTATCGAATAGGGCTCTCATTCCTTGTGTTTTGAAGTTTTCAGCAAAAAACTTTTTGCCATCTATACGTCCTTCAGCAAAATCCGAAAGGTTCAATGTGTCTTCTCTTGTTGTATCTTTAAATACCGATTCGCGCGGCTTTAACATCTGAGATATTGTTTTCATAAAAAACCTCCAATCATATAGCATCTAACAACTATATAATATTTATTATAACACATAATGAACCATAATTCAAGACGTTTCGTGCGTTTTTATCAGTAGTTATCCTCCCAATAATCCTCCGCATCCTCATAATCAAAGAAATCATCATAATGATCCTCATAGAAATCTTCAGGATCAACATATTCGTGAGCATCGTACTCATCTTTTTGACGAGCAGTTGTTGTTTTCTTTGTTGTACCATAAGTAGTTGTATTAGGCGAAACTGTTGTGACCGGAGCCGCCGTGGTGTGCGTTGTCTGAGCAGGAGCATAGCTGCGGGTATTTCCGCTATTGTACGTCATCTGGTGCAGCGCACAGTAATGGCTGCCGTCCTGCGGCGAATTGTCGCAATCGGGATAGGCGCATTTGGGGCGAAAAGCATCATAGATCAGCGTTATAATGATAAGAATAATTATTATACTTATAATGCTCTTAAACGGAAATGCTCCGCCGTAACTTCGTTTCTTATAACTTGCCGTATTCTCAAGAGGGCTATCATTTCCGTCCTCCATAGAAAATTTGTACATCGTATAATCGTCAAGCATATCTTCGCTGTCCTCATATTTTCCTAAACTCATGCGCCGAACCTCCTTATTGTATTTTCATTATTATAGCACATCAGATGTTCAAAATTTATATAACTAACTCCGTTTTTTAAATTATATCACAATAATTGTATCAAAATCCGCACAATTAGAAATATTTCAGGCTGCTGCCACAAAAGCAGCAGCCTGCGGTTATGTGGTTCAATCTTCTACAATTATCAGCACTCTGAACATTCGCTCAATCTGTGTAAAAAGAAACTGCTCGTCGTCAGGTTCGTCGAGATACCCATTGTTTCCGAGATAATATTCTTTTGCTTTCTTATTATTCTTTCCGCTTGCAGCTACTTTTCCGAAGAATTTCGACTTAATGTAGGCGTGCTCATATTTTTCAGGCGGAGACGATCTCTCACCATGATAAATGAAATCAGCCTCGCCCCGGATATACTTTCCGTAGTCCACACGATAAACGTCCGCACTGCCGTAAAACTGCATATGGAAGAATGTCCCGCCACTGGCAAGACTGCGACCATCTATGTTGATAGACACAATGTCCCAATAATCATAATACGCTTCGGGAATCTCAAAGCCAGCCTCCTTAGCATCAGCGAGCAGCCTATCATAAATCTCACGGCTTTCGCAGGTGATAAATGTCCTGCCCTTTATCCTTCTGGTCAGATTTTCAAACGTTCTTTCAAAACTGTTATTCATAGCGATACCTCCAAAAAATGTTGCAGAGTGCGCTAAGATGAAAACAAAAAATCCCATCGTCAACGATGGGATAAACAGCCTGCATATTTACCCATCGTTCAAGCATTAGCACCTTACCTCCCGGCAGGTTGCTGTGCGGTCATCGAGCTTGTCTCTCGCGCACTCTATATGGTTTATGTCTTTTGACAATCTAATTATAGCAAATTTCTCTTTTATCGTCAAGGGTAATTATGACCGAAATTCTCATTGCTGATCTAGTTAATTTGCAATAACCAAATAAATTTTAAAAAGAGGTCTCACTCCATATGTGAAATTTCAAGATCGGATTTACAGAAAAAATCTATTTTTGGAACATACGGCACGGCGGTAATTTTTCTGATATACTTAAAATAGAGGAGAGTTATCAGCGCTATTCAAGACAGCCGCATTGTTGAAAACCTCCCGACATGATAAACAGAAATATCATATCTCATCTGTGCAAGACGGAGATTTGAGTAACAACTTTCTCGAAACCGCTTATATTTTTCCAAGAATTTGTCGTTACTTATGAGAAGACCTTTCGTTTACCGAAGTTTTCAACATTTTTATAGACACAAAAAAATCCGCCATGAGAACCTGAATAGCAATATTAAATCTTAATAATTTGTAAAACATTCAAAATAGGGTTGGAAAAATGCCGTTCCCAGACCTTACCTTATGGAAGGAGTTTTATCATGCAGCCAGCAGCAGTAGCCCATAGTCGAAATAGATATATTTTTTCTCACTGAATATAGCCACCATCGACAGTTTTAACGAGAATTATTACAATCGCAAATTTGGGTTTGTCAAAAGCGGCTCTTAGTGTGCTTACCTATGGAGAGATGTTTCAGCCGACGGCTTTTTCGATGGATCAAAGAAGAATTATTGAGCCTGTCTGATATCATGCAGAACAGCATCAAATCTTAATAATCTGTAAACAATCGAAAAATCCTCGAAATTTGGTTCCGAAAAATGCCCGATTTTGTACTCCCTTATGGGAGACAGTTTTCAAAATCATTCTTCACGGCACACCTTGAACAGCACTCTCGTATTCAAATGCTACCTGAATCCCGCCGCATGATAAAGCTCCCACTCAGCTTTGTTTATTGCACTTGCCGGATAGCTTTCACCCTTGACCCGCCTGCCGAGAATATAATTCTGCTGTTCCTCATCGAGCACCAGTCTCACGCCGCCTTCATCATTAGCGGACGGTTTATCAGGAAAGCTGCTCATCATACTGCGGCTGATCTCCAGAGCCATGCCCTCCTTTATCTTCTGATGGATAGACTTCTCATTCGGCAGCGGCTTCGAGCGGACGGCAATGATGTCGGGGAAAGTATGGTAAGCCCTCAGCAGGAACTGCAGCAGGCAGTCGAGTATTCTCAGCTTCAGGTCATCTGTATCAAAGGCGTTTTGCATTTCGATAGCGTCTATGCAGAAGATGTCGAGGTACGGCTCGAACGCCAGCGAACCGTCACCCTCGCTCAGAGCCGAGTAGATAAACTCCGCATAACCATCAATGCAGTTGCAGATGTAGTAGATGTCCAGTCCCGTCTTGGCAGCCTGCCCGACGAGTATCAGCAGACCCGTGACCGTCCCGATCCGGACAGCCCCACCCATCTCACCACCATAGATTTCTTCCTCATCATCGTCGGTCAGATCATCCGGGATGCCGTAGATTTTAAGAATACAGTTTATGATGTAGCCGTCATAAGGCTCGCTGGTTTCTTCATAGACTCGCATCCCATAGGCGGCTTCTGAAAATATTTCTTGTATCATTTTAGTGACCTCGCTCCTATCCAATGTCATGTGCATTACTGTTATCGACTGTCCCGAAATGATGAGAGGAATTATTCAATGCTACAAACTTTCCAGAGTCGGTTAAGTTTTTACCCGATTATTCCCCCATCCTTATAGAGAGGACGTTTCGTTGTGAAGTTAAATAATCTAAGTAGTAATCCCGCCCCCCGAATTTATTCAATTCAGAGATTTTGCTTTCAGAGTGCTTGATTTCACTTAACAAATCGCCTGTTTTTGTAGCGTCTAATGAAAGGAAGGTGTTTGATGTGCCAGGTTTAACATGAAATGCAGAATCGCAAAAGGGTACTTATCCCCAATTCAAATTACAGCAGTCAGAATGATTTTCGCCGTCATTCTACTTGTAAAGATCGTGATAGAAATATCGTGGGAAAGCAAAATATACAGTTGCCCTGCAGCATCATCAAATCGGAGGGATTATTAAAATGTAGAAAAATATCATACCCTATCATACGGCAATATTTTCAAACCGCATTCTACTGCCGCCCCGTCATCGGCAGTACAAAAGCAAACCCCGTCAACCGTAACCGAACATATCTACCGGAGGTGATCCCAATAGGCAAATAAATCTCTCGTCATAATAAGTCATGGATAACCGCTGAGTCTTGTATCTTCGGCTATCAGATTCATGGATTCAATTCATATTTTGCCGTCAGTTCATGAATTGGAGCCTGAACCGCAGAATGTCAAAAGCCCTCGCTATGTAGCGAGATAGATTTTATCGAAAGGAACGTGATAACAATATTTGAAATGAAGAAGATGAACGCAGACAGGAGCGGCTATCCGCATATTACTCACGGTATTATGTGTGACGTTAGAGTCAGCTCACCGCCTGTGGGTGTCATGATATTTTTACCACAGTCGAGCCGATTTAAAATATGCTATGCCAAATATCATGGAGCATTTGAGCGAAAGGTTTCGCAGTCAGGCACAGCTGCCCACACTCGTAGAGCATTATGGTGCTATCAAAAACGTTCAGCGCATACGCGCTGGATATGCGCCTTTTGTATATCGGCGCAGTGTAAATGTGCATTTGATTATCAGCCCTATCGGGCATTGGTAAATTCGATTTGAGAGTCGGATTTGTGACCTATTTTTTATTCTTGCTTCAGCAAGCATAGATTCTTTCGTATACCACGAAAGAATCGTATACCGATTTTGCGTTACCCCGCAAAATCACCGTTTAGGGAACCCTCGCCCTAAACAAAAAGCCCTCATTCGAGGGAACAAATATCGAAACATAAAAATGAAAGGGATGATAAATATAGCAAGAAAGTATAAACAGGTTCATCGTAAGGAACTGACATTTGATCTAAAAGATTGGGAGAAGATAGAACGCAGAGCTGAAGCTTGTCACACCGACACCACGAACTATCTGCGCAAAATGGTCTTGGAGAAGCAGCCGATCTTCTATGATTTTAGTGAGTTGACCCCGATGGTAAACGGCATGAGAATAATTTCAGGCAACATTAACCAGATAGCCAAGAAGGTGAACGCCACGAACAATATGTATGCCGAGGATGTCATGGTGTTGCAAAAGGAAGTGAATGAGCTTTGCCATATATAACCGAAAACACATACCTGCAAAACCCACGTAAATACGTCATTTTATCCCCCTGCTACCATTTATCAAATCAGCGCTCACAGCGAGTGCCGTATACTTTTGAGCAAAAAATAAGGTCATGACCGTACCATGCAAAAGTGCGGTCATGACCTTTGACAGCAAAAGCAGACAGCCGATTCGACTGCCTGCTTTGCCTTGCAAGTGTATCTTATTCTTCTTCGCTTTCCTTATTCTTCCGCTTAGTCACAAGCAATGCGCCGAGTATCAGCCCACCGCCAACTGTCGCACCGCCGATGATACCCGTTGCCGGGTTGGCATCGCTGGGTGACGAGCCGCCGCCCTGGCTGCTGCTCTTTGATGAGCTGTTCTGGGAACTGCTGGACGATGAGCTTGACGAGCTGCTGTCCGACTTGCTTGAACTGCTTTCGCTCTCCGAGCTGTCGGGGGTAGAGCTGTCAGTCTCTGAGCTGTCGGGAGTGCTGCTGTCGGGTTCGCTTGAATCCGCAGGAACCTCCTCGGTCTCTACCACGATATCGTACTCACCGTCCTCATAAACAGGCGGCAGGGTGTACTTGCCGTCAACCAGCTGGTCGGTGATGTCCTCGCCGTTGAGGGTCACCTTTGTGACCTTCTCGCCGTCCTTAGCCTTTATCTCGATGACAGGCTCGGACAGGCGCTCGACCTCAAACTCTGTACCCGTCTTGCCGTTGAGGGTGAAATCAACATTGCCCTTGACGGTTATGATTATCTCATGGCTGTCGGGGACTTCCGTTCCGATAGTGACTTCGCCCGGGGCGGTGTTTACCTCGGCTTCCTCGGCGTAGGCGGTCAAAGCGCTCGCAGACAGAATGGAAAGGCACAGCAGAAATACTGCTATTTTCTTCATGCGATCAACTCCTTATCATGGTTCAGCTTCGCCTGCGGGTACGTCCTCGTAGCTTACATTGAACAGCACAGTATCACCGTACTCACCTGCATAAGCTGCGTTCCAGTCGTCCTCGGTGATCTGTATCTCCATTGCAAATGCCTGACCTGCGGTGTCAAATATGAGGTCGCTGTCGTTTACATCAAAGGGCATATATTCCTCGCCTTCTGCTCCTGTTGCATACTGCGCTGTTACCATATAGGGTATGATCTTTGTATCATCTTTAGCATTGTTCAGCTTGCCGTCGGTATCGACTGTTACCACTACCTGCTTGCCGGGGTCAAGTCTTGCCTGTGTCAGCTCTACCTTGCCGAAATCGGTCTGAGTGTCGTTAAACTTTACCTTTGTGTCGGTGGGGATAGTCACGATATAGCTGGGTGCTATCTCGGTGGTGATGACCGCCTCAGCCTGCTTGGGCTCGGGGGTGTCCTGATCTATCGCTGTTTCGGCGTATGCTGTCATAGGCATTGCCATTATTGCAAGTGCGGAAAGTCCGCTGATAATTCTTTTCATATTTATCTCCTCCGTTCGTTAGGACATATAATCAAATACGCTGTAAGCAACATACTGTACATCATCGGATATCTCATCGGTCGGTATGACAGGATTAGCCTCTTCTAAGGTTGTTGTCGTATAGTACAGTATATACAGCTTATCGCCTGTATAATAGCTTACACCGTTTGCTTCATTGATATTCCAGTACAGGGTGTCGGCAGGATACTTGTCGGTCTTATGCTCATAAGCCTCCATTACCGCAGCCCAGAATTCATCATCAGGAACAAACGTTGCAGCGTCCTGCCATTTCTGCCCGACTGCTGCGGGAACTGTGATAGTTTCATCTGTAAGCGCCATGTAACCTGTCTGAGGGTCATGAGCCAAAAGGTTGATCTCTACCCCGTCACCCTCAACAGCCACGGTAAATGTCAGCTGGTCGGTGTAGGTGCCTGCATACTCAACGCCCTTGGGCTTGGTGAAGGTCACTTTCTGCTTGTAATAATCTGCTGTCTGGTCGGGGTCAAAATCAAACTCTGCCACAACGCCGTCCTTGCCGACTGCTTCACCGCCCTTGCCTTTTACGGTATAGGTCGCTTTTGCAGTGTCGCTTGCCTTTACGGTCAGCTTCGTGCCGTCAAAGCCGTTCTCTGCATCGGACAGGGTAACTACCACCTTCTGACCTGTTTTCAGCATGGGTATGCTTCCCTCGGTCTCGCCCTCTACCTTTATGGTCTCATCAACGTCGGTGGTATCGAGAGTTACCTTTGCGGGGATAGTCACGGTATACACGGGGTCAACGCCGAACTTAACATCTGTGCCTGCTTCGGCGGGGAGTATGTCCTCCTCTGTCACGGCATTTACTGCAGGGGCAGCCTGTGCGAATGCCGTCATGCTCATCATGCCCGCAAGCGTAAAGGCTGCTATTGCTGATATTATTCTTTTCATTTCTTTATCCTCCTAATCAGAAATCGGGTTCGTCATCGTCTCTGTGACCGCTTGCATTGGCATCGACCTGTGCGATGTGCCACTTACCTTCGTCTGCGTTGTAGCTTACCTTGAACTGCTTGCCCTCGTTGGGGATAAATTTACTGTGAGTGCCATAGTTTACGCAGATAAACTCGCCTTTAGAGTTGATGTAAAATTTCTCAACACCGCTTTCTTGATAACCATTTACATATACATTTGTTCCGTCATTATAATAATCCACAGTTGTGTCAATGTCGAAACGCAAAGTCTGAGATGCACCCTTTGTGATAATGCTCTGACCGCCTGTGAGGATAATGCCCTCTGCTATGCCTTCACTGTTCTTATCGAATACCCTGAACTCCTCCATATTCGATACCGAAATGCTGAATGTCAGCCTGTCGGTGTAGCTGCCTGCATACTTGTAATCGCCGGGAGCGGTAAAGGTTATCTGCTGTTTGTAATCATCGGCGGTCTTGGCGGGGTCATAATCAAACTCTGCCACTACGCCGTTCTTGCCGACTGCTGTACCGCCCTTGCCTAACAGAGTGTAGGTCGCCTTTGCGGTGTCGTTTGCCTTTACGGTGAGGTTCGTGCCGTCAAAGCCGTTCTTTGCGTCCGCCAGCTTAACGGTAACTGTCGAACCCGACTGTAGGAACGGCGCAGAGCCTGCTTCCTCGCCCTCGACCTTGATAGTATCGGTAACATTATCCTTACCGAGGGTGACGCTTGCAGGAATTGTAACGGTGAACTTGGGTGCCGCCAGATAGTTTACTTTTGTATCTGCGTCTGCGGGGAGGGTGACCTCATTGGTTATGGTATTTCCCTCAGCGAATGCTGTGACTGTCATCATGCCTGCGAGGGTGAGTGCGGATAATCCTGCTAAAAATCTTCTTACTTTCATTATGCTTCCTCCTTTTCAACCGAAATACCGAATACTACAGGGTCGGCGTACTTGCCTGCATACTGCGGGGTCTCGTCGGTGGTGAAGGTTATGTCAACGCTTGCGGGCTCGGTCGAGGTTGGGAACTCCGCTACCTTGCCGCCGTTCTCCTTGTCAACATTGCCGAAAGCAGCGGTGCTTGCGGTGTAGGGCAGCTTGTACTCGCCCGTACCCTCGTGCGCCATATTGAACTTGCTTGCGCTCGTAAGGGTAACAACTATCTTATCGTCCTCTTTAAGGAAAACCTTGCTTGTTTCTATCGTGCCTTTACCTGTGTAGGTCGTGCCGTACTCGCCCTCAAGGGTGACAAGTGCAGGGATAGTCACGGTGTAGGCGGGGTCGATGCTGAACTCGACCTGTGTATTCGCCTTGTCAGGCTTCGGCTTGAAGCCGTTGTCGGGGTCGGGCTTGATCTCTGTGTAGTCAGCCGCCTGCGCCGAAGCGGTTATTGCCATAAGCCCTGCGAGTGTAAGTGCGGTCAAGCCGCTTATCAGTTTTTTCATAGAGTGTTACCTCCTGTTGTTATCGTTATATTTGTTAATACATAGGAGTTTCATAATTTCCATTAGGATCAAAGATATGATCACCTTTCACGAAATTACCTCCTAATATAATATACTCACCATCGAGCATAACATAGCCATAATAAATAGTCACATTAGCATTCTTATCGGCTATATCCGACCACTTGTCATCGTCATTATATTTGATTTCAACACCTAAGACAGTTGCAGTTTTGAAGGTCTCCGCTTCCGTCACCGCAATACCAAAGGTCAGCGTTTCGGTGTGTTCGCCTGCAACGGTAGGGGCGCTGGTGGAGTCCTTGATGAACTTTACATCGACTTTTTGCTCCGCTGCCTTGCTTTCAAACTCAGCAACCTTTCCACCGAGTGCTACGGTGTCACTGCCTGCCTTAATGGTGTACTTCACGGTAGAATCACCTTTCTTGGCATTGAATATGGTAGAGTTCGCTGTGGTAGTGTTGCTTGCTTCTGATAGTGTTACAACCACCTTTTCTCCGCTTGCGAGAAGAACATTCTCCGCTTTGATGGGCTGTGCTGTTGCGGCTGCTTCGGTATCAGCGATGACTGCGCTTGGCGGAATGGTTACGGTGTACTTAGCTGTAACATCGTAGGTAGCAGTCATTGTGCCTGTGTTGTTTCCTGCCGTTACATCGTCCTGATTGATTGCAAATGCCGACATAGGAGCGATTGCAGATACCATTGTGAGAGCCATTACAGCCGCTAAAAGTTTTCTTGTGTTTTTCATTGTGATTCCTCCTTAAAATGGATTTAAAAATACTTTGCAGATTTAAAATTTAAGATTTATAACTGGACGGACACCATACTCATCGTCTACACAACCAAACGTATCGACGTAGCCGTCATCATAAACGACCGCCGCAAAATAAGAATAGGCGCCGGGCGACCGCAGCCACCACCAAGAGCCGTTGGCTCTTATATCTTCACTGAGACCTTGTACCTCGGCTATGCTGAGCAGGTAGATATAATCATCGGTATCATTATCCGGATTGGTGTTGTGGGTAAGTGCTATCTTTGCCCTCTCTTCTTCACTAAAGTTATTATTGTAGAAATCATCGTTCAGGTATGTACGCAGTGAGCAGTCTTTCCATGTTATATCAGTATAATCATTGTTGTACGCTTTATTGGTAAATGATTCCTTCATAAGAAGTGTAACGCCGTCATCGCTCTTACGAATGATATACCAGTCATAGATTCCGAATGTTACTTCATCACCGACATTATTAGCTGCATAGGGATTGGCTGGTGCGGCATTCTCTACCGCAATACCAAACGTCAGCGTTTCGGTGTGTGTGCCTGCGTAGGTAGCACCCTCAGCCTTTGAGAATGTGAGCGACTGTTCGCCGTTCTTTGTGAACTCGGCAACAACATCACCAACGGAAATTCCTGTTGTAGCCGTTCCCTTGCCGATAGTGTATGTAGCCGTCGAATCACCCTTGTCGTTCTTTGCGCTGAATGATGAGCCGCTTGCTGTGTTGGAAGCCTCGGTCAGCGTGACCTTGATCTTCTTTCCGCTTTCGAGCATAACATCACTTGCTTCGATATTCTTTGAAACTGCGTTTGTCGAATCAAGTGTCACCCCTGCAGGGATAGTTACGGTGTACTTAGCCTGAATATCGTAGGTGGCGGTCATTTCGCCGGATTTTGTTGTGCTGTTCTGCTTTATCTCAGTGTCGGCAAATGCAGACAGAGGGACGATAGCAGATACCATTGTCAGTGTGGCTAAGCCGCTGAGTATTCTTTTGGTTTTCATTGTGTTTTCCTCCTTGTATATCCCCACCGAGCTGCACATCGCAGCTCGGCAGAGTAGTTTTTTAGTAAATGTATCAACAGGTCAGAAAGCCCACGAAGTAGGTTTTTCGGTTCATAGGCTCACGACCTTTCTGCTGACGTGTCTTATATTCGCTTTACCAGAATTGCAGACTCGTCCGAACGGGTAAGTGTTATTCTCAGTTCGTTGGCTCAATGGTGCAGACGATGGTGGTTTGGGTCATGCCCATGCCCATAAATTCGCCGCTGAAAGAGACTGTGGAGGCAGGAGTGCCCGCCCAGGTCATTGATGAGC
>ERZ842401.2412-NODE-2412-length-25050-cov-47.721104_pt1 | contig 25050 bp, 20 predicted proteins | sample MGYA00521270_ERZ842401 | MGnify/ENA primary metagenome ERZ842401 (study PRJEB31892, sample SAMEA3878208) | bioreactor metagenome | biome: Moose rumen | place: Sweden | collected 2011-10 | study: EMG produced TPA metagenomics assembly of the PRJEB12797 data set... | reverse complement strand
TTTATTGTTTATTGTTTATTGTTTATTGTTTATTGTTTATTGTTTATTGTTTATTTAGGGCAAAGCCCGCATATCATCTCCATTGTGCTAAAAGATTGTCCAAGCTCGTCTCGTCCATAATCAGTACCTCGCGGGGCTTCGAGCCGTGGGCGGCACCCACGATGCCGGCCTTCTCTAACTGGTCCATCAGGCGTCCGGCACGGTTGTAGCCGATGGCGAACTTACGCTGGATCAGGCTCGTCGAACCGCTCTGCTCGCGAACGATGAGCCGGGCGGCATCCTCAAACATCGGGTCCAGATGCTGCATGTCCACGTCGCGGCTCTCGCTACCGCCATCCTCATCGCCCATGTCTGGCTCGGGCAGTTCGAAGGCCGTCAGGTAGCCCTGCTGCTGCGAGATATAGTTGTTGATACGCTCCACCTCGGGCGTGTCGACGAAGGCACACTGCACGCGGACGGGTTCGCTGCCGTTCAGGTAGAGCATGTCGCCGCGGCCTACCAGCTGCTGGGCACCGGTACGGTCAAGGATGGTCTTCGAGTCGATACCTGCCGACACCTTGAAGGCAATGCGGCTGGGGAAGTTGGCCTTGATGGTACCCGTGATGATGTTCGTCGTCGGACGCTGGGTAGCGATAATCATATGGATGCCGACGGCACGTGCCAGCTGGGCAATACGGGCAATGGGCAGCTCTACCTCCTTGCCGGCGGTCATGATGAGGTCGCCGAACTCGTCGATGACGACGACGATATACGGCATGTACTTATGGCCGTGTTCGGGATTCAGCTGACGGTCGATGAACTTCCTGTTGTATTCCTTGATGTTGCGGGCCTGGGCCATCTTCAGCAGGTCGTAGCGCGTGTCCATCTCCTTGCACAGCGAGTTCAGCGTGTGGATAACCTTCGTAACGTCGGTGATGATGGGTTCGGCATCGTCGTCGGGAATCTTCGCCAGGAAGTGCTTCTCGATGCTGCTGTAGACGCTGAACTCCACCTTCTTCGGGTCAACGAGCACAATCTTCATCTCAGCGGGGTGCTTCTTATATAATAAAGAGGTGATGATAGCGTTCAAACCGACCGACTTACCCTGACCGGTGGCACCGGCAACAAGCAGGTGGGGAGCCTTGGCCAGGTCGAACATGAAGACCTCGTTGGTGATGGTCTTACCCACGGCGCACGGCAGTTCCATGGTCGACTCCTGGAACTTCTTCGAGTTCAGGATGGATTCCATCGAGACGGTGGCGGGCTTGGCGTTCGGCACCTCGATACCGATGGTACCCTTGCCGGGAATGGGGGCAATGATACGGATGCCCAGCGCCGAGAGGCTCAGCGCGATGTCGTCCTCCAGGTTTCGAATCTTGGAGATGCGGACGCCTGGGGCAGGGGTAATCTCATAAAGCGTGATGGTAGGACCGACCGTTGCCTTGATGCTGCTGATTTCGACACCGAAGTTACGCAGCACGTCCACGATGCGGTTTTTGTTGTTCGTCTGCTCCTGCATGTCGATGTAGGGCTTGCCGTCGCTCTCGTACTTCTGCAGCAGGTCGAGGGTGGGATAGTGGTAGTTCTCCAGGTCGCGCTTGGGGTCGTAGGGGGTGTCCAGGCCGCCGTAGCTGTCAGTAGCCAGCTTCTTGCCCCTGGCCTTCTCGTCGCCCTCGCCCGTCTCAACGGTCATCTTCACCTCCTGGCCGTTCTTGTCACTGGCCTCCTGGTCGTCAGCGTCATCACCGGTCTGGGTCATGGTCACCCTGGCCTTTGAGGACTCGTCGTCATCTATCGGGAAATCTATCTCCTCCGTCTGCGGGTTGTCAAACACCGTGGGGTCGTCCTGCGTGCTGACCAGGTTGTCCGTGCTGTCGCCGCCGCCCACGTTGATGGTCATCGGAATCTTTTTCAGGTAATGCAGCGGATTGAACAACTTGCGGATGATGATGATGGTCTCCATGCTCAGGTACGTCAGGAAGGCGATGGCGGTCAGCGCCAGGAATGCCGTCAGGCCGGGCGTGCCCACGAGTCCTTCTATCTGCTGGCAGACGGCCATGCCGTGGTCGCCGCCGGGATTGAAGCATGCCTCGGTGAAGAACGGCGTCAGGAACTTGGCCAGCGTGATGGACGCCCACACCATCAGGATGGTCAGGCACATAAACCATTTCAGCAGGTTCACCTTGTAGGCGCGCATCATGTTGACGGCCATCAGCAGGATGAACAGCGGTATGAAGAACGACGCAAAGCCGAAGCAGCGCTTGATGAAGAACCACGACGCGTAGGCCCCGATGGAACCGCAGGCATTCTGGAACTCGCCGGCCTGGTTCAGCACTTCGCCGTCCTCAGGGTATTCTATCATACTCTGGTCCACGGCACCTGTCGTAAAGTAGGACATAAAGGCCCATATCAGATAGCCTGCCACGAAAAGCAGGAGGAAGCCAATCACAAAATTCAACCGCTCATTGAAGAATATCTTGTCTAAACCGATGGCTTCTGCGAAGGAAGAAGCGGACTTCTCGGTTGATTTACTGGTTCTTTTTTTCTTTGCCATTGCCTGTTATTATAAAATTGAATTGCAAAATTACGAAGAAAAACTTAGATTTCATCATAAAAAAGCCGTTTTTTTATTTAATTTCACTAACTTTGCCATCAAGATGGCGAAGTTACTCCGTCTCAACAAAAAAAGAAACGAGTTTCTTTGTTTTGTGTTCGACTTTTCGTAACTTTGCGCCCTGTAATGAAAAAAACGATTTATAACAAATACGACAAGAGTCTGATTGGCACCCTGCCGCAGGTGCTATTCGAGGGGCGCATCGTCGTGATTCTGACGGAAAAAGACGCAGAGAAAGCCGTGCGCTACCTGTTGGCACAGCCCATACTGGGCATCGACACCGAGACGCGGCCAACCTTCCGCAAGGGACCCATGCACCAGGTGTCACTCATGCAGGTGGCCACCCACGACATCTGTTTCCTCTTCCGCCTGAACCATCTCGGCCTGTCGCCGTCCGTGAAGCGGCTGCTGGAAGACACGACGGTGCCCAAGGTGGGACTGTCACTAAACGACGACCTGCAGCAGTTGCACCGGCTGGGAGAGTTTAAAACAGGCCGTTTCATCGACCTCCAGCACCACGTCAGCGAGATAGGCGTCGAGGACATGAGCCTCCAGAAACTCTATGCCAACTTCTTCGGACAGAAGATTTCCAAGCGCCAGCAGCTGACCAACTGGGAGTCGGACATCCTGAACGACAAGCAGAAAGGCTATGCGGCGACCGATGCCTGGTCGTGCATCATGCTCTATGAGGAACTGATGCGATTGGAGCAGACAGGTGATTACGAATTAATAAAAGTGGATGAAAATGAGACAAGTACAGCTGCGTAAAGGTAAGGATGAGAGTCTGCGCAGGTTCCATCCATGGGTGTTTTCGGGTGCCATAGCCCACATAGACGAAGGTGTCAGCGAGGGCGAAGTGGTGCGTGTGGTGACACATACAGGCGAGTTTATTGCCGTCGGACACTATCAGGAGGGTTCCATTGCCGTCCGTGTGCTGACATTCTCCGACGTGCCCATCGACGGCGAGTTCTGGACCTCCCGCCTGCAATCTGCCCTGCAGATGCGACAGGCCATTGGCATTGCCGACAATCCCAACAACAATACCTACCGGCTGGTCCACGGCGAAGGCGACCACCTGCCGGGACTCATTGTCGACGTCTACGGTCAGACGGCCGTCATGCAGGCCCATTCCATCGGTATGCACCTGTGTCGCAAGGAGATAGCTCAAGCATTGGCTGCCGTGATGGAATCGCGTATTTCACATATTTATTATAAGAGCGAGACAACGCTGCCGTTCATGACGGCTGACGACATGAATGCAACGCCACACTTCGACACCGATGAGGTGTTGAAGAACGGATTCTTGTATGGCGGTAGCGACGACAACGTGGCCATGGAGAACGGCCTGAAGTTCCGTGTCGACTGGCTGAAAGGCCAGAAGACAGGATTCTTTGTCGACCAGCGCGAGAACCGTTCCTTGCTGGAGCATTTTGCCAAGGGCAAGCGTGTGCTGAACATGTTCTGCTATACAGGTGGCTTCTCGTTCTATGCCATGCGCGGCGGTGCCGAACTGGTGCATAGCGTTGACAGCTCGGCCAAGGCCATTGAGCTGACCAAGCAGAACGTGGCGCTCAACTTCCCCGGCGACCCACGCCATGAGGCCTTCTGCGAGGATGCCTTCAAGTTCCTGGAGGGCATCAGACATCCTGACGTCCAGAACTCAACGTTCAACGCTCAAAGTTACGACCTCATCATCCTTGACCCGCCGGCCTTTGCCAAGCACCGGGGTGCCCTGCACAATGCCTTGAAGGGGTATACGCGACTCAACCAAAAGGCCTTTGAGAAGATAGAGCGCGGTGGCATCCTCTTTACGTTCTCCTGTTCGCAGGTGGTTACCAAGGACCATTTCCGCAACGCCGTCTTCACTGCAGCAGCCCTGGCCAAGCGCAAGGTGCGCATCCTGCATCAGCTGCACCAGCCTGCCGACCACCCCATCAACATCTATCATCCCGAAGGAGAATATCTGAAGGGGCTGGTGCTCTATGTGGAGTAAGGTAGAGCAATATATTCAACGTAATAAGCTGCTTAAAGAGAGTGGATTGTATCTTGTTGCTTTAAGCGGAGGTGCAGATAGTGTTGCCCTGCTTCTGCTATTAAAGGAAGCAGGCTATAATGTGCATGCCGCACATTGTAATTTCCATCTTCGCGGCGAGGAGTCCGACAGGGACGAACGCTTTTGCGTCGAGCTGTGCAGAGAGTTAGGCATAGAACTCCATCGTGCACATTTCGACACCCACGAATATGCTAAACTGCATCAGGTGAGCATCGAGATGGCTGCCCGTGAACTGCGTTACCGTTGGTTCGACCAGTTGTGCGACGATATAGGGGCGGAAGGTGTCTGCGTGGCTCATCATAGCGACGACCTGGTGGAAACGGTACTACTGAATATGGTTCGTGGTACGGGACTGCGCGGGTTGACGGGCATCCAGCCAAGGAACGGACGTGTGCTGCGCCCCCTGCTCTGTGTGTCGAGGGCGGAGATAGAGCTTTATCTGGCCGAGCGGGGACAGACTTACGTGACAGACAGTACCAACCTCGAGGCCGATGTGCTGAGAAACAAGATGCGCCTGCAGGTGCTGCCGTTGCTACGCAAACTCAATCCTGCCGTTTCTGAAAACATCTGTCGGATGGCCGAGAACGTGAAGGAGGCTCAAACGGTGTTGGATGCCGTTATTGATGAGTATCGAGAGCGTAGGGAACTTAATTTAAGCGACTTAGAGAAATACGGTTCAAGTGAATATATAGTCTTTGAATGGCTTAAAAACTATGGTTTCAACGGCAGTCAGGTGCGTCAGCTGCTGCAGGCGGGAACAGGGAAGGTGATGTCTTCTGCATCGGGCTACGACGTGCTTTCAGACCGTGGCAACCTATTGGTAGAACCCTCGTTGAAACCGCTGAAAGCGCTCCGTATTCCAGAAGAAGGTACGTATGTGTCAGATGAAGCAAAACGCTTTAAAGTCTCAAAGTCTGCCGTTTATGTATCGAAGGAGCCGCTTGTGGCCACGCTCGATGCCGAAAAGGTCTCTTTCCCGCTGACCATCCGCCGTGTGGAGGCAGGTGACTGGATGCAGCCCTACGGCATGACGGGCAAGAAACTGTTGAGCGACCTGATGACCGACCTGAAGATGAACCTCTTCGACAAGCGCCGCCAGTTGGTGGTGGCTGATGGTCATGGCCGCATCGTCTGGCTGGTGGGTCTCCGTACCGACCAGCGTGCCGCCGTCACCGCCGCCACCCGCGAGGTCGTCACCATTTCGTGCCAGGAACATTAAATAAAACGTTTACGGAGGTTTTCTGATGTTTTTTTGATGGAATATTTTGCCGTTCCAAAAAAATGTCCTATCTTTGTAGCCAAATTACAAACATTATTTCATCAAATTAGTAATACTAAAACAAATGGCAAAAATTGTAACTTTAGGCGAGATTATGCTCCGCCTGTCGCCCATGGGCAACGACCGTTTCATTCAGAGTGAGTCATTCCGCATCATCCCCGGCGGTGGTGAGGCTAACGTAGCTGTCAGCGTGGCTAACTATGGCCACGAGGCTTACTTCGTCAGCAAGCTGCCGAAGCACGAAATTGGCCAGATTGCCGTCAACGCCCTGCGCCGCTATGGTGTCAACACGCAGTTCATCGCCCGTGGTGGTGACCGCGTAGGTCTGTACTATGCCGAGACAGGTGCCTCGATGCGTCCCTCGAAGGTCATCTACGACCGTGCTCACAGTTCTATTGCAGAGGCTGACCCCAAGGATTTCGACTTCGACGCTATCATGGAGGGTGCTGCCTGGTTCCACTGGTCTGGCATCACGCCCGCTATTTCCGACAAGGCTGCCGAGCTGACCAAGTTGGCTTGTGAGGCTGCCAAGCGTCACGGCGTGACCGTTTCTGTCGACCTGAACTTCCGCAAGAAGCTGTGGACCTCCGAGAAGGCTATCAGCATCATGCGTCCCCTGATGCAGTATGTTGACGTGTGCATTGGTAACGAGGAGGATGCAGAGCTCTGCCTGGGCTTCAAGCCCGATGCTGACGTTGAGGGTGGGCAGACCGATGCTGCCGGCTACGAGGGCATCTTCAAGCAGATGATGCAGGAGTTCGGTTTCAAGTATGTCGTCTCTACGCTGCGTGAGAGCTATAGCGCTACGTTCAACGGTTGGAAGGCCCTCATCTACGACGGCAAGGAGTTCTATCAGTCGAAGCGTTACGAAATCAATCCTATCATCGACCGCGTAGGTGGTGGCGACTCGTTCTCGGGTGGTCTGATTCACGGTCTGCTGACGAAGCCGACTCAGGGCGAGGCCCTCGAGTTTGCCGTGGCCGCTTCTGCCCTGAAGCACACCATCAACGGCGACTTCAACCTGGTAGGCATCGACGAGGTAGAGTCTCTCGCCGGCGGTAACGCCAACGGCCGCGTACAGCGATAAACTTATTGGACAATTGGACTATTTCACCATTTGACAAGTCATTGGCTTGAAATTATTTGCGACTCGGAATTGCTACCTCAAAAAAGGATACAACCTCTATATGATGAATGCATGGAGTTGCTTAAAATTATAGTTAGTTCAATTGTCTCAACGCGTAAACATTTAAGTAATCAATAGTCAAATAGTAAATAGTCAAATAGTCAAATGAGTAAGTTTGATAAGTTTCAGGTGATGGCAAAGATTGCCGAGGCACCTATGGTTCCTGTTTTCTACAACAAGGACGTTGAAGTTTGTAAGAACGTCATCAAGGCTTGCTACGAGGGTGGTGTTCGTGCCTTCGAGTTTACCAACCGCGGAGACTTCGCTCACGAGGTGTTCGGCGAGTTGTCAAAGTGGGTTAATAAGGAGTGCCCTGAGCTGGCTCTCGGTATCGGCAGCGTTGTCGATGCCCCCACGGCTTCCCTGTATATCCAGCTGGGTGCCAACTTCGTCGTTGGGCCGCTGTTCAACCCCGACATCGCTGTTGTCTGCAACCGCCGTTGCGTGACCTACTGTCCCGGATGCCTCACACCGTCCGAGATTGGCAAGGCACAGGAGGTAGGCTGCGACTTCACGAAGGTGTTCCCCGGCGACGTTGTAGGTCCGAACCTCATCAAGGGTCTGATGGCTCCCATGCCTTGGTCGAAGATCATGGTGACGGGTGGCGTTGCTCCCGAGGAGGAGAACCTGACGAAGTGGTTCAAGGCTGGTGTCTTCTGCGTCGGTATGGGTTCGAAGCTGTTCCCCAGCGACAAGGTAAAGGCCGGCGACTGGCAGTATGTCACCGACAAGTGCAAGGAGGCACTCGGCTACTGTGCTAAGGCTCGCGCTTAAGACGCTCCTGACCATACTCATCATCTCAGCTTGTTCATCGCCAGATAGGCAGGCGGTGGACAAGCTGAATGCTATATCTTATGCCTATCACTACCGCAATCTTGATTCCGTTCAGTACTATGCTGCGGCAGCCAAGGGTTCTGCCGAAGCCCTGAACAACCTGGCTTTTGCAGCCATTGCGCACATGGAATACCAGCGCGCTGACTCGTTGCTCGCTGCTATTCCCGAACTCACTGACAACCAGCTGGAACTCCTCGTCTGCTATGTGCAGCAGATGCGTCTTTGCCAGCGCCGTTCACGCAACAAGGAATTCCACGACTTCCGCGAACATGCCCTGAACAGCATGCTCCGCATTGACGAGGAGCGCAACCAGTTGTTGCCTCATCAGCAGCAGCGTCTGCGCTATGCCGAGTCGGAGTTTGCCATTGTCAACTCCACCTATTATTATTATGTAGGCTTGGAACGCCAGTCCATCGAGGCCCTCCAAGCCATCGACCCCAACGAGGTACGACGCGATACGGCACAGTACCTGAACTACCTCTATAACATCGGTGCCGGCGGCATCATCACCGACGGCACTCCTGAGGAGATTTACGACGAGGAGATGGACTTCCTGGGTCGTTGTCTGTCAGTCGCCCTGCGGTTCCACTATCCCTATTTCGAGGCCCAGGCCAAGGAGGCCATTGCTGAGCATACCGGCGACACGCTGTTGGCAGCAGAGGCTCTCGACATCTTTAGCGACTATGGCGACATCTACCAGATAGCTGGAGCCCACCGCACACTGGCATCGTGCTACCATGCTATGGGCTACGACGAGGTAGCGCTGCAACACCTGCATTTAGCATTGGCTGACACGGCCATCTATCAGGCCCCCGACCTCGTTGCCAGCATCCGCGAACAGCTCAGCGTAGTCTATGCTGCCCTGAACGACAAGCCCGCCAGCGATCACAACCGCAACCTCTACCTGGACGTACAGGAGCAGACCCGCCAGGACCGAGAGCTGGAAGCCCGTGCCGCGCAGTACGACAAGTCGTCGATGCAACTCAACTGGATGCTGCTGGCCGTGCTGGCAGCTATCCTCATGCTGGTGTTCCTGCTGTGGCTCTTCAATCGTCAGAACCGTCTCCAGCAGGATGACCACCGGCTGGACGACGTGCTGGAGCAGAAAACCGACGAGTTGCGATGCCGCCACCTGAGCGTCGAGAAGTCCGAGCGACGCCATCTGGAGCAGCGTGCCAAGATTTCGCTGGTCAACAGCATCACGCCTTTCATCGACCGCATCCTCCATGAGGTGAAATACTTAGACCATTCAGAAGATGCAGCCTATAACGAACGCCTCAATTATATCCGCGAACTGACGGACATGATCAATGCGCAGAACGACCTGCTGACCCAGTGGATTCAGCTGCGTCAGGGCGAACTCAGCCTCCACATCGAGAGTTTCCCGCTGCAACCCCTGTTTGACATCATTGCCCGCGGGCAGAAAGCTTTCGCTATGCAGGGCATCACACTACAGGTCACGCCGACCGAGGCCGTGGTCAAGGCCGACCGCGTGCTGACGCTATTCATGCTGAACACGCTGGCCGACAATGCCCGCAAGTTCACCCCACAAGGAGGGAAGGTCAGCGTATCTGCCTCTGAGGCTGACACATACGTCGAGATAACCGTCGAGGACACAGGATGCGGGATGAGCGAGGAACAGCTGGCCCACCTCTTCGACACCAAGACTATCAAGGACTCCGCTCATGGCTCGTCGCATGGCTTCGGACTCATGAACTGTCGGGGCATCATCGAGAAATACCGCAAGATGAGCCAGATATTTAGCGTCTGCAAGATAGCGGCAGAAAGCCAGGAGGGTAGGGGGTCGCGCCTCTTCTTCCGCCTGCCCAAGGGTATCCGCCGCATCATCCTGCTCTTAGCCATGCTCTCGCCGCTCACCTCTGACCTCTCACCCCTACACGCCCACGACTATATGAGCCAGGCACACATCTATGCCGACTCGGCCTACTTCTGCAACATCAATGGCGACTACCAGCGCACCCTGCTGTTTGCCGATTCCTGCCTGACGTGCCTGAATGCCGCCTACCGACATCAGCATCCTCAGGGACAGCTGCTGATGATGCTTGATGGTGACACGTCGCAGACACCACCCGAAATCCAGTGGTACCACGACAGCATCAACGTCAACTACCAGATTGTCCTCGACATCCGCAACGAGAGTGCCGTAGCCGCCCTGGCGCTGCACGAGTGGCAACTCTATGCCTATAATAATAAGGTGTATACCCAGCTGTTCAAGGAACTGTCTGCCGACAACACGCTGGCAGACTACTGCCGCATGATGCAGCAGTCGCAGGTCAACAAGCGCATCGCTATGATTGTACTTATCCTGCTATTGCTGGCCATCGTGCCCGCCTATTACATGCTCTACTACCGCCACCGGCTCTACGCCCGCCACCGTCGCGAACGCCAGCAGCTGGCCGACATCGAGATAGCCGACGACGAGCTGCGGCGCACGGAGCTCGAGGAAAACAAACTGCATGTGGTGAACAACGTCCTTGACAACTGCCTCTCCACGCTGAAGCACGAGACGATGTACTATCCCTCGCGCATCCGACAGCTCGTTGACAGCGGCGACATTGCATCGCTCGACGAGGTGACACGCTACTACCGCGAACTCTACGGCATCCTGAGCGAACAGGCCATGCGCCAGTTGGAACAGGTCAAGCTGCACGTCCGACGCACCGACTACTACGGACATGCCGTGCTGGGCGACGACAACATGCTGCGCTTCCTCACCGACATCCTCAACCCCAGCCAGGTAGACGTCCAGCAGAAGAACGACCACTACCTGGTGTTTACCATGCAATGCCAAAACGCCCCATCGGACATCGACTACCTGTGCTGCCGTCAGATCCTGCGCGACATCGGCGAGACTACCCACCGCCGGGGCTGCGGCATCACCATGCAGGACCAGCGGATGACGGTAGTTCTGCCTGCCGCCAATCGTAAATCGTAAAATCGTCAAATCGTCAAATAGTCAAATCGTCAAATAGTCAAATCGTCAAATAGAATATGTTTAAACTTATTATCGTCGAGGACGTGCCCCTCGAACTCAAAGGCACCGAAGGCATTATCCGTAACGAGATACCTGAAGCCGAAGTCATCGGTACTGCCGACAACGAAGCCTCTTACTGGAAGCTCATCAAGCAACAGCAGCCCGACCTGGTGCTGCTCGATCTGGGACTGGGCGGCTCCACCACCGTCGGTGTGGAGATATGCCGCCAGACCAAGGAAATGTACCCGCAGGTCAAGATCCTCATCTTTACCGGCGAGATACTCAACGAGAAACTGTGGGTCGACGTCCTCGATGCAGGTGCCGACGGCATCATACTCAAGAGCGGTGAACTGCTGACGCGCCGTGACGTCATGGCGGTGATGGAGGGTAAGCAGCTCGTGTTCAACGAACCCATCCTGCAGAAAATCGTCGAGCGCTTCAAGCGTGTCGTCTCGTCACAGTTGTCACGCCAGGAGGCACTCATCGACTACGAGATAGACGAATACGACGAGCGTTTCCTGCGCCATCTGGCACTGGGCTATACCAAGGAGCAGATTACGAACCTCCGGGGTATGCCCTTCGGCGTCAAGAGCTTGGAGAAGCGCCAGAACGAACTTGTCAAGAAGCTGTTCCCAACGGGCGAGAGCGTCAATGCCACGCGACTGGTTGTACGTGCCATCGAGCTGGGCATCATCGACATTGACAACCTGATGCCCGACGCGGATTAAATGAAGAATGAAGAGTGAAGAATGAAGAATGCAACGCCACACTCTCGCAGAGAGAATTTGCTATCGCTTATCAATAGGATATTGCCCTATGTGGCACTCATGTTGATACTGGCTCAGTTGCTGCTGGTGCTGGGCTCCTGGATTCTGAGTGCCGCCCTGCCCATGAGCGGCATACGGTCCATGCTCTCCGGCGAAGGCATCCGCTACTTTCTGGGCCACTTCGCCGACCTCATGGCCACGCCCCTGCTGGTATGGCTGCTGTTGCTGGCCATGGCCTACGGCGTAGGGCTGCACAGCGGCATCTGCCACGCCACGCACTCGTTCCGTTCCAGTCGTGCACGTCTCATCGCGCTGCTGTTTGCCGCGGCCTATCTGACTGTGGTACTGCTGATGACCGTGACGCCACATGCCGTGCTGCTCTCTGCTAGCGGCACGCTGTGGCCTTCGCCCTTCTCAGCAAGCCTCGTCCCCCTGACAGCCTTCGGACTGGCTATGGTAGCTGCCGTCTACGGCATCGTGGCAGGCACCATCACGTCGCTCGCCGACATCTATGAGTCATTTGTCGACGGCATCCGACGTGCCGCCGTCCTGCTGCCCATCTGTCTCCTGTTCGTCCTCATATACGAATCGCTATGCTTCATCATTCCATAGACCAAGACACAAAGCGCAGCGCGGCTTTTCTCATAGCAGCCCCCACGAGCGGCTCCGGCAAGACCACCGTAGCCCGCGGACTGATGGCGCTGCTGTCGGCGAAAGGCTATACCGTCCAGCCCTTCAAGTGCGGCCCGGACTATATCGACACGAAGTTCCACGAGACGGTATGCCATCGCCCCAGCATCAACCTCGACACCTTCATGGCCACCCCAGAGCATGTCCGCCAGCTCTTTGTCCGATATGGCGACGATGCCGACGTCTGCATCGTGGAGGGCATGATGGGGCTCTTTGACGGCTATGACCGCGAGCTCGGCTCGTCGTACGAGATAGCCCGTGTGCTGGATATTCCTGTGGTACTGGTGGTTGATGCCAAGTCGGCAGCCTATTCGACGGCCGCCCTGCTCTCCGGCTTCATCCATTTTAGGAATGACATCCGCATCGCAGGCATCATCTTCAACAAGGTCGGTTCGCAGCGCCATTTTTACATGCTGCAACAGGTTTGTGACGACTTGGGCGTTGAATGTCTGGGCTATCTGCCCAAGCAAAAGGAACTGGAACAAGGCTCCCGCTATCTGGGACTGGACTTTTCCGCGACCCCAGAGAATGAGAAAATAGTCCAACTGCTAGAAGAGCACATCGCATGGCAAAAGTTGCTATGACGCCAAATTGATATATACGCGCATCACCAATACGTCGTACTATCCCTCATATAGTACTGCGAGGACGAGGGCTCAGCTATCGTACACTTGCACGACGGCATACGAGGCCATTGTCATCTGCATCTATTCATCGGCATCAACAACCCATAGTGGATATCTGGCAGAACTTGAGTTGCCGATACGGAAAAACGGCGATAGTGGCGCCAAAGGTGATGTCTTGATAGACAACAACTGTTGCGAACGGGCAGTAAGGCCATTCACTAATCTGCGGAAGAGCTTTGGCGGATTCAGCAGTGCGCGCTTCTGTCTCGGCGTGCAAGGGAAATTGATGTTCATTCATGGCAATTCGTGTCAGGAGAGAGGATTAGGGCTCGGGTTCCGGGTCGACCTTCTTGGACTTGGTGACGGCGGTGGCCTTCTTCAGCGTGGCCTCGAGGTTCAGGCTGGTGGTGGTCAGCTCGCCGGTGGCACGGGCACGCAGCTTGACGCCCTTGATGTGCTTGGAGACGCTGAAGTCGTCCTCGGTATCGCTGCCGCCGTTGTTCTTGATGCCGAGCGAGAAGATGGCGAGGTCGGCAATCTTCACGTTCTTGCCCTCCAGCAGCAGTTCCTTGATGCACGACACCATGTCGGTCAGCATCCCCTTGATGGCCCCCTTCGAGAACGGGGTGTTGTGGTTAGACATGTGCTCTCATAACAACTCTAATCTCTAAACTCTAACCCCTAAACCACTATACTCTAAACCACTAACTATCATACTTACGAGTGCTAACTATCATACTTTCAGAGTCTAAGTGCCATACTTACGGATGTTTAGTGCCATACTTACGGAGCACAAATGACAGGTTATACAGATACACATCTTACACTTGATTTTGGAAACTTTACTTACACGTACGCGGGAAGTGTTGTCACTGCCAAGAGTTCCTGCGTACGTACGCGAAGTCTTAGAAAACATCTGTATCATCTGTATGTGTATTGGTTTGTTTTGCCGTTTCGCTTGTGGCATCGTGTGCCATGACATAGCGAATCGAACGCATTTCATCGGCAGTACGGCGAACTACGATATAACCACGCGTGTTGCGGTAGGTCTTCCGCTCGTAGCCCTGTTCAACGAAGGCACGGCCCAGCGCAACAGTAGAGAGCTTCTGCGTAATGCCTATGCCGACGATTTGCAGAGCCAGCGCCACGCTCATGAACTCACCCGCATCACGCTCCCCGGGCTTGCGGAAGTACAGCTGCACCAGTTCATGCTCCAGGCGGGGTGTCTCAAACTGGCGGTTGTGTTCTGTAAGGCGTGTTATCTCTTCCTTCGCAAACCAGAACTGGAAGCCCTCACGATACAGCCGGTAGGCCTGCGAGTAGATGCCCTCGTAGTTGAAGGGATGTTCCCGTGTCCGCCCGTCCTGTCGGATGGCCTCTACCATCGCTTCTAATGTGCTGCCTTGAGGCACCTTGTCCCAAAAATTCCGAAATACCGATACTTCCATAAGCATAAATAGTTTGGGCACAAAGTTACGAAAACTGTTTTATTCTAACTACCCTATGGTGTACTACGCGAGGGTACTACGGTCTGATAATAAAAAATTGTCTTTTTGTTTTGTCATGTGCTCACTTATTGAATATATTTCTCTCGCTCGAATGAAAAAGTTCACTTTTTCTTGCTCACTTATTCGAAATTTTCGTAACTTTGCCCCCGAAATGGAGAAGGACCTATGAATCCCCGTAAGCAGATAGCCTCTGGTGGCAGAAATGCCGATACGGTTATTGATGAAGAAATGTTGTATTTAAAAATGCAAAGTTATGTCAAATAAAGAAATTCAGGAGTTTAACGAAAAACTGCGTCGTGGCTTGGAGATTGCAGAAAAGAGAATGCTTCAGGAAAAAGCATTAAGAGGTCAGGATGTGGTAGTTTGTGGAACAGACCAAATAATTCGCCGCATACCTGCGAAGCAAGTAATAGCAGAAAATCCGATTTTCCAAGATTGATTGTGAAAGAAAGCTGGTCTCCTGATAGACAGGCCAGTTCCACAATATATTTAAAGATCACTTTAAAAAGTCCTGATGCGTGAGCACCGGGACTTTTAATTTATATTTACGCAAAGACACTTTTCAACTCGTCTTGAAAGTCCAGTGACTGCTTTCTGGTAAGAGCCAAATTATAATCACTCCGCATATACTTCCTGTTCCACAGCGCCTCGAACACCTTCCACTTCTCACGGATACCCAACCGCTCGGCCATTGCATCGGCCAACAGTGCCGATTGGGTACGGGAGATCAGTGGCTGGTAGTCGGCATCCACATAGCCAGCCTTCTGCACCTTCTTCCATAGCACCATCGCCTCCTCTGAAGCAAGAGGTTCAGGCAAGTTCCTTTCACCCTTGAAGGTATTTACATCCCGCCCTTTAGGGAGGGGATGGGGGCGGGTCTCTACATTTATCTGCGTCTCCACATGCTGTCCGCCAGAGGCGACATACACGAACTCTATTTTGCTGCCTTGGTTGATATAGTCTGCCTGGTGCAGCCGCTCAAGCAGACGGTTAATGAATCCGAGGGATTCCTCGTCATTATCGAAATTCATTTTTCGTTTCCGTTTTCTTTTCTTTGATTGATAAACACATATAATTCACCGCAATGGCGGGAGAGAAAAAAACGGAGGACGTGGGTGGGGTGTATTTGGTGTCTCAACAAAAGCCTCTCAGGTTTAGCCGACCCATTCGCAATTGTCATTTCTGCCAAATGCCCACGCCTCCGTTGTAGGATGCGTGAGCAGGCAGCCGTCTTTTCTTGCGAATGTCTTGGTGAATGGCTAATTCGAGAGACTTTCAAGAAAGCTGTCGGATGCTCTTCTTATATGTATATCGGTTACAAAGGTACTTATTTTCCTTCACATTCTGATACTTTTTAGTGATTATCTTTACGGACTCATACCAATTTCAGAGTTTAAAGGGTTCAACTTCATGTTATTTTATGCGAATTATTTGTTTATTCCACTCCCATACACCATCCCTTTCCCCCTCACCAGCGAGAGGGATATTTCGTTTAGGCGATATGGTTTTAGATGTTTCATTTCGATTAATGTGTTTCGTTCATTCCCTACCATCCTTTAATCTGAAAGCACACTCCTATGTTAACTCCCAAACTATGAATCAACTTGCTACGGTAATCATTCCGACTGGTATCAAACGCATTAACAAGGTATGCTTCATCACACACAGAAGCCAACACCCCTATATTCGGTGTAATATGCATCTTGATGCCAATGCTGGGTGATATATATAGGCCAATATTCTGATTATCTTCGGAAATGGAATATTTCTCGTTAGTTCCAGCATTCTTCGCATTGAACAGGACGAAGGCTGCAAGCATCATAAGCATGATTCTCCAATACTTTATTGTTTTCATTTTCGTTGCTTCATTTGTTTCGTTACTATATCTTGATTTGCATTTTGATGATGATATTTCTCGGCCTTATGTTGAAGGAATAGAAGGATTCTGAGAGGGAACCAAAGGAAGTATAGCGATAGTCTGTTTCGTCAAGGAGATTGGTGGCTGCAAGAGCGAGGTCAATGCGTTTGGAAATGAGCCAGCGGACAGAGGCATCGAGGAAAGTGATGCTGGCGGTCTGGTCGGTGGAGAAGCGTGTGTAGTAATGCTCTGCGCCGAAAGCAATATGCCACTGGTCGGTAGGTAGGAACGTGACGGAAAGGTTTTGACGTAAACTGCTGTGATGGCTGGAAACTGCATCGACCTTGTATCGGTTGTTAGTGTAAGTCAGGCGATATTCGGTGGAGAGCCAGCGAGTGAATTTGCCAGTGAACTTGGGTGCAAGGGTGATGAAAGTGGAGGTGTAGGGCTGTTCCACGTTCTGACGCATCATCCTGGCACTGGAATGTCCAAGAGACGCATCAATGCCTACGGTGACTTTGGCTGACCAAAGACCTTTGCTGATGCCGCCATTGAGTTGCGTGACGGAGACGTTGTTTCCACAAGCAACAAATTCGTTGAGAATACGGTCGCCGATAAACAATTGGTTTTGCATTAGGGGCTGATAGTCCTGTTCGTATTTGGCTGAGAGATTGGCAAAGAGCGAGGTGATGGGGTTTCGGTAACGCAGTTTGACGAAAGCTGAGCGTTGCCGTATGCTTTCTGAGGATTGTGTCTGAAAGGTAAGGTTTCGGAAGTCGGACATGATGACGGTTTGTGTGTAACTGCTTGGTGCGACAGGCTGGAGGCTGTAGTTGAGATAAGCGGTAATGTCAGTCTTGGCCGTGAGTTGGTGGCGAACATAGACCATTGGCGAGATGGTCATAAGGTGCTTACTAGTGGAGGTGTCAGCCAGTCGGTCTGCCACATGATAATAATAGTAGCCAATGGGCAGTGAGAGTGTAATCCACCAGCGGCGGTGCTGATAGCGGGCTTCGGGGGATGCGTATGTTTTGAGGACGGTGAAGTTCCGGCGGCCCTCCAAAGGATAGTCGGGCAGCATGAGACCACTGAGACTACTTTGGAAACGGTGCAGGTTGAGGTCGATGCCGCCACGGGCGTAGAAAGACCAACGACGCAGAAGCCATCCATAACGGGCTTCAGTAATAGAACGGAAGTCGTCGGTGGTGAGGTCTTGCAGAACACTGTCGGCAGTAAGCGAGTGTGGCCGATGGGCGTAGCAGTTGTACGATGAGATGGTCAGTAGGTGGCTGTCAATGCGGCGAACAAGTTGCAAATCGTTGGTGATGTCAATGGATGGGAGGTCGGACTGCTGCCGCAGCGTTTGCGTACCGCTGACGGCAGACGTGACACGATTCCACAGGGCATCCACGCTGAGATTGTCTTTCAGATAGTTATTGCGTCGGTTCAGTTGCAGTGACCATTCGCCGTTTAGTTGGTGTTCGTGGCTGCGCATCGTGTTCTGCTCTAAGAACGAGGGGATGTTCTTGTCGAAATAGCGCGTGGTGCTGGAGTTAGTAAAGTCCAAGCGGTCAGCCTGATAGGTGGCATTCAGCTTGACATCAAAGCCATCGGCCACATGGCGGGCATTGCTCGATTGTGCCAGAAATGAAAGATTGTCACGGGTTCGCAGTTCGTCGAGCGGTGCTGAGGTGGTGCCGATAGCGATATAGTCAGGCCACGGATTGTCATTATAGCCACTATTGAGGAGAGTGTAATCAGTATGCCTTTGGCTCTGGCTGTTGGGATTCCATCCCGTGTCGTTCAGTCGCAGCGTTTCCATGTTCTGCCATTTTCTGGCAATGCGCATAGCAAACAGGGATGCATCGTAGAGCAGAGGCTCGGCACCTATGCCGCCATTCAGGATGCCAATCCAGCGGGCGCGGGCGGCTTCTTTAAGTTTAATGTTCAGTCCGGCTTGCTGTGAGAACTCCAGTCCCTCAAGCACCTTTACGGGCTGGTGGTTCTCCATAATCTCTACGCTGGCCACGTCGTCGGGGGAAATGTTATTGGTGGCCACGCCGTAGCGGTCGTTCACGAAGTCAGAGCCATCGATATAGAATTTGTTGATAGGCTCGCCGTTGTATTTGATGCCCCCGTCCTCGGCCACTTCCACGCCCGGCAAGCGACGTAGAACGTCGGCCATGTTGCGGTCTTGCTTTTGCGCCCACTTACTCATGGAATATACCAGTGTGTCACTTTTCTGAATAATGTCGGGAGCCTTGATGATAACGTCTTTCAGTTGTGTGGCCTCCGGCTTCATCTTGATGTGCATCGGGCTTTCGGTAACATCTAACACGATACTACGATAGCCCATTGACTGCACACGAATTTGTCGTGCCTCGCCCTTTAAGGAGAAACGCCCGTCATTGGTGGTAAAAGTGTAGTTTTTGCCGCCTACGGCCTGCACGATGGCACCAGCCACAGGCTCGCCACTTTCCTCGTCGGTCACAGAGCCAACAAGAGCCTTCACCTGTCCGTAACAGAGGGGCAGGTGAAGGTACACGTATAATATTAGGAAGGCGAGTCGTTTCATCAGATATTACTTCCAATCGCGTTCGATGTAGTCGAAATCAAGTGTTCGGGGTTGAGTGAGGTCAGTGCGGGGCTGTCCATCGGGACCTTTCACTTCCACATTGACACCATTCACATTCATCATATAGGCAAAGGGATCAATGTCGCAACGATATTTGGTGGCATAGAACTTGGTGCGGGTGGTTTTGTTGAAGGGCACTTCGGGCATAGTGATGGCTCGGTCGGCCTTGGAGTTGATACCCACACAGGTAAACTCATACTGATGTCCCTCGTCATAGACCTGCATGATGAATCCTGGCAGGCCACCAAACTTCCACGGACCATCGGCAACGGGTACGGAGTCGGTGTAGAATGCCGTCCACCGCCGGCCACGGAAGTCGCACACGGCACTCTTGCATTCATAGCCTAATATCTCACACGTATCTTCGGTCAGCGTCCAGTCCTGCACAGGGATGTCCTCTTCGTAGAGGAACCAGTCGGTGGAAATCCTGTCGGTGACGGTGAAGCGCCCCTGCGGATAGTTTTTATAAATGCTGAAGGTCTCTCCTCCTACATAACTATCTGGGTTGGCACTGATTTGTTCGGGCGTTGAGACACGTATCAGCGAATCAATCTGCATAGCTCGGAAACTCGTGAACTTCGACATTCCGTAACTCACTTGCAGCGTCATTCTGTCGGTTTCGTTCCGACTGACATCGGTTGTGTCAGTCAAGTACTTGTAGTCATACATGAACTCCATTACCGCCTTACCGATTTCTTTCTGCTCCACAGGGGTGCCTGTGTTGAAACCCACGGTCTTGCCTGCCTTAATAACATACACTTGCTTTCTGTGCTCTACTTCTTGTGCCATCATAGTGCCTACAAGGGCAGAGGCGAGGGCGATAGATAATACTCTTTTCTTCATTTATTTACGTTTTGATGTGAAATCGGGGGCAAAGTTAGGGCTATTTTAGCCCGTAACCGAAAATAATTATTACTGAATTATTACTGTTTCACTTTTTTAGGAGTCTTTCGGGCGCGGGTTCATAATAAAATATGTACTTTTGCAGCATGGAAAGAAGATTCAAGTTCATATATGGCCTGACCATCTGCGCCATCGCAACCTTTAGCATAGTGCAAGGCTATTGGTTGTATAGCCGTTACCGACTTTCGCTTGAAGAATACAAAAGCGAACTGTACAGCGCGATTATTGCCTGTGCTGAAGAAGAATTAGCAATCAGGAAAACATTGCCACATCCTCCGAGGTTCTACGGTAACCGTTTTAGGAAAACATACGATATAAAGGGTGACGATGCTGTTGAGACATGGAGGTATGAAATCTTTGCGCTTGATACGCTAAATTATATTTCCAAAGGAACAAATGCTCATGCATATCTATTGGATTATATAGCTAGCCTCCATGATAGCGTTCCTACGGAACTGCCCAAAGGCTTGGAATACTTTGTGTTTACTTGTGACAGCAAGGGCCACGAAGACATGGGAACAAGCCAGTTGGTTGAAGCACTCAACCGCTTCACCGTTGACCATCAGCATCCATTCCAAAAGGAACGGCTCGACAGCATCCTGCGGTCAAGAAGCATAGCGGCTCAAAGCGTTACAACCACGAAAGCCGACTCAATGGTGTGGCAACCGTCCATGCAAATACAAGGCTCCATTTGGCAACCCGTGATGCAAGTGACTTATCCTTACGACATTTTCGAAGGACAGCAGGTTGTGGTGACAACAGTCATTAGTATTTCGCCCGTCATCCTTCGGATGGCCTATACATTATTAATGACCGTTCTGCTATCGGTGTTCCTCATCTTCTGTCTGGTTTATCAGATACTGACCATTCGCAAGCAGAGGCACATTGAAACTATCCGGCAGGAGTTCCTGCATACGATGATTCACGAACTGAAACGGCCCATTTCGACGCTAAAGATGTGCGTGTCGTTTATGGGTAACGAAAGGATGATGCAGGACGCAGAGGGTAAACAGCGCATACTGGCAAGTTCGCACAATGAGCTGGATAACCTGACTTCGTATTTCTCGAAACTGCGCGACATCACGCTGAGCGATGCCACTGAGATTCCGCTGGTGAAGTCATGCTTTTCGCTGCGCAGTCTGATAGAGGAATGTATCGGCAAGCAGAACATTCCTACCGGCAAAGAGGTGAAGATGGATATTGTGGCAGAGGGTGATGTGGAAGCGTGGGCAGACCGAATGCATATTGGCAACATCGTCTGCAACCTGCTGGAGAATGCCATCAAATACTCCCATGAGGCCGTGACTATCAGAATTGACTATCAACGGCGCACGGATGGCCTGCTGCAAATCAGCATTGCAGATAATGGCATCGGCATTGCAAAAGCAGACCAGCGATATGTGTTTGACAAGTTCTACCGCAGCGAGACGGCAAAGGACAAGTCCATCCCAGGTATCGGACTTGGGCTGAGTTATGTGAAACTACTGGTGGAAGCGCACGATGGCACGATTACGTTTGAAAGCACCGAGGGCGAAGGCACGACATTCATTATTTTAATACCACAGACGGATGGAAAAGATAAGGATATTGCTCGTGGATGATGACCGCCAGAACTCCGAGTTTCTGCGTAAGTTCTTGGAGATAGAGGGCTACGAAGTAAGTTACGCCGAGAATGGGCGTGTAGGGTGGGAATTGTTTTCTGGTGCTAAGCCCGATTTGGTGTTGCTCGACGTCAATATGCCAGTGATGAATGGTTTTGAGTTGGCACGGCTTATCCGTGAGCAAGACCGTGACGTGCTTATCTTCTTTTTGACAGACCGTACAGAGAAAGCTGACCGTCTGAAAGGCTTTTCTCTGCAAGGCAACGACTATATCCCAAAGCCGTTCTATCCTGAAGAACTCATAGCTAAAATCAAAGAGCGATTCGAACACCGCCAGTCCACATCCTCCACCCGTATGACTATCGGCCAGACTATCTTCGACCGCAATCTCTCAACCATAGAGATTGACGGCACGGTGCAGCATCTTTCAGCCCGCCAGTCAGAAATCCTTGCCCTCCTTGCACAAAACATCGGCCAGACAGTAGAGCGTGACACTATCCTGCAATCTGTTTGGGGCAATGACAGTTATTCCAATTCTCTCGCCCTCAACGTACAGATTACCTATCTTCGCAAGATGCTCGAAGCCGACACCTCCGTCTCAATTGTGTCACTGAAGAAACGAGGGTATATCTTGGAAGTGAATAATGGATAAGGTCGTGCGCCGCATCATGGGCATCACTCAAGAGGCCATCCGCTCCACAAGGTACAGAATTTTGCAGAATGGGAGGAAGTAGGGGAGAGATAGGTAGGGAAAACAAAAGCGCAGCCAAATAGTTGGCTACGCTGATGGCTTATGAGAAAGATACGTATTGACTATAATGCATCAATTTTATTCATAACCGACTCTGGCAGTACGTCAAGTCCGAAGAATAGGTGGTTTTTGTCGTAGCCAAGGAATGTGAGATATTTTAAGATAAGGGCGTAGTTAGCTTGTGCATAAACCATGCTTTTGCGACCTGTTGCATCGAAGCATATTGGCTCGTGGTGAGCAATACGGTTGCGGAACATCTTTATTTGCTGAAGTTCCTTGAAAATTGCCTTTGCTAACCATATCTGTGATGTCGTTCAACGTGTCCTGTCGTTGTGGTGAACGTTCTAACATTCCACCGTTTTGAAGTTGATGGTATATCCAGTCGGCATCTCAAATTGACGATATTTCATATTTTTTTTGCTTTTTATTTGCACAATTCATTTTTTATGCCTATCTTTGCACCGTAATCCCTCGGAGTCCCTGTTATCAAAACATACTTCGGGGTTAAGTTTTTCTTATAGGCAGGTGCAAAGATAATACTTTTTCAGGAAATAGAATAAGTATTAACTGAAAAAATGATGAAATATTGAATCACTATTCAATTGAATAGTTTATTGGGTAAAGGAAAAGAGGTGAAACCATTGCGGTTCCACCTCTTTAATATTATAGAGTAGGGGATTCGAAAATCCCCTACAACTGTTCAGAGATATTAATCCTCCCAGTTCTCCTGAGACTTGCGGATGTAAGTCTTGTAGCGGATCTGGGCCATCTTCTGGGCCTCGGCAAAGAGTTCCTCTGCCTCGTTAGGATAAGCCTTCTTAACAGAGAGGTAACGAACCTCACCGAGCAGGAAGTCGTGGAAGTTCTCCCAGTTGGGCTCCTTAGAGTCGAGTGAGAATGGGTTCTTGCCTTCCTCAGCCAGAGCGGGGTTGTAGCGCCACAGGTGCCAGTAACCGCACTCAACAGCCTTCTTCTCCTCAGCCTGGCTCTTACCCATACCGCCCTTGGCCTTCAGACCGTGGTTGATACAGGGAGCGTAAGCGATGATGATAGAAGGTCCGTGCCATGCCTCAGCCTCGCGGATAGCCTTCAGGGTCTGAGCGTGGTCAGCACCCATAGCAATCTGAGCGACATATACATAACCGTAGGTGGTAGCAATCATACCCAGATCCTTCTTGCGGATGCGCTTACCCTGAGCAGCGAACTGAGCGATAGCACCAAGAGGAGTAGCCTTAGAAGCCTGACCACCGGTGTTAGAGTAAACCTCAGTATCGAGCACGAGGATATTGACGTCTTCACCAGAAGCAATCACGTGGTCGAGACCACCGTAACCGATGTCGTAAGAGGCACCGTCACCACCGATAATCCACTGGCTGCGCTTTACGAGGTAGTGATCCAGCGTCTGGAGCTCCTTGCAAACGGGACAACCCTTGGCAGCGCTCTCAGCGATGCAAGCACGAAGCTTTGGAGCAATCTCCTTAGTCTTCTCAGCGTCGTCCTTGTTGTCGATCCACTCCTGAGCAAGAGCCTTGTACTCGTCGCTAGCGTTGCCATCAATCATCTCCTGCAGCAGCTTGGCTACGCGCTCCTTCATCTTCTTGTTACCGAGAGCCATACCGAGACCGAACTCGCAGAAGTCCTCGAACAGAGAGTTGTTGAAGACTGGGCCCTGTCCCTTCTCGTTCTTGGTGTAAGGTGTAGAAGGAATAGAAGCAGAGTAGATAGAAGAGCAACCGGTAGCGTTGGCAATCATCTGACGGTCACCGAAGAGCTGAGAAATCAGCTTCACATAAGGAGTCTCACCGCAACCAGAGCAAGCGCCAGAGAACTCGAACAGAGGCTGTGCGAACTGAGAGTTCTTCACATTGCTCTTGATGTCAACGAGGTGCTGCTTAGAAGGCACCTTCACCAGCTTGTCCCAGTCGGCAGCCATCTTCTTCATGTCGGCAGCATCGGGGTTGAACGGAACCATCGTGAGGGCCTTGCCAGTCTTAGGATTACCCGGGCAGATGTCAGCACAGTTGCCGCAACCCAGACAGTCGAGTACTGAAGGCTCGATAACGAAGTGCATGCCCTTCATAGCGGCGGGAGCCTTCATCTCGAGAGTCTCCAGACCGTCGAAGCCAGCCAGCTCCTCGTCGGTCAGCACGAACGGACGGATGGCAGCGTGAGGACAGATGTAAGCACACTGGTTACACTGGATACAGTTGTCCTTGTTCCAAGCGGGAACGAAGGCCTCAACACCACGCTTCTCGTAAGCGGCTGTACCAACCTCCCAAGAACCGTCAACGGTGTTGTGCTTCACGAAGTCAGAAACCTTCAGCAGGTCGCCGGCCTGAGCGTTGATAGGACGGACGAGCTCCTTCACGAATGCGGGAGCGTCGAAAGAATCATCGAGTCTATTATCCAAATATATTTTCGTTGTATTTCTTCAAACCTAATTTGTTGTTTTTGAGAATAATATCTAAAACAACTTTTCCTTTGTCTATCTCTTGCTGGAAATCTTTTATATTAATCAATTGAAGGAATTCAATGAATCTTTTCATTGTCTTTTCACTTAAGACGGCATATAATAGTTCTTCATCAACAGGGAAGTAGTCATTAAAGAACTCTATCCACTTTCTTCGACTAATTTTTGAGAGTTCATCAAAAGCTAATGGAGCTCCTTCATGGGAGTAACCATATGAATTTCCAATATAAACAAGAATATATGCCTTCAATAGTTCGGTAAAAATATAGTTAAATTCATTAACATTCAAGATAAATCCCAA
>ERZ842401.2410-NODE-2410-length-25062-cov-8.833487_pt1 | contig 25062 bp, 25 predicted proteins | sample MGYA00521270_ERZ842401 | MGnify/ENA primary metagenome ERZ842401 (study PRJEB31892, sample SAMEA3878208) | bioreactor metagenome | biome: Moose rumen | place: Sweden | collected 2011-10 | study: EMG produced TPA metagenomics assembly of the PRJEB12797 data set... | reverse complement strand
AGTTCAGACGTGTGCTCTTCCGATCTAACGCCTTTATTATATAATACTTTCAAAAGGAATTACAGAAATAGTATCATGGCAAAAATAAATATATTACAGTGGTTATACAAACATTCTCCGGCTAATTTTTACAGCATTACGAATGATGAATGCACAATAATAAAATCAATAAATAACACTTTTTCAGGATATAAATATAATAAAATATTTGTTGAAGAAGATCTGAATAATTTAAGAAAAATAATAAAAAATTTCAAAAGATTTTCAACAATTTCTGTTTTAATTGCATATTTTCTTCTTATATATGGAGTTATATTCCCAAATTATCAAATACTAAATAATTTATACATAAAAATCGGATTGATTATTTTTGCAATATTATTACCTTTTTTCATTATGGCTGTAATTTCTAAAATATTTGAAATTTATTTAATAAAATCTTTCGGGAATTTTGAAAAAACACATTTCCTTTGTAAAAATTTAATAGAAAATCAATCATACAAAGAATTTAAATTTGAATTACTGAAAATATTTATACTTTTGCTTACAATAGGCGGAATATATTTATGGATTGGCTCTCCCTATGAAACATCTTTGAATTTAATCAATAATGGAAAATATAATGATGCAATTAAAATGACAACTTTATGGTCAAAAATCATTCCTGTTGATCCGCATTGGTATTCATTAAGAGGATATGCAAGATTTTATAATGGTGACTACAATGGTGCTATTGAGGATTATGATAAAGCATATGAGCTAAGAAATGATGAATATAAAAGCATGAATTTTGACAATAAAATATTTATAAAATACTTTCGGAAAAAATATAAATCCGCATTAGCAGATTTTGATAATCTTATTAAAAATTCCGAAAATGAAGAAAAAGATTCTCTATTATGGGATAAAGCACAATTTTTATACCATATCGGAAAATATAATGACGCAATTAAGATATACAATGATTTGATTATAAAATCAAAAACAGATAAAATATACTTACTGGAAAACAGATTGTACTACGAAAGAGCTCAGGTTTATGCAAGTATCGGTAAAGAAAAAGAAGCTAATGCAGATTTAAAAATGGCTGAAGAATTAAATCTTGAAATAGAATATCAAAATTCAATTCCTGAACCAACACTGTTGCTTGAAGAAATTTAATAAAAAAAAACAGATATTAATTAAGATAATTAATACCTGTTTTTTAGTTTAATTTATTTTATTTATACAGCGACTTTCATTGTTTTTTCAATAATTTCATTAAAACTGTCCGCTTTTAATGATGCGCCGCCGATTAAAGCTCCGTCAATATCTGATTGAGCCATTTGTTCTTCAATTGTAGAAGGTTTTACAGAACCGCCGTATAAAATTCTTATTGAATCAGCAGCACTTTGACCTGCAACTTCTGCTACTACTCCACGAATCATTTTGATAACTCTGTTTGCTTCCTGCGCATCACAAGATTTTCCTGTTCCTATTGCCCAGATTGGTTCATAAGCTATAACTGATTTTGCAACATCATCTGAAGAAATTCCATCTAATGCAGCTCTGATTTGTGAAGCAATCCAACTGTCAGTAATACCTGATTCTCTTTGTTCTAAAGATTCACCGCAACATATAATAGGAATTAAACCGCCTGCTAAAATTGCTTTTGCTTTTTTGTTAATCATTTCATCTGTTTCAGAAAAATATTGTCTTCTTTCTGAGTGACCGATAATGATATAAGAACAACCTGCATCTTTTGCCATTTCAACAGAAATTTCACCTGTATAAGCTCCTGAAGATTCCCAGTGGCAATTTTGAGCGGCAACGGCTAATTTTGTACCATTACAACCACAATCACAAGGAATTTCTTTTACCTGATTTAAGCAGGTAAATACTGGTGCAATAACAACAGATGGTAATTGTACTGCACTATAGTTTGATACAAATGCACTTATTCCCTCATACAAAGCTTTTGCATCTTTTTGAAGCAAATTCATTTTCCAGTTTCCTGCAATAATTGGTTTTCTTGACATAATAAAATCTCCTTTTTTATTTACGATTTACAAACAAATTTTATATTAAACAAAAATTTAATACAACATCAAAGAAATATTGCGTAGCAGGCAAAAATATTGTATAATTAAAATAATCACTGGAGGATTTTATTATGTATAGTTACATTGATTATAAAAAAACAGGTTTCACTTTAGCTGAAGTATTGATTACATTAGGCGTAATAGGTACTGTTGCCGCAATGACAATTCCGAGTTTGATGATGAATTATCAAAGACAAGTATGGGAATCAAAATTGAAAAAGACTTATGCAATTGCAACAAATGCCTGCGAACGTATGTTAATTGAAGAAAATGTATCTGCCGTAAATGAAACAGATGTATATGCAGGCATTACCAATGAAAAACTCAAAAAATATTTCAAATTAATGTCTGATGGAAAAGAAGTTACCGGAAAAGGCTTTTCTATCACATTACCTGACGGAGCCGTATTATATTTAACAGCAACAGAAAATGGCTTTGATTTTATTACGGATGTAAATGGAACAGCGACAAGACCTAATGTTGCAGGAAAAGATATATTTGAATTCAGATTGGATAAAGATTGTGCATATGATAATTCTATTGGCGACAATGCTTCCACCGGCAAAAAAGCGTTCAAAGTCGTTGTAGAAAATGACTGGAAAATTCCTGACAGTTATCCATCATCAGCTCCGACTGAAGCTCCGACTAATCAGGAGTAATCATGAATAACAAGAAAAAAGCATTTACATTTTCGGAAGTAATGATTGGATTGGTAATTATTGGTGTTGTTACAGCAATGGTTATTCCTATCTTTTATAATTCTCATGCTGATAAAGTTAGAGGGACACAATTAAAAAAAGTTTGCGGACAAATTTCTCTTGCTATAAGCAGCATTATGTCTGACGAAAGAAGTCAGGATGAGCATGATTTGTATTATGGCCCTGACACAGGCGAAACAGGCGAAAGAGAAGAAGAAAATGGCGGTTTTTATTTAACTTCAGCAGGGACAAAAACTTCAAATGACACACAAGGTGCAAAGTATTTTCTTGATAAATATTTTAGACATTTGAAGGTAAACTGCGGTCCGGATGGGACAAATGATTGTGTAGGAGCAACGTACAAAACGCCGAAACAAAAAGACATAGGATCTGTTCCAAACGGATTTTACTGTATAAAAACCACAAATTCTGCAGCTATATGTATGAAATTTGACGAAACAGATAAAGTTTCCAAAATAATTGTTGATGTAAACGGAGCAGAAAAACCTAATATTACAGGTTCTGATTTGTTCGTAATGTATATTGAAAACAATGGGAATTTAAAAGATTTAGACGAAGATGAATCCCACTGTAATATAGACAGAACCAACGAAGAAGCAGGTGTCTTAGACTACGCAGCCGGATGTTTCACAAAAGCTGCAGGTAATGGCTGGGTTATGCCTAAATAAAATTGACCTAATCTTATCTTAATGCAAATTTACAACCGCAATAATTTTGTCTGTATAAATTTAATGATTTGGAAATTAGATTTGTTTTCAAAAATCCGTCATTTTTTCTGAAATTTATAGACGTGTATTTCAGATTATATTTATTTGCAGCCATTTCACCAATTTTTGATATTTTATCAAAATTTTTGTGCGGACTAATCACAATAGAAGTCGTAAATTCATCTATACCAAGCTCTTTTGCCATTTTTGCAGTATTTTCTATACGAAGTTCAAAGCACTTTTCACATCTTGCACCCTTTTCGGGCTCATTTTCAAAACCTTTAACATGTTCATAATAAACTTCAGGTTCATATTTCCCCTCGATTAATTCGCACCCAAAATGTGCGCACAAGATTCTTTCAGCTTCTAAGCGTTTTTGATACTCTTCATCAGGATATATATTTGGATTATAAAAATAAACCACAACGCAATACCCCATATCTTTTAACAAAGATATGGGATATCCTGAACATATACCACAACAGGCGTGCAGTAAAATCTTTTTATTAGAATAACAGATGTTTTGGTTTTGCTCCATGTTTAATTAACCATTTTTTTAATTCCGGATATGCCTTTACACCCATTTCAAAATCTTTTCCGACTTTCATTGAAGGAGTTCCTACCATACCTTTTGAAAATGCATAATCTATATCTTTGTTGATTGAATCAGCAACTTCTTTAGAGTGCGCATCTTGTTTCAACTTATCATAATCCAATTCAATGCCAGATTCCTTTAAAGCATTAATTACAGAATCTTCTGTAGAACCGGCTTTTTCAAATAACACAGATTCAACTTCCCAGAATTTGCCTTGTTTTTCGGCAGCTAAACCATATTTCGCGTTTATACATGACCCAATATGAAAATCCTGACTCATATATTTATTACACGACTTGTCTAACGGCATATTATGATGTTCAACTCTTACATTTTTGAATTCTCTGACTACTTTATGCACCATAAGATTTGCAGTATTACAAATAGGGCATTTATAATCGGAATATACATGCAAAACAACAGCATCTTTATCTTCAGAACCCAAAGTATTACCCTTGACTGCATAAATATTTGTCTTTAATTTAAGAAATTCACCAAATGCACGATAACCTTTCAAAGCAGGAGAAAATTGTGCACTTGTATATGTCCAGCATAAAAATCCGCCTGCAATTATCATTACAACTATAAATGCAACTCTGTATGGCACAGGTTTTAAAGCTTCGACAAAATCTAACCAACTTTGTTTTACAGCACCGATAAAATTACCTTCAAGTCCTGCAGCTGCAACCAAACCTATAATCAAATTCAAAACATAAGTTACAAGACACATTATACATAATTTTTTAATTTCAAAATAACTTATTCCAAACAATGTCATTGAGATTAAAAAAGAAATCAAACCCAAAGCTGCGATATAATGGAATTTATTCTTAAATACTTCCAAAAATTTAAGGAAAGGAGCTTTTTTAAGCCAATCCACAATAAGCATAATTCCCATAAATGCATACAAAAACAATCCCCAATATGCTAAAGGAACACCCAAGAATTGAGATTCAATAGTTTTTGCAACACCATCACAATCTATAAAATCATTAATTGAGCAAAAACTTGGCAATGCATGCTGATTAAAATTAGCCTGATAATATATATAAGCAAGATCTATAGTCACACCAATTCCAATTAACACAAGAATTGCAATAATTATGGTTTTCCATATATGTTTTTTATTTTCTTCCATTATTTTCTCCCTTCTTAACATCTAAATATTACCCTTTAAACATGAATTAATCAACTAATTTTATTAAATTATGCTATAATAACCCTATGAACAAACAAAATTCGACAAAACAAAACCGTCTTATCATTTTTGGTTTAATATTAAGCACACTGCTTATTATGGCAATTGCAATATTTACAACCGCAAATATTCAAAAAAATTTAAACTCCAGTTATCATAATTTTGGACAGATTATTGCAAAAACACTTGCTATAGAAAGCACAGATTTGATAAAAAATGCCGATACAGCACAAACAAAAGAAATTCTTAAAACACATTTTAATTTAATACTAAATTCAAATAAAGACATAGTATTTATTGAATTCAGAAACAATAGCGGAGAATTGGTATATAAAGCTCAACATTCTGATATCGAAAAGAATAATAAATCTGATATTTCCGTTTCTTCACCAATGAAAAATATACAGACAAATAAAAATATCGGGTCAGTAACCGTAGGTTTGTCAGGTGATAAAATCAACAAATTATCTTCTACCGCAAAGGTTTCTATTTTATTTGTATTCACCATTGTTTGGTTGGTTTTTGCATTTGTCGTATTAATTAACACCTATCTTATAACAAGGGAGTTAAAAATTCTAAGAGATGGCGTTAAACGTATATCTTCAAAAGAATTTGGAGTGAAAATTGAAAGTAAAGATGTCAGCGAAGAAGTTCAGGAATTGTTTAATGCTTTTAATGATATGTCAAACAAACTTCATTTATATGAAGAATCAAATATTGAACAATTAACCTTAGAAAAAAATAAACTTCAGGCTGTATTAATGAGTATTGCTAACGGAGTTGTTGTTTGTGATAACAATGATGTTGTAACAATGTTGAACGAGCATGCTAAACAACTTCTTGAATTGGAAGATAACCAGCTTCTGAATATGAATATAAAAAGCTATGTTGATTCAGACGGGAATTTTTGCTTTAGCGATAAAATTGATGAGTACAAAAAATTATCTATAGAAGAAAGAACTTCAAAACCTGTAATTTTTAATGTTAAATTAGACGATAAGACTTTAAAATCAATTATATCTCCTATGTTTAATCAAAATCATGATTATCTCGGGTATATTATTGTATTAATTGATATAACTAAAGAAGCTGAAATGGATATAATGAAATCTCAGTTTATATCAAATGTATCTCATGAATTAAGGACACCTGTAACGGTTCTTCGCAGTTACATAGATACACTTTATGATATGGGCAATAATTTTGATTATGAATCGCAGAAAGAATTTATCGGAACACTCCATACCGAGATTATCAGACTTCAAAATATGGTTAATGATATTTTAGATTTCTCAAGATTAGATTCCAATGCAAAAATTGAAAAAAGTGAAAATGATTTATCACAACTTGTTGATTATTGCACAAATGAAATTCAGACATTATTAAAAGAACACAATTTAAAAATAAATGTAGAAAAAGATGATAATATTCCACTTGTAAATTGTAATTATGATTCTATTGCACGGGCTTTAACCAATTACTTGTCAAACGCAATAAAATATGCACCTGTAGATTCTACTATTACAGTTAAATTATATAAAGAGAATGACGATGTGATTATAACTGTTCGAGATGAGGGGATAGGGATTGCACCGGAATTTCAAAAAAAAGTATTTGAACGATTTTACAGGATTGAAAACAAAACTCACAGTGTAAAAGGCACCGGTTTAGGGCTGCATCTTGTAAAAACTACTATTGAAAAACACCACCACGGTCATGTGTTTGTAAAATCTGTTCCTGAACATGGTTCTACTTTTGGTTTTACACTTCCAATTTACAATTATGAAGATGATTTGAGTTAAATCTCGTATTATTTCGTTTGTTTATAGGACAAAATATTTCGGAATATAAGTTATAATTCACCTATGAATGTATTAAGAAAAATTGTGAGAATTTGTGCATTATATGCAAAAAAAAGACGTCTTAAAAAGATGTTAAAAACATATAATAAAACAAGTGCATGGAATGATTTATCAAAAACGATTTTAAGTGATGGTGCAAGTGTTACTTTAAATTCAAAGTCGAAAGATTTGATTGAACAAACCGAAATAAACATAAAAACTATAGTAGATCAATCAAATTGCGATAGCGAAAAGCTTTTAGGCTATGTAAAAGCATCGGGGACAAAAGTTTATAAAGTAATAAATGCACAAAAGCTTTTGAAAAACATATCGGAAGAAGAAGGTTTTATATCAGAGAAAAAGGGATTTGATGCGTTATATTTGTCATTTATAACAATGAGCGGTTTGAAATTTAAAACAGAGCCAATGCTTGTATTTGGCAAATCGAAACCTGAAAAATATCTTGTATTATACGCATTTTACAAATGGTATTCAATGAAATCGGGTTTAGGCGGATTTGAGTATGAAATTCAGAAGAAGTATAATAAGTACTTAAAAAATATAACAAAAGCAAATTTAAAAAAATTACCTTTAGATGAGATATTGGGCTTGCAGGAAGCGATTGCAAGAGATAGTGAAGCAACAGAGTTTGTATTAAGATATGAAAAAGAAACTGATGTATCAAAGAAGGTTTCGGAAAAAATTTCCAAAGACGGCGGAGCTAGTGTATAAAATAAAAAAATAAAATTCTTGACAATAAAATTTATTCTTGATAGGATACTTGTACACGGTTGAAGCCGAGATTAATGAATAGCATATAAGCGCTTGTAGCTCAGCAGGTAGAGCACTCCCCTTTTAAGGGATAGGTCGCGCGTTCGAATCGCGCCAAGCGCAAATTTTTATGTCGATAATAACAGGCATTGCAGCCATTTTTCATATTAATCTATAATACATTTATTTATCTTTTGTGGTTATATTGTGGTTATAAAATATATTTATACACTTCTTAATAATTACATTTGTATGTATGATTAGACTTCCAAAGACCGAATTAAACGAACTTATCACCAATTGTGATAGGTTGAAAAAATTAAAACTTTAGACCATTTAGTTTATTTTTTATTTTTTATGAACCACTTATATATTTTATTACTGGCATGGGGAAACAAGTCCACCAATTTATAACGATATACCCCCTCTAAAATTTGTGGTAAAAATTTTACCCAATAAAAAAACTATACACATATTATGTATAGTTTTTTTATCTAGCTTTTGTGTTGTATAAGTATTTATTTGTTTGTATCTGCTATCCATTTTTGGAATGCTGAAACACAAATATACTTCCTTCCAGCGATATTACGAATTACTGTGTTATAAAAGTTATTAACATTCCTACACATTAACTGTCTTATTGCACCTACTGTTGGATATGGAAAATGCTCATTCCATTTACTTACTGGTATAATATCCAACATTTCAAAGCTAATTGTATTAGCCATTAGATAATTTTCTCCATTTAAAAAATTCTCCTTTTAATAATTATAATAATTGTTTTCAGAGTTATTTTAACTTTTTATTTATTTAATCCTGAAACCCTGTAAAATCAATACCTTACATATTTCAATAAAGGTAATTGCAAAAACCTTAAAACCCAATAGACAATGATGTTTTAACTGATAAACAATATTACCTAATGGGTATTACTTAATAATATATTTACATTAAGCTAACTCCTTTATAAAATCTCTAACATAAAAGTAATAGTTTATTATATCTCTAATTGCCTGTGGTGTTCTTATGTATTGTTTAAACTTATTAACAACCTCTTTTGTTTGATGTTGTTGTTTGTATTCAATAATATCTTTATGGAGATTCCCATTACTAGCAACACTATATCTATGTTTGTTTATTTCTTTTTTTATCTTATCATCTACAATATCTTTAAACATACGACCAGCAAGCAACATGTGATTATAATCATCTATTGTATCTAAAAATATATTAACGCTTAAGCTAATTGGTGTTAGATTATTTATATCATTATCGGTTTTATTTTTATTTATATGATGTATTGTTGTATTGTTTATACTCATATAACCAATGCAGCAAACTAACCTATGTATAGCAAAGCTTGATGTATTTTTTCTTTGTAGGTTAGGTGTTTTATATAATCCTCTATCCATTAATTTTTGTATAATTTTATTAGGTAGTTGATTAGTAAGCTGATATAAATTACATACATGGTAACTATCCTGATTTAAATAGGTATTTAATTCTACTGTTAATGGTTGTTTTATATTTTCTACTATAAGTGTGTATTTTAAATTTTGTTTAGTATTCTGACATACAGCCATATAATAATTATCAATAAAACCACTAACTAATACTTTTAATCCGTTGCCATTAGCATACTTCTTTATCTTTCCTTGCATAAAATTAGCATACTGATGTTTTAAATCTCTAAACATTTCTCTCCTTTTGTCAATGTGCTATTATTATAGAAACACATAAGCATTTCCAAATAAAAAGATTGCCCACCTACGAACAATCTTTTTAAGTATTTAATTTTATAATCTTATTATATCAGTTCTTCTGATAGTATTCAAGGCTATTAACAAAAAATTAATCTTTGGTTTACTTATTTAGAATAGGTTTTGTAATACTGTTTTTTCACAACTCCCCTGCCCTTGTAATTTGACATATAAATCTTTCTGTGTACCTATTGACCTCTCATTAATAAAAGCTCCTGTTTTTCTATTAACAGAAAAAGATTCTATAACAATAAAATCACCTTCTCTATATCTAAAGTAAGCACTTGCAACGTCTGCATCTGTAATATCTCCAATCTCTTTATTGTCTATTGTGTAGATGTGATTGTTTGCAAACTTATAAATCTTTGCTCCAGTTTGTTTATTATAAAACTGTGATGTAAAATCTTTTGTGTAAATTGGTTTTTCTGTATAGGTACATTTTAAAAAGACTTCATCAGAAGTATAACCAATGCTGGTACTTGATACAAATATCAATAACAATAATAGATTCTTCTTTATCATAATCATGTCCTTTGTTTTAATATATCATAAATTCAAAGCTAAAAAAATATATAGAGTGAAACATGTATAAAATTATTTATTATCTTCTCTCAATATACGAGGAATTGAGATAATTCTCATTAAGGTGGGTAAACTTCTAAAGTGATTATAATTAACTTTAGAATATTTACCCCCTCTTAAAAGGCATTTATTTTGCTATAATAATTATAATATGTTTAATTAAACTGGAGATTAGTACACTCTGTTATATTTGTTATAATGCATTCCTGATTAAAAAACTTTTTAAGTTCTCTGATATAAATTTCTAATAAATCATCAGGATTTTTGTTTGTAAATTTAATTACTTTCAAGCTATTCATTGTTATTCTTATTCCTATAGAGTGATTGCAAGAACCGATACAAGGAATAATGGTACAATCCCCCATTAGTTCGGTTATTTTATTTACTGTTTCTTTAAAAGGGTGTACATCTTGTAACTCTTCAAGGTCATATAAACCAAAATACAATTCAATTTGATACCATTTTTGCTGTTCCATAGTTATCTCCTTTACTTGTAACCTACAAGAGCAACAAAAAAGAAACCCATAGTTTTGATAGGTTTCTGTAATTCCACCTATCATTCAAGCTTTAGCACCTAACTTAAAAGGTTGCTGTGTAGTCATAAGGCTTGCCCCTCGTACACTCTTTATAGGTAATATTCACAATTTACTTTTACATTATAACAACTATTAATTTAATTGCAAGTTCTTATTATGTATATATATTTAATGGATTAATTATTTCTACCCCCTTTAATACTGCAATTAAACCGGTGCTATGGGATGTTGTATATGTTTCAAATCTAACTGTTAATGATACTACATCACCTTCCTTAATGGGAAATGCAGCGCCATTAAGCATTTTATTTTCTAATTCTTTTGTAACTTTTATAAATGGTTTACTTACATCCACATTCTCCCAAGTCTGAGATAGGTTTTGTGTTCTTAGTATGTATTTACCCTGTAAAGTTTTATTTTCTGTTGTGTATGGTTCTATTATTGTAGTTATCGTTGTTAATTCTGTTCCCTCTCCTACTGTTTCATATTGTCTTTGTTGCATTTGTTCTAGTTCTTTCGTTAGGTGCTGTCCTTCCTCTACTGACAATAAGATATTAGCTTGATACATTCCTTGTTTATAGTATGTTTTATCAGGTAGCTGGCATGCAACTTTACCAATAAGTATTCCCTCTCCTGTGGTATATTCTCTTATAATTTTTTCTTTTGGTTTTGGTCTTTGTTTCAGCTCTTTTTTAGCATCTTTTAGTGTCATAGCATTCATTATCATATCTCCTCAATATAGTACATTATTAATTTTGTGCTAGTTTTAGTCTTTGCTCTAGTAATTTATCTCCTGTATTATTAATGTATGGACTAAGACTATCAATCCTTAAGTGTGAATACCGAGCAGTCATTTGCGCTGTTCTATGCCCTAGTGTTTTTTGTGTTATTTGCTGTGGTACTCCCCCCATAGCTTCCCAACTGGCATGGGTATGTCTTAAATCGTGGAATCTGAAATCTTTTATGCCACATTGTTTAACAACTTTAGGAAATAATTTACCAATTAATGTTTCTTTAGGTTTTCCATTTTCATTTATAAATATATAATCATTCTTAAATTGTCTGACTGTTTGTTGATTTTTAAACTTTAAAAGTTCTCCATATAGGTATGGGTGCATTGGAATAAATCTATCATCACCATTTTTTGTTTCTAAGTATTTAATCATACCTTTGTTGCCTGTTGGTGTCGTATATTCAAAGTCAATATCATTCCAAGTAAGGTTTAATACTTCATTCTTTCTTGCTCCTGTTAGCAATGCAATTAACACACACAAATAAAGCTCCTTGCCTGTTTGTTCACATCTTTCTAAGAGGTTGTTTATTTCCTGTGCTGATTGTAAATACCTTTTGCGTTCATTCTTAACACTTAGCTTTCTTACTTTGCTCATGGGATTGAGTTGTAATATATCCAAATCACTAACACAATACTGGAATACTACCCCCATATATGTTAGGTATTTATTTACTGTTGCTGGCGCAAGTGTGCTGTCTAGTGTTTTAATCTTACCATTGCGCATTGGTACTTGTTTCTTTTTCTTTGCAAGTTTATCCCTGCACTTAACAAGTATTTCTGTTGTTATCCCTGTTAATGAGTATGCGCCTATTTCATTCTTAAACCATGCCAGTACCATTTTAAATTCCTGTTGTGCTTTAGGTTCTTTTGTTGGTAAGACATTTTCTTCAAAGTTATCTATTATATAGTCAATAGTGTATCTTTGTGCCTTACTGTGTGGATTAATTAGTCCCTGCTTTAGCTCTGTTTCTGTTTTCTTCAACCATTCTTTAGCCATTGTTAGCTTAGGGAAAGTTTGTGTAATAGTTTGAAAACCCTGTATTCTTACCCTTGCTGTATAACTCCAAGTTCCGTCTTTCTTTCGTCTTTTTTGTATGTCTGACATAGTATTTACCTTTATATTTTGTGGTTATTTTGTGGTTAAAATGATAAAAAAATAGAAATAATTACAAATAAACTATAACACATAAAATGTATAAAATCAAGTAATAACTTATTTTTATTTTTCATGTTTATTTATGGTTATTACACATCTACTAACTTTTAAGGGATAGGTCGCGCGTTCGAATCGCGCCAAGCGCATATTAAAAGAGATAACCATCAGGTTATCTCTTTTAATATCTGTTTAGCTAAGATTTGAAAGCATTTGCGTTCGAGCGAAATGCGAGCAAAGGCTGAAAGGGCACGACAAGGGTCGTGACCTGTAATGCCGTTTATTGCGAGCATTTCAAGACAATCGCGCCAAGCGTATAAAAAAGAAAAGGACATTTGTTCTTTTCTTTTTTATGTACTACAAAAATTTATTTATTATATCCCTGCTTTTGCGAATAATTCTGATTTTGTAATTTTTCTTCCGCAGGATTTGTGTTCATCACAAAAACCGTTAAATTCACATTTCGGAACAAGATACTCTTTTAACCAATGTTCTTCTTTTGTAATCTCATCACACATTGACTTAACCATCATTCTTATTTCATATTGCGCTCTTGTACAAAGTCTTAACTGCGCAAGGTGAATAAGCTCTCTCAAATTCAAACTTGCAACAAGCGATGATGAAGCAGCATTTGGCAGAACAAATCTTGCATCTTCAGCAGGAATACCCGCTTCAACAAATTCCTGATATTTATTTGAAATTTCACCCATAAAGGAAATAAACTTTTCTCTTAATTCAGGATTTTTATCAATAGTAGGCGGAATTATAAAATCGAACTGACCTTTTTCCTGAACATATCTTTGAGATTTTTGGGAAAAGGACATCAATCTGTGTCTTACAAGCTGATGAGTGCAGGCTCTGGAAACATTTGAAACAGCAAAACTAATCTGTATATGTTCTATAGTTGAATGATGACCTGATGCAACAACATTTTTTATAAGTTTTAACATCTTTTCTTCGTCTGTAGAATTTTCATATATGTTAATCGGAGTATCCGCACTATAACATGTTCTGCAAGCTGTATATACAGTTCTTAACATATCTTTAGGCTTAGATATAAGTTTTACAATTGGTTTGTTATTTCTATTTTCCATAATTCCCTGCTCCCCTTTTTTATAATGATAAATGAAATGTAATAAAAAGTCTATAAGTAGATAGGTAGTAATTAAGTAGTTAAGTTCGTATCGGATTATTGATATTTATTATAATAGTTTTGTATTAAAAATAATCAATCTGAAAAGAACTTAACTAGGATGTGTTCACACAAATCGTCATCCTGAGCGTTAGCGAAGGACCTCATAAATTTTAAAAGCTTGGAGATTCTTCGGCTAAAGCCTCAGAATGACAATATTATAAAATTTTGTGTGAACACACTCTACTTATCTACTTATCTACTTATCTACTTTTAATTATTAAAAATTCTTCACAATTTTATCATGGTACTAAACTCAATCACATTAAGTTCTTTGGAAAAGTGCAAGTATTTTTTAATTTTTTTTTACAAATTTTTTGTAAATTTTTCTTTGGAAATTAATAATTGTGCAAACTTCCTCAAACTCTTAATTTTAAGATTTTCGTAAAAAATAATTGTAAAAACTTTGGCATGAAGTTCAAAAAACATTGGTCAAAATTTAAAATTTATTCTATTATGAATTTACTTAATCGGGAACGAGATTTTTAAACGAGCAATCAGAAATTTTTTTTCTTTTTACTTCATTTATCCATCCATTGAACGATTAAATTTTATGGGAAAATAGTTTATTATAGGGACAGAGAAAGTGTAGTCCGGAGGTAGTTCAAGTGTTAGAGCATGGTTATATACAAATTTATACCGGGGATGGGAAAGGAAAAACAACGGCAGCATTAGGTCTTGCTTTGCGAGCATTGGGACATGGCTGGAAGGTTTTGGTTATTCAGTTTACAAAAGGAGATGGAGCAACAACTTATGGGGAAATGTTGTCATCATCCAAATTTTTGCCTAATTTAGATGTAATACAGTTTGGAATGGACAGAGTATGTTATTCACATAACGTTTGCTTAGATGATTACAAAGAAGCGAAAAAAGGCTGGGAAACTGCAAAAAAAGCTATTAATTCCGGCGAATATCAATTGGTAATCTTAGACGAAATTAATATTTGCACTGCAATGAATATGATAAAAGTTAGTGAAATTAAAGATGTACTTTTACATAAACCGGAAAATTTAGAAGTAGTATTGACAGGACGTTATGCGCATCCTGAACTTATTGCTATGGCTCATTTGGTTACTGAAATGAAGCCAATCAAACACTATTTCGATATTGGTGTAATGGCAAGACAGGGTATTGAATACTAGAATTAAGGATATTAAGAAATGATTAGGGCGGATAAATATATTATTTATCCGCTTTAATATTGTTTATGAATACTTTTTTTTTAATCTTTTTAAGTTATAATTTAAACAGTAATAAACTAAGTTATTTTTGGAAAGGTCATATATATGAATAAGAGTCAATCAACAGGGTTATATGTAATACTTGCGATTATTGTTGCTGTTTTCTTATCAACAATTTTCATGACAGGCCCTGTTACAAACACATCAGAAATCTCATATACAAATTTTTTGGAAAAACTTGCGAATAAAGAATTTTCAAAAATTGAAAAATATGATGATATGATTATCGCAGTACCAATAAACCAGCCAAGACAGGAAAAAACTCAAAGTAATGAAAATACTAATTCTCCGTTTTTGTTTCCTGATAACACAAACGGTCAGGTTCCCGTACTTCAGTACAAAGTACAAATCCCTTCAAGAGATGAAACATTGATGGATAAATTAAACGAATCAGGAGCTGATATTACCGTTAAAAAAGCTCAGGAATCAGGACAATTACTCGGGAATATAGGTACATTTTTGATTGTTCTTTTTGCAATAATTTCATTGGGATTAATGATAAAAGCCATTCAGGCAGGCGGTTCACAGGCAATGTCATTTGGCAAAAGCAAAGCAAAAATGTTGTTAGATTCAAAAGTAAAAACAACTTTCAAAGATGTTGCAGGAATTGACGAGGAGAAAAAAGAACTTGAAGAAATAGTTGATTTCTTGAAAAATGGTGAAAAATACATGAAATTGGGGGCAAAAATTCCAAAAGGAGTCTTACTTGTAGGTCCTCCGGGGACAGGTAAAACCCTTATGGCAAAAGCAGTTGCAGGCGAAGCAAATGTTCCGTTTTTCTCAATTTCAGGTTCAGATTTTGTAGAAATGTTTGTCGGTGTAGGTGCAAGCCGTGTAAGAGATTTATTTGAACAGGCAAAAAAACATCAGCCTTGTATAATATTTATTGATGAAATAGATGCGGTAGGACGTCAGCGCGGAGCAGGTCTTGGCGGTGGTCATGATGAAAGAGAACAAACCTTAAACCAGTTACTTGTTGAAATGGACGGTTTTGATGCAAATACAAACATTATCGTAATTGCGGCAACAAACAGACCTGACATTTTGGATAATGCCCTTTTAAGACCCGGCAGATTTGACAGACAAATCTATATTAATGCGCCAGATGTTAAAGGCAGAGAACAAATTTTGGAAGTTCATGCAAAAAATAAAAAACTTGATAGTGATGTTGATTTAAAAATATTGGCAAAACGTACTCCGGGATTTACTGGTGCGGATTTGCAAAATCTGCTCAATGAATCTGCATTACTTGCTGCAAGAAAAAATAAAGATAAAATTTCAATGGAAGATGTTGATGTTTCTATTGACAGGGTAATTGCAGGGGTAGAGAAAAAAAGCAGAGTTCTGACAGATAAAGATAAAGAACTTACATCTTACCACGAAGTAGGTCATGCCTTGATTGACAAATTAATTCCTGATGCCAATGAATTACACAAAGTTTCAATAATCCCGAGAGGAATGGCATTAGGCGTAACCTGGACAAGACCAAAAGATGAAAGCGTACATGTAAGCAAAGCAAAATTATTAGCAAAAATAGCGGTATCTTTAGGCGGCCGTGCAGCAGAAGAAATCGTTTACGGGAAAAATGAAGTTTCAACCGGAGCTTCTCAGGATTTAATTAACGTAACCGATATGGCTCGTAAAATGGTTACAGCATGGGGTATGTCAGATAAATTAGGTCCTATGGCATATGGCAAAAATCAGGAAAATGTATTTATGGGCAGAGATTTCGGACACCAAAGAGATTACTCTGAACAAATCGCCTATGAAATAGATGAGGAAATTAAATCCATAGTTGAAGAAAGATATGAATACGCAAAGAAATTGCTGAATGAAAACAGAGATATGCTTGAAGCAATTTCAAGAGAACTTTTAGACAAAGAAACGATTGACGAAAAAGAGTTTCAGGAAATTATGAATAAAGTAAAAAACAACAGAAATTATTCATAATTTTACCGGATTCAAAGTGAAAGGACAAATATGAAACAAGTTATAGTCTCAGGAATGAGGCCGACAGGAAAATTACATTTAGGACATTACTTGGGTGTAATTAAAAATTGGGTAAATCTGCAGGATAAGTATGATTGTTATTATTTTGTGGCAGATTGGCACGCTTTGACAACAAAATACGATAAAACGGAAGAATTAAAACAAAACACTTATGATGTTGTTCTTGATTGGCTAGCTTGTGGAATAGATCCTGAAAAATCAGTTATATACGTACAATCTTTGATTCCTGAAGTCGCAGAACTCAATGTATATTTGAGTATGATAACTCCTCAAAACTGGGTAGAACGTGATCCGACTCTCAAAGATATGGTTAAAATATTAAAGACTAAAGAAGGACAGGGACAACAAATGAATTACGGACTTCTTGGTTATCCTGTGTTGATGAGTGCTGATATTATGATGATGAATGCTGATTTGGTTCCTGTTGGGATTGATCAGGTCGCTCATATTGAAATAACAAGAGATATTGCACGAAGATTTAACAATCTATATGGTGAATTTTTCCATGAAGCAAACCCCTTTTTAAATGAATGTTCGTTAATTTGCGGTTTGGACGGAAATAAAATGGGTAAATCTTACCATAATGATATAAAAATTTCTGACAGCGAAGAAGAAACTTCAAAGAAAATCATGACTGCAATTACAGATCGTTCAAGATTAAGAAAAGACGATTTGGGGCATCCTGATGAATGTGAAGTTGCATTCAAATATTGGAAAATATTTGGTTCTGAAGAAGAAATTGCAACAGTCAGAGGTGAATGCGAGCAGGGTCTGAGAGGTTGTGCGCAATGTAAGCGGCAACTTGGCGAAAAGGTAAATTCAATACTTGCACCAATCAGACAAAGACGCAAATATTATGAAGAACACCTTGACGAAGTTGATGATATAATAAGAGCAGGTTCAGCAAAAGCAAAAGAAAAAGCTTCAGAAATATTAGACGGAGTTAAGAACTTAGTTAAAATTTATAAATAAAATATATGAGGGAAAAGTTATGAATACAGTTACAATAGTAGGCAGAGTCGGCAGAGATGCATCAGAAAATTTTACATCTTTTGAATCAGGAAAAACAAAAACAAATTTTTCTGTAGCCGTAAACAGATGGGATGCAAAAACAAAAGCAGAAGTTACAGATTGGTTTAACATTGATGTTTGGGATAAACAATCAGAATTTGCATCAGAATATGTAAAAAAAGGAAGACTTGTTGCTATAGACGGCAGAATTGCGAACAGACGCTGGACGGATAAAGCAACAGGCAACGAACGTGAAACATTTTATGTAATCGCTAATAATATCAGATTATTAGGCTCTAAAAGGGATGCAGAAGAAGCAGTATTATGATAACTAATTCAAATATAGTCGGTATTATCGCTGATGATTTGACAGGAGCAAATGATACTGCACTTCAATTCAAACTGAACGGAGCAGATACAAATATATTATTAAATGATAATATTGATAATATACAAGAGCATATTCCGCAAGCATGGGCAATATCAACAGAATCGAGAAACGTAGATCAGGCTTTGGCTTTTGAAAAAGTCAAAAATGCCGTTGAACTTTTTGTTGAAAAGATAAATCCGGATTATTTTTACAAAAAAATAGATTCAACCGTAAGAGGTAATATAGCGGTTGAAATAATGTCTGTATTACAGGTTTTGGATTGGGATGCAGCAGTAATAATGCCCGCATTTCCAAATGAAGGAAGAATTACTGTCGGCGGTTATCAGCTTCTCAAAGGAATTCCTATAGAAAGAACCGAAATGGCGGCAGATCCGCATTCTCCAATAACAGAATCACATATGCCTACATTGTTAAAACAACAATTAGGACAAAATCTGGAGAATCTTGTAGGTGCTATTGAGCTTAAAACAGTTCTTGACGGGGCAGGTCCGATTTTGAGAAAAATAAATGAGCTGATAGAAGAAGGGAAAAGAATTATCGTTGTAGATTCGGCATCAAATACTGATATTGAACAAACCATATTGGCTGTTCAAAAGTCCGATTACAAAATATTACCGGTAGGGAATGCTGCTGCAGCAAAAGTTTTAAGCAACATTTGGTTCCCTAAAGAAAATGAATTTGAGAATAAAAATATATCAGTTCCTAAAATGCCGAAACTGATTGTTTCAGGAAGTGCAACTCATATTACTGCAAATCAGATTCATACACTTGAAAATAATTGTATATATAGCGAAAAATCAAAAATATATGAACTTGATGCAGATACAATTATAAATGGTGTAGATGAAGAAATGGTCAGTAAAATCGTACAAGATCTGAATGATACAGGCATAGTGCTTGTTCATACTTCAAATTTATTTAAAAATTTTAACGGTTTTGATACATCTTCAATCAATGATGAAATGACAAGAGCAGGATTGGCAAATAAAATAACAGATTATCTTGCTCAATTAACTAAAGAAGTTTTATCAAGAATTTGTGCTATATTAATTACTCTCGGCGGAGAAACATCATACAAATGTTGTGACGCAATCGGAGTAAGCCAATTAAGCCTCGTAGATGAAGTTTTACCTGCAATTGCTCTAAGCAGAAATGTTGATTCTACACAATACATTGTCACAAAATCAGGGAATTTGGGCAAAGAAACAACTATAATGGATATTTTGCGATATTTTGAAACTCATGAGGGTTAATTTATGGACAAAATAGCAATTTTGACAGGTGACCCAAACGGGATTGGGGCAGAAATTACGCTCAAAGCACTAAATATACTGAATTTACCTGCTGATAAAATCGTCTTAATTTCAAATAATGAAGTTTTGAAGTATTACAATGAAATACCATCATGCCGTCAGTGTTACGTAAAACTTAATAATTACGAAGTTATAGAAATTCCATATAAAAAATCCGACATTAAACCGGGGGAAGTTACTGCTCAGGCCGGTGAATTTTCTTTTCAGTCTTTGAAAAAGGTTTGCGAATTAAGGCCAAAAGCCATAATTACAGCTCCTGTTGCAAAAAATGCTCTCAATCTGGCAGGATATAAATTTAACGGTCAGACAGAAGTATTACAAAAATATTTATCGCATGATAATCAACTTGCTGAAATGTTATTTGTTGCCAATAATTTCAGAGTTCTGCTTTTAACACGCCACTGCGCTTTGAAAGAAATAAATATTACAAAAGAAATGGTCATAAAAAAGGTTGAAAACCTTGTTCATACTTTCAAAACAATATTTAAGATTAAAGAACCAAAATTTGCGTTATGCGGATTAAATCCGCATGCCGGAGAAGACGGGATTTTAGGGAAAGAAGAAATTGAAATATTAATTCCTGCAGTAAATTATTTGCGCAGTGAAGGAATAGATATTACTTACCCAAAACCTTCTGATACATTATTTATAAATGCCGGTAAAAATTATTATAATAGCCAAAAAGATGATTACGATTGCTATATTGCCTGCTACCACGATCAGGGCTTAATTCCTATTAAAACAATCGCAGGTGATAAAACAGTTAATACGACTATCGGACTTGATATTATAAGAACATCCCCCGGACATGGAACAGCATTTGATATTGCAGGAAAAAACATTGCAAATCCTGAAAGTATGATTGAAGCAATAAAATTAGCAATAGAGCTAAGTAAATATATATAATTACATCTGTTATTTGACTGATAATCAACAGGAGAGATTTATGAAAAAAATTTTTATACTTTTGATAATTTGTCTTTTATCTTTAAAAGTTTGTGCATCAGAAAATACCGATATACAAAAAAATACCATAATTAAAAATAAGTTATTCTATATAACTATTCCTGAAAATCTGAAAAAATTATATGAGATTAAAAAAGAAAAAGATAAAATCTCGATTTACCACAAAGAATCAAAAAATGCAGGTTTTGGCGGATTTGCGTTTGGGATAAAAGCATACAAAAATCCATCTGATCACGCAAATCTTCCGGGCGGACGCAAAATTGGAGAACTTACCGATAAAAACGGAGATTTATACGACATTGTCCTGAAATATCCGACAGATGTCCAATATGACTATACAAAAAGCGTAAATCCACCTGATTCATACAAGCACCTTTATGATTTAGGAGAAATCGTAAATATAAAAGGGATAAATGGTTCAATTTATTACAAAAATCAGGGAATGAAAGGACAAGATTTATACAAAAATATTTTGAAAAAACATATAACTGCAATAAATGAAAAATGGGACTCAACAAAACTTGAAAAAGAAAATATGAGTTATATGTATAACATTATTAAACAAAAAGAAAATATAGGTTACGCATATTATGATACAAATGCAGATGGGACTGAAGAACTTTTGATTGGCGAAATTGCACAGGGAAATTTGAAAGGCGTAATTTATGATATTTACACTATGGTTGATAGAAAACCAGAACATGTAATAAGCGGCGGAAGCAGAAACAGATATTACGTTTGCGATAACAGTTTTATTTGTAACGAATATTCATCCGGAGCATTGGAAAGCGGAGTCCGAGTTTACAATTTGGTAGAAAATTCAACTGAACTGTTCCCTCAGGTTTATTTCAAGTATGACGGATATCAAAATTCCGGAAATCCTTATTTCATTTCTTATTCTGATGAAAAATGGGAAAATGTAACAAAAGAGAAATTTGATGAAAGAAAAAAGATTTTTGAACAATATGAAAGATTTGATTTTATTCCGTTAAATAAAAGCTCTGACAATAATATTATTGAAGATAAATATAATACTGAAAAAGATTATTTTGATTATTCTGTTGTATTGAATGAATTTCCAAAATCATATTACTACACAACTGTCAAAATTAAAAAATCAAAAGAGCGAATTTTGATTATTACAGACAAAACAGATGACAACAAAAATTCTTGCCACGGTTTATTATACTACTTTGCCAAAAACGGTTTTGTTTATCCGTTAGGATACATAGAAAGTACAAAACCTCTCACTCAGTCAAAAAATTACCTTTATTTAGATTACAATAATGAAAATATAAAATTTTATATATCTGATAAAAAATTTAGAATAATCAAAACTGCGACAGGAAAAAACAATGAAATAAGAAATAATATTGAATTTACTACAATAGAAAGTGCAGATAAGTTCAAAGGCGATTTTGGTTTGCCTGCAGGAGATAATATTAAAAAAGTTACAATAGACGGATTTTATTTTGAATATCACAAACCTCAATAGTTCAAGATAAATATGTTATTGGTAAAGGAAATATATTTACCTCAAACGGAGCAGCAGCATACACTAACAAGAAAATTCATGCTGAAGTAGAAGCCCAATATATAAATGTTCCAGGGACTTCATCTGTTACATTAGATGGCAGAGTTTATTACAATATAAATGAACATATCGGAACATTCGTTGATGGAAATATTTTTTCTCAGTCCTATTTTGTGATACAATACATTTTGGTTTAAAACAAATAAAGGACAAAATATGAAAAAACTATTGTTAATCGGATTAATATTACTGGGTTTTGCCCAAATAATGTTTGCATCAGAAATTTCTTATGACAAGAGTAATTTTGCACCTGTTTATACAATGATTGATGATGCCGCATATGATATACGTTATTATTCATCAAATAATTTTACCGGAAATAAAATAAACGGTTATAAAGCACCTGTTGCATATATGACAAAAGAGGGACTTAATGCCCTGTCAATTGCCGCTGAAGATTTAAGAAAACAAGGTTACAGACTTTTGATATGGGATACATACAGACCGCAAAAAGCAGTTGATAATTTTGTAGAATGGATAAATAACCCAAATGATGAAGGAGACAAATCTTTTTATCCTGATCTAAAAAAATCTGATTTACTTAAAGGTCAGTACATAATGGCAAAATCAGGTCATACAAGAGGTTCCACAGTTGATTTAACTTTAATAAAAAAAGATGGTTCCTTTGTTGATATGGGCGGAACTTTTGATTTATTTTCAGAAATTTCACACCCTGATTACAAAAAATTGACAAAAGCACAAAAGAAAAACAGAAAAATTCTGCATGATGCGATGATAAAAGCAGGATTTAAAGGCATAGATTCCGAATGGTGGCATTTTACATTAGAAAATGAACCATATCCTGATACTTATTTTAATTTCGATATTGAAGGGATGAATTAAGGATTTCGCAAAGGAAAAGCTTTTAGATGAAACAATTTTTAATTAATAAAAATTCTGAAAAACTTTTAATATTTTTTACCGGCTGGGGATGTGATGAATCAGAATTTGAACACATGGAAGCAAATTCGGATGTTTTACTTTTATATGATTATTCCGACTTAAGTTTGGATTTTGATTTTTCAAAATACAAAAATATTGATTTAATAGCTTTTTCTGCAGGAGTTTTTGTTGCTTCAATTATAAATTTTGATTTCAAAATAAACAATAAAATCGCAATAAGCGGGAATCCGTTTTTATTTGATGAAAAATTAGGACTATCAGAAGAAATTCAAGATATTTTATACAATATAACAGAAAAAAATGCAGACGATTTTGCACGCAATTATCTTGTAAAAACTGATGAAGAATGGAAATACTTTCACCATTCAAAAAGAACTCTTGAAAGCTGCAGAGAAGAATTTGATAAATTAAAAGAATTCTATCAGATAAACAAACAGAATATAAAAGATATTTATGATTGTGCAATAATGGGGGAAGAAGATCAGATATTCAATATTTCAGTGCAAAAAGAATTTTATAAAAACAGATTAAATATTATAAAAAATGCCCGTCATAACTTATTTTTCAGAATAAATCAATACGGACAACTATTAAATTTTCATAACACACAAAACTATACGAAGGGAATTATATGATTGATTTTTTATCAAATCCGCAATGGATTAATCCGCAAATTGATTGTTTACTTTTTTTACAAAATTTTAGAATCGGATATTTGGAACATTTTGATAAATTTTTCTTATCAATTACTATTTTTGGAGAATTTTGGCTTCCGACATTAATTTGTGCCATTGTCTATTGGTGTATGGATTTTCGCTCAGGAATTTACTTATTTACTCTTGAAGGCTTTAACATATTATTAACTCATTTTTTTAAAATGATTGCCTGTGTTTACCGCCCATGGGTTTTGAATAAATCCCTGCATCCTTCCGAATTGGCAATACCATATGCAAAGGGATATTCTTTTCCGAGCGGACATTCTGCAATGACTTCATCTGTTGTTGGCGGAGTCGCATATTTGATAAGAAAATACAAAATTATATGTATTTTATTAATTGGTTTAATTTTACTTGTAGGTTTTTCAAGATTATGGCTTGGAGTACACACACCGCAAGATGTTATATGCGGTTTATTAACCGGTCTTGTCCTTATTTTTGCAGGGAATTTATTAATAAATTGGGCAGAAAAAGATAAAAACAGATACCTGTACCTTGCAGGAATTGTAAATATCTTATCAGTATTGGCATTGATATATGTTAAATTCTTTAATTCTTACAGAATTGATTATGTTTCAGGACAGCTACTTGTCGATCCGCAAAAGTTAATGTATGTTACATACGTTGTATATGGATATGCACTTGGGTTAATTAACGGCTGTTTTTTGTGCAGAAGATTTTTCCCTTTTGATCCTAAAGAAATCTCCGTAAAAAAACGAATAATAATAGGAATTATTGGTTCTGTTATTTTAATTTTGTTATTAAAATACATACTTTTATACTTAATAATGAATATTATTGCCCTTAAACTTGCAATACCTGCAATGTTTATACTGGGGTTGTTTATAACATTAATTTATCCGGCAATTTTCAGAAAATTTATATAAAAATATTAGACCTCTCCTGCAAGCAGGAGAGGAAAATCAATTGTGGCTAACTAGGATGTGTTCACACAAATCGTCATCCTGAGCGTTAGCGAAGGATCTCAT
>ERZ842401.2408-NODE-2408-length-25070-cov-10.167140_pt1 | contig 25070 bp, 20 predicted proteins | sample MGYA00521270_ERZ842401 | MGnify/ENA primary metagenome ERZ842401 (study PRJEB31892, sample SAMEA3878208) | bioreactor metagenome | biome: Moose rumen | place: Sweden | collected 2011-10 | study: EMG produced TPA metagenomics assembly of the PRJEB12797 data set... | reverse complement strand
AGTAACGCTGAAGGTAAACGGCAAGAAGGCGAGATTCGACGTGTGCCAGTAGGAAAATTGTTTTGTAATATCTCAGTAAAGGTAAAATTAGCACCAAACAGAGGAGTCCGAAAATCTTGAAAAGAGTAGGAATAATCAATATCCGTTCATATCATTATGGGAAACAATGATTTGTCCAGACTGACTGAAGGCTTAGATCTTGAACATCTCAATGACGAGTGCATTGTTCTTGATGACGAAAAAGCCGATGATATTTATGGTGGCAAATGGGTTTGCTGGGGCAATTATAACAATTGCTCATTCGGCAACTGTGCCTAAGTATTTATCACACAAATGAGAGAGTGTCAGTTGCCATTATCTGACGATAACTCACCAATGACGACTCACACTCTTTCATTTTAGCATAATAATCTTATGAAATTCAAAAAATCAAAATATTTATTCCCTGTAGTTCGCAATCTACCAAATGGGAAAAGAATTTTTTTTCTTTTTTCGGGGAGAACCGGAAAAAACATCTTTGTTTCTGAAAAGACGTATCAAGATGTTATGAATGAGCGGTTCGATCTCCTGCCTTTGAAAGTAAAGGAAACAATGATTCATAATAAGGTCATAGTTCCAATAAAGGAGGATGAGTTGTTCGAAATCAATCAAGAAAACAAGCGGGATATGTCACAAGACAAAAAGGATCGATTATATATATCAATTCAACCTACTGCATCATGTCAACTTGCATGTGACTATTGCGGACAGCATCATTCAAAAAAGAACTTAGACAATCAACATATTGCAGCTATCGTCAAACGGGTAGAAAGAAAAATAACAGGGAACAGATTTAAGATACTCGAAATAGGCTGGTTTGGGGGCGAGCCTTTATGTGCATTTAATAATATGAAAGTTCTCAATTCACAACTAAAGTTGTTGGGGAAGATCTACGGAGTTCAATATATTGGACACATTACTACTAATGGCTATGCCCTTACCGCAAAATTGTATAAAGAGCTAAAGGATGTTTTTAACATTAAAAGAATAGAAATCACAATTGATGGAATTAAGGAGTTTCATGACAAAAGACGTTTTACTTATGGTGGAAAAGGTTCCTTTGATATAATCTTCAAAAACCTCGAGAATATAATATCCTCAGAGTGTTATGATTTTATGCAGTGTCCCATAAGTATAAGATGTAATGTTGATGAACGAAATGTTGAAGGTGTATTACCCCTATTGGAATTATTCGTTGAGAAAGGTTTTCAAAAGAAAATATTATTCTATACAACAGCTGTCGTTTCATGGTCAAATAATGGTGCAGGAAGCGAAGTGGGGCGTGAATTGTTGGGGAAATATTCGACAAAATATATAGAGTATATGATTGAACATGGATTTGTAGTTGGTATTCTTCCTCATAGAGTTGCTCCATACAAATGTCTTGGAACAGATGAGTATGCCGAAATGTATGACGCTGAAGGATACATTTTTGATTGTTCCGAGACCTCGTATTCAGACTATTATAATGAAAGAGGATTCTCTCTTGGTAATGTAATTGGAGACGCTACCGCTATAAAGAAACACAGTTGTCTTAAAGAAATACCAGAGAATCTTTTAAATGGCGAAATATATCCATGTAACGAGTGTAAATACTATCCTTTGTGTGGTGGGTTATGCCCTTTAGCACTTCATGAAGGGAATCCGCGTTGCCCTTCATTTATCTATAATATTGAAGATCGGATATTCCTTGATTTTATTGCCAAAATGAGGCGAAAACCTAAGTTGCAATTATGAACATTATTCAGTCTTATTTTAATAAAAATATTTCTATCAGCGATATCAATTACACTGGTGGATATTTATCGCCAATTGTTAATTGGTTGTCAATGGCTTATAGTTGTCTTCTCCTAAGGCGGCACAATCCCTATGACCGCTTGATTTTCTATGGGGATACTGATATTATCTATCTATTTGAACATGTTTTTGAACTCCCCTATGATGAATACCATAGTGTCCATTGTAATGGAAACTATTCTGATTGGTTCTATTGTTGGCCCAAAATCATCACTTACATGGCCCAAAATGACGCATTTATCCATGTAGATAATGATGTTTTCATGTGGACCCCAATCCCACCCAAGCTGCGTAAAGCCCAATTGGTTGCTCAGCACATGGAGAAGGATTCCCAATTTTATATAGACGTATATAGGCAGATTAATAAGGATGGTGTTATCATACCAGATTATATAAAGACATGTTTTAGTGGTAAATACATTAATTCGTTTAATGCCGGATTACTTGGTGGTAATGACATATTATTTTTTAAAGAATACACATTGGAGATTCAGAAGTTCTTAGACACCAATGTACCAAAAATATTAGCTTCGGACAAAAAATTTCTTTACAATGTTGTTTTTGAACAATGGTTGTTCTTTGGCATGACAAAGAAGTTTAAAAAAAACGTCACAACATTCTATGAAAGACCTATAATAGATTTTAATATGAGAGAGGCTCATGTGCCTTCCCAGATATTATCTTTAGAAGATTTGGAATATATGCATGTTATGGAACATAAGGACAATATAAGATGTAATAGATTTATCACATACAAGATGCAATCAGATTTTCCAAAAGAATACGAAAAAATTATTTCTGCATGCTGGAAGTTAGGATTGAAGAGCAGTTTGAATGCCTGCTATTTAGATTCAAACTCCGAAAATCCAGAAATATTCTATCGTAGTCATAAACTTAAAGAACTCTTCAATTTGACTAATGAATCTCTGTCAGAACTGAAATTGTATGAAGATGACAAAAAAAACAAACAAAGAAGGTATGCCCAACAACATGCGTATTATTTAGAATTACAAAAAGCACACAATCTGCTTATAGATATGTATCGGAAGGATAAGAAAACTCTGGCAAGGTATAGTTTGACACTTAATCCTTACCTAATCATTATGGAGAATGTGTCGCCTTCTTTAATTGATTTGCTTGTGTATAAAACAAAAAAGCCTTTACTTTCTGATCCTATTATTCTTCAGTTATATAATCCGACATTTAATAAAATTGACGAATTTATATGGTCTAAGAAGAAATATTCATTATTGAAATCCATCGTCTACCAAAGTAACGCAATGGAAATAATACTCAATGAAAATAAAAATTCTCAGCTAAATCAGGTTTCTTTATTTGTCAAACAATGTTTGTTTGATGGAATCATAACTTTTAGGGTATGAATATTATTCAAACTTTTTACAGCTATAAAGAAGATTCAATTCATGACAATGCTGGTTTTTTGACACCTGACATGAATTGGAAAAGCATGGCTTTGAGCTGCCTTCTGCTAAAAAGACATTTTAAGGAAGTAACCTTGTATTGTAATCATCGAGTTAAAAATGTAATTATTGATAAATTAAAAATACCATATGATAATATTATTGAAGTACCTGACTTTATGGAGGAGTACAAAGAATGCAATCTTTGGGCTCTTCCAAAGATATATACTTATTCGCTCCAACATGAGCCTTTCCTTCATGTAGATTGCGATTGGTTTATGTTTGAGAAATTATCAGATTCAATACTTGAAGCTGATGTATTTGGACAAAATATCGAGTACGATGATCAAATGTATAATCGGCACGTTCTTGAAAAACTGATTTCAAATGGTTGTGTTCTTCCTTCATTGGTGATAGACGAATACAAACAAGAGAAGATTCTTCGTGTTGTTAATGCGGGAATATTAGGCGGGAATGACATTCCTATTATTCAAAAATATGTTGGAGTAATTTTTGATTTTATCAATGACAATAAAACCATACTTCAAAAACTAAATGATGGGTTCGTAAACTCAATTTATGAACAATTGTTTTTCTACCTTATTGCACAAAAGCATCATTGTAAACTCGGTCTTTGTACAAAGGGAGATTATCTAAGTACAAAGTTTGATTGGCTTCCAATTGATTTTACGTATTCCCCGAAATCTGGATATATGCATCTGTTGGCAAACTTAAAAAGGAAAATGAATTCATATGTATTCGTCAGTCAATATCTTAGTTATCTTAGCCCCGATTTGTCAGAGCGTATAACTAAGGTGTGCTTTGAAAATGGTATATTTCCTCTAATTAATTTTCCAGAGTGGGATGTATATAATCCTGCAGCTCTAACTCCAGCTCAACTCTCAAATAACTTTCTATCACATATAGATGACGAGGGGGGAAAAGAAATATCCACTATTCGACCATGCACAGAATTGGAATTCAACCCCATAGTTGCCCATACAGAACTGCAGAGAAATACACATATGTTGTGGAATATAAGTTCTCTTTGGTCGTCTAAATATAAAATAGAATTATCAAGCAATATTCGTATATATGAAATTTCACATGAACAAGCTGTCATGTTCGTGAAACAACGTACAAATAGGAGTTCTGTGCAAATAAGCAACAAAGATAAAATATATTTAGTATATATCCCAGACACAATGCTAATGAAGGTTATCTCCGTCTTAGTATGGGGAATAAAAATTAATATAATTGAATTCCTTCGTGTAGCCAAAACTGGAACTTTGCACGACATAGGGGATCATCTGGCAAATGAGCTATGCTTTCCTGTTAATAATCATGGGAAAAAAATTCTTGATAGGACAATTAGGTCAATGATTGTAAATGGTATTTTAAGATTTTCTTCATGAAGAAATTTCCTATAATCTTACAGCGAGATGCAATTCAATGTGGTATATCATGTCTACAAATGATATGCTTGTACTATGGTAAAACATTTTCTTTTGAGGAAATGGAAAAAATATGCGAACCTACAATTGAAGGAATATCTTTACTTGGAGTTAAAGATGCAGCTACGTCTATTGGGTTCAAAGCAACATCCCTCCAACTTCCTCTATCAATTTTAAAAACAATATCCAGGCCTTGTATCTTACATTGGAATCAGAACCATTTCGTTGTCTTATATCGATACGCTAACAATAAATTTTACATAGCTGACCCAGCACTGGGCAGAATTATTTATAATGAAAATGATTTTTTAACACATTGGAGTTTCACAAATTCGGTTTCCAATACTGGTATATGTCTATTTCTTGAACCTTCAAATCAATTCTTTGATAAAGAAGAAACTTCAAACCTAAGAGCTGAATATTCCCTTAAAGTCATTAGTAAATACCTTAAAGTTTATAAACGACATTTTTCTGTTATAGCCATAGGATTATTAGTGGGATGTCTTTTAGAATTGATTTTGCCTTTTTTAACTCAAGCAATTGTAGATGTTGGGATAAAAAGAAAAGATATAAATTTCATTTGGTTGGTTTTGATGGGGGAATTGATGATAGTAACCGGTAAAACATCTATTGATTTTATTCGTCGATGGCTATTATTACATATATCTATAAGACTGAACCTTTCTTTAATTAGTGACTTCTTTATTAAGTTGCTAAAATTGCCGATGTCTTTCTTTGAATCCAAATTGGTCGGTGATTTTATTCAAAGGATGGGAGACCATAATCGTATTCAAAACTTTCTTACAAATCAAATCCTAAGTTTACTCTTGTCGCTTGTGACCTTCTGTGTTCTCGGAATTGTTTTGTTCTTTTATGACATTTCTATCTTCATAATATTCACAGTTGGAAGCGTAATATATGCAGGATGGATAACCCTTTTCCTACATAAACGAAAAATTATAGATTACGAACTTTTTGGCTTTCAGGCTAAAAATCAAGACCAGACGTTCCAATTTATCACGTCCATACAAGAAATAAAGTTGCAGGGATGTGAAAAAAGACGAAGGTGGGAGTGGGAAGATAATCAAGCAGATTTATATTCTGTCCAGATTAAATCATTGAAAATACAACAAATACAAGAGGCTGGCTCTATCTTTATAAATGAAGCCAAGAACATAATAATAATTGTTATTGCCGCAGCTTCTGTAATAAATGGAGAGATGACGTTGGGCGCAATGCTTGCTGTACAATATATTATTGGTCAATTAAATTCTCCTATTGAACAATTGATGTCTTTCGTCAATTCATTTCAGGATGTAAGGCTCTCTCTTGAACGTATTAACGAAATACATATGGTAAAAGAGGAGGAAACTCTGGCAGATCAAAGAAATACTTTCTACGCTGATGACAAAAGTATTACTTTGAAACACATTGATTTTAAATATAATAAGCACGCCAGAAAAAAAATATTGGAGGACATTTCCTTTACGATACCACAGGGAAAGGTAACAGCTATTGTTGGCGCATCTGGAAGTGGTAAGACAACCATCTTAAAACTCCTTCTCGGATTTTATTCTCCAATTAAAGGGGAAATTGATTTAGCTGGCAGTAACATTGCTAATTACAATATAAAGTGGTGGAGATCTCATTGTGGTGTAGTAATGCAAGACGGCGTTATTTTTTCAGAATCCATATCACGCAACATCGCTGTAGGAGACGAAGACGTTGACGAAACCAAATTAATTGAAGCCGCAAAAATAGCCCAGATACATGATTACATTAAAAGTTTGCCACTGGGCTATTCCACACAAATAGGCAGAAATGGAGTCGGTCTGAGTCAAGGGCAAAAACAACGAATTCTTATAGCACGTGCTGTCTATAAGGATCCAGATTTTATTTTCCTTGATGAAGCCACAAATGCCCTTGATGCGAAAAATGAAAAGACCATTGTAGAGAATCTCAATAAATTCTATAAAGGTCGTACAGTTGTAATTGTTGCTCATCGTCTATCTACTGTTAAAAATGCAGACCAAATTATTGTTCTTGATAGTGGTAAGGTCGTAGAATTTGGAAATCACATTTCTCTCATTGAGATGAAAGGAACATATTATAATCTCGTAAAAAACCAACTTGAACTTGGTAATTAAAATGGAATCCACCTCATTCACACACGATAATATAGATCTTCGTTCAGAAAAAGTCCGTAAGTTCATCGGAGAAATCCCATCATCATTGATATATTTGGGAATGGGAATCATTACTATTGTATTAGTAGTGTTATTAGTTGCTGTGAGTTTGTTGCCTTATCCATACTCAGATGGAGAGACCATACTTAAACATTTATTAGAAAAAATAATTTTATAAAGAACTATCAAAGAGTGAATTCAAAGGCATGGATAGTTACTCGCATACAGCACTCATCCACACATCGGTGATTAAGTGCGGTCTTGCCGTCACGTTCCTGCTTCCATTGGGGCATCCTGTCATATATCTTCCGTTTGAAAATCCTTATATCTGACATTGTATATTTATGTGTAAGCATTCGTTGAAATACACGTTGTAACAGTTGTAGTTTTGTTGTACCTTTGCAGTTGCAATCGTGCACCCAACTACAACTGTTATTGTATTATGACCAAAGAAGAGTTTGAAGTATTACAACTGGACTTGCAACAGAGTGGTAAGTCTGTCAAGGATTACCTGCAGGAAGCAGGTGTAAACTATTCCACCTATAACTACTGGCGTAAGAAGTTATTGGTAAAGGATGATTCCAAGCCCGAACTTGCCCCCATCAGCTTTACGCAACATGCTGATCCGGCTTTCTCCAGTTCCGTGCCTTCTGGTGCAACACTTTTGTTTCCTAATGGTCTTCGTGCCCACTTCGGCAGTGGCACAGAGGACGTGTTGCGCGAATTGTTGAACAAAAGCCTTGTGAGCCATGTTCTGCCTGAATGACACGATGCGTTACTACTTGTGCCCCGGGAGGACTGACATGCGTAAGGGTATCAGTTCTCTCTGCGGTGTGGTGCATGAGAAGATGAGAAGCGACGTACGCAATGGCGACGTGTTTATCTTCATCGGTTCAAGCCGCAGGCTGATGAAACTGCTTCATGCCGAGGACGGTGGTATGGTGATGTATGTGAAGCGCCTGGAGGCTGGACGCTTCAAACTGCCCGAATATGACGAGAACACGCAGAGCTATCAGATGGAGTGGCGAGATCTTGTAGTAATGGTAGAGGGCATACAGGAGTCTCCAGAGCAGCGACTCAAGCGCCTTAGGGCACAGCGAAGAGAGTATGTAGTTTAGTAAAAATGTCATTGTACATATATTATTGACTATTAGTTATTTATAACATAAAATATTCTTTGTTCTCAGATATTATTTGTACCTTTGTACCATATTTAAAAGGTACGGACAATGGAAGAAAGAGACATGCTTTTAAAAACCATAGAGTCGCTTAACGCCTCTATCAAGACATTGTCCGAGAACCACAAGAAAGAAGTAGAGTCCCTCAATGCCCGTATCAAGGAACTGACGGCACAGGTCGCATGGCTGAACCGTCAGCTCTTCGGGCGCAAGTCAGAGAAACTGCCGGTCATCGATCCCAACTATCCCGACCTCTTCGCCGGAATGCTCCCTGAGAATGCGCAGCAGATAGCGGATGCCCATGACGAAGCTGTAGAGAAGATTGTCAAGACTAAAGAAGAACGCCGTCAGGAGAAGAGGAACCGTATCATGATGGAGGACCTGCCAGTACTGGAACAGGTTGTTCTTACTCCCGACAATCTCGACGAGACACTATACAAGAAGATAGGCCAGGAGGTGACCCGCATCGTGGAGCACAAGCCCGGCCAGTTGTATATCAAGGAGATTATCCGCGAAAAGTGGGGCTTGAAGGACAACACCTTGACGGCTCCCAAGGGAATGAGCGGTGTACTGATTGCTCCCATGCCCCTGCTGCCTATCTACAAGGGGATAGCCGGCGCCAGCCTGCTTGCAGAGATCCTGCTCCAGAAATATGAGTACCACATGCCTTATTATCGTCAGGTCAAGCAGTACAGCCACTTAGGCATGAAGGGTCTGACTGAAAGCACGGTAGATGGATGGTTTAAGCAGACAATGGAGCTTCTCAAGCCCCTCTATGAGGTACTCAAGTCAGAAGTCATGAAAGCGGACTATGTACAGGCAGATGAGACAACCACGCCAGTCATCAACAAGGTGACACACAAGGCTGCGAAGGAATACCTCTGGATGGTGAGGGCAGTGATGGAGCGTCTGGTGCTCTTCCATTACGACCAAGGCTCCAGGGCAGGAGCGGTGATTGAGTCGCTGGCAAACAGATATAACTTTAAGGGATACCTACAATGTGACGGTTTTGCAGGCTATGAAACGGCCTTCAAGACAAACCCCGACGTGCTCCTTGTTAACTGCATGGTGCATATCCGCCGCCACTTCGAGCAGGCGCTGGATGAGAACCGCCAGATGGCAGAGCATGCCTTGAAGGAGATACAGCACCTCTACAAAATAGAGCACATGTGCGACGATGCCCATATGTCCTTTGACGAGCGCAAGACAAAGAGGCAGGAACTGTCCAAGCCAATCATGGAGGCAATGAAACTGTGGATGGAGACTGAGGGCGTGAAGTACAGCGAGAGCTCACTGACAGGCAAGGCTATCACCTATGCCTATACCCGATGGGACAATATGATGCGATATCTGGATGACGGAAGACTGCTGCCTGACAACAACCTTGCGGAGAATGAGATCCGGCCCATCACGCTGGGCAGGAAGAACTACCTCTTCTGCGGTAACCATGAGGCTGCACAGAATATGGCCGTTGTCTGCTCTCTGCTGGCGACATGCAGAAACCACGATGTCAATCCCAGACTCTACCTGAATGATGTCATCAGCCAGATGCCGTATCATACAAAGGCATCATATGAGGAACTATTACAACTGCTACCACACAAGTGGAAACTTAAACATCCGGAACCTGTCATGACTAAGACTACATGATATAGGTACTACAAAATACAATAGCAGCTACAGTCGAATGTGATTGTAACTGCTTTTGCAATGGTATATAGGTATTACTACCTGTAGTTTATCGAATGCTTACACAACAACTATTATTGTCGGCAGTCTGCTTGGTTCGCTACTTGGACGCGGAATCAAGGAGAAATACAAGAATGGCCTATACAATGCATTGGGACTGGCTTCACTGGGTATTGGACTAAATGCCACGATACAACATCTTGGACAGAGTGACTATCCGGTTTTGTTTATTGTCTCAATCTCTGTTGGGGTGGTTTTGGGTACATGGTTAGATATTGACGGCCGCTTCCATCGTTTAGTGAATCGTCATTCCAAACAAGACGAAAGTTTGGAGAAAAGGAAAGGAAGTACTTTGGCTGATGGACTTTCCACTGCCATACTCCTTTATTGTATAGGCCCCTTGTCCATGTTAGGGCCTGTCATTTCTGCCTTAAAAGGTGATCACACATTTCTGTTTACTAACGCCACTCTCGACTTTGTGTCAAGTACCATCTTTGCTTCTACTTATGGCATTGGTATGATACTTGCCGCACCGGTGCTTTTCCTGTGGCAAGGCATGTTCTGGTTGGTGGCATACATGTCGAGCCAGGCTATCAGTGATGCCCTCATGTCAGAACTGCTTATCATCGGAGGCTTGATGATAACAGGTAGTGGTCTTTCCCTTTTGGGAATCAAGGATTGTAAGACGTTGAATCTTTTGCCGTCCTTAGTTGTACCAGTGTTATGGTTTCTGTTTGTGAATTAATCGCGCAGGCTAAGCACAAAGCGAGTTCCCTTGGTGAACTCCGGGTCAATGTATAGATCCCCATTCATTTTCATTGCCATCTGTTTACAGATAGGTAGGCCAAGCCCATCACCTTTAGTAAGGTCATGGATTTCGATGAACGGTTTGAAGATATTCTCGCGTTCTTCTTCTGGAATACAGTTTCCTGTGTTGGTAACTATGAATTGGTGTGAATGTGCGCCGCGTTTTTTGAAGTCAAGACGGATATGTCCGCTTTCAGGTGTGTGCTCAGCCGCATTGTTGAGCAGATGCGACAGGATATGGGCAACATATTCTTGGTTGATTCGAACGGTCATCTTGGGTACATTAAGCAGCAGTTGTACGTCTGTCTTGACATTATTCCGAATTTGATTCATCAATTCTTCACAAAGAGGAAGGACTGCAGCTTCCTCTAACTCGACTTTCTCATCGAGGCTGTTCTCAAGTTTTGACAAGATTTGAATGTGATCACTGAATTGAATCAGGGCATCGACCTCAGGCTGGCGCTGATCGAGTTTCAGAAGTGTTGGCTTCAGTTGTGCTGAGATGTTGTTGATAAACTTCACTTTCAGTAAGTTGTTTTCTTTCATTGTCTTGATGATCCTTCGTTGCCTGTTTGTAAGGAAGATGAAACGAAGCAGCACGAAAGCACCGACAACAAGTACGGCAGTCAAGATGGCCAATGCAATACATAAGCCAATGATGATATGTTTACGTGAAGCCAGGGAGTCGTTTCTTTCAGCAATGGTTGCCTCGTTTTCAGCTATCTGTGCCTTGAAGGCATTGGTGAGGTCTGTGGTTTTAAGCGCGTTAATGGAATCCTTCCACGCCATATAATTGCTATATGACTGGGCAACAATGTTGGCACTGTTGCTACGTCGGCCATTCTTGATAAGTGTTCGATACACTTCATCGACTTTATCATATTCTTTCTTGGCAGTGAGTTTGCCTGCCATCTCTTGAAAAACTTTGTTCCCTTCGTCATGGTAGCCGAACGTGTAGTAATAGATGGCTTTATTGTAGAGTAGGTCATTGGTTAGGTCGTCGCTGTTTGATGCCTTTGCATACCTTTCCATGTTCTCTATTTGGTCTAAAGCATTCTGGTTCTTGCGCAGGCGGATATACATTTGCATGCGTTCCTTCGAGGTGCGATAGCGTTGTGAAGACTTGAAAGCATTATCCTCTTTACTCGATTCAATGACTCGATCGATAAAGTGAAGGAACTCGAATGCTTCCTTGTAGGCTGACTCTGTGTAATAAAGCATCGTGGTCTTGATACCACAATCTACGCTGTGCTCTATCTGTTCTTTTTGAGCATAGTCTTCGAACGCGCGTAAATATAATGAACGTGCTTTGATGTTATTGCCGGCATTCTCCTCTGCTTCGGCTTGTGCATGCAGTTCGCTTTTTCCCTGCGCATTGATCATGGTGCAGGAGAGAAGGAATAGTAACAGAATCGTAAAAGATTTATTCATAACTTTAATATGTTGCAAATTGGTGTTTATATGATGTTCCATTATATGGAAATGCTTAATTGCTTTTTTTGTTTGATGGTCTCTTTCGCTGTGGCTTCCGTCCTCCATGAGGGCGATGCCCACGCGAATGATTGTTTTTGCGACCGCTTCGCCCGATGTAGGCAGGGCCTTCTCCCAGTCCCTCTGGCAAAGGAGTCTTCTCGACATCTTTCTGTAGGAAGTGCTCAATGGTCATGAAACGGCTTATGTCTTTTTCGTTGATAAAGGTCACTGCCTTGCCGTCACGGTCGGCTCGTGCAGTGCGGCCGATACGGTGGACATAATCTTCTGCATCATGTGGCACATCATAGTTAATGACCATACGAATATCATCAATATCTATGCCGCGCGAAACAATATCGGTAGCAACTAACACATCGATGAAACCTGCCTTGAACTTATACATCACCTCATCACGCTCGGCTTGTGAAAGATCAGAATGCATAGGTGCACAGTTAATTTTCATCTTCTTCAGTTCTCTGGCTATGTCTTTCACACGCTCTTTCTTGCCACAGAAAATAATGACGCGTTTCAAAGCCTCATCACCTTCTGCGGTTGTAAAGAACATGTGCTGAATGATTCTCAGCTTCTGCGGATCATAGCATACATAGGCTGATTGTTGAATCTTTTCAGCCGGACGGCTGACCGCAATCTTTATCTCTACTGGATCATGAAGTAACGAAACAGCTAATTCTCTTATCTTAGAGGGCATTGTGGCAGAGAACATGATTTTCTGACAGTTGGGAGACAGTAGTTTGTTAATCTGCATAATGTCTTCTGAGAAACCCATGTCGAGCATGCGATCTGCTTCATCAAGTACAAAAAATGACGTACGTGAGAGATCAAGATTGCCCATCTTCATATGGCTTAGAAGACGGCCAGGGGTGGCAATCACCACAGATGCTCCTCCTCGCAGGCCTTTCATCTCCTGATCAAAACGTGAACCGTCATTTCCACCATAGACGGCAATTGAAGATACATCGTCAAGGTAATAGCTGAACCCCTGCATTGCCTGATCAATCTGCTGTGCCAATTCTCGAGTTGGAGACATAATGACGCAGTTGATAGCATCATCGGGGAAGTCTTCATCATCGAGAATGGAAAGAATCGGCAATAGATAGGCGGCAGTCTTTCCTGTACCTGTTTGTGCAACCCCAAGAACATCGCGTCCGTCAAGTATTTCTGGGATACACTTTTCCTGAATGGGGGTCATCTCCTCGAAATGCATGTCGTAAAGCGCGTCGAGAATATTGTCGCTGAGATATGTTTCTTCAAATGTCATCTTTTATGTTGTATGTCTGGAAGTTATTTTAATTCGGTGCTTGTCTGTAGCAGAAATAAGCTATAAACACATAGAGTATGTTTGGAATCCATGCAGCCAGCATGGGAGAAGTGCCAGCGTTGATAGCAAAGGTGGCACTGATGGTTTGCAACAGGATGTAGGTGATTGATAGTGCAAGGCCAATACCTAAGTACATGCCCATGCCGCCTTTTCGTTTACGTGAAGAAAGCGAGACACCAATGATGGTCAGAATGAAGGATGCGAAGGAAGTCGCTATTCGCTTGTGGAACTCTACTTCATATTGAACGACATTCAAGGAGCCACGGTCTTTTTGTTTGGATATATAGCGGAGAAGCTCGGGAGAAGTGAGCGTTTCCTGTTGCCCTCTTGAAAAGACTAAGTCCATGGGCTCCATTACTATCATGGTGTCGATTACCGATCCGGTCTCTATATGTTCGCGAAGCCCTTGCAACGAACGTATCTTGTAATTATGGGCAGTCCAGTGATAGCGAGTGTCGGAAATAGTGTCATACTGAATGACGTTGGCCGTCATGTGGCTCACGAGTTTTTTCTTCTCAAATTTATCGAGCGAGAAACCGTATCCTCGCTTGTGCAGGTCATCGTAGGTTTGAATATATGCAATTACGCCTGGCGCAACTTGTAATTGTACGTTTTGTGCAGTAGTGTTTTTCCTGTTGTTCTTATAGAGTACCTCAAAGTTCTGTCGAATGATGTTGCCGTGAGGGATAACGTAGGCACCAAGGTAGAAATTGACAAGAGCAATGAGTGCTGCCGAGATCATATATGGACGTAACAGGCGGTTGAAGCTCGTACCGCTAGCAAGCATTGCTATAATCTCAGAGTTTCCTGCTAACTTCGATGTAAAGAAGATAACGGCAATAAAGACAAAGAGGGGCGAAAACAGGTTGGAGAAATAAGGAACGAAGTTTGCGTAATAGTCGAAGATAATAGCTTGCCACGGAGCGTGATTCGTGACAAACTTTGTCATGTGTTCATTGAAGTCGAACACTATTGAGATTGAAATAATAAGTATGATGGAGTAGATGTACGTGCCAATGAACTTCTTGATGATATACCAATCAAGAATACTTATATGGCGAAAGAGATTTGTCTTTTTCCAATTCATCGTTTACGTTCCTTCTACTATGTTTCTTGTTTTATAATCTGCGACCAAGGTTTTCCATCACTGAACGTTTCCATGGAGTGAAGTCACCATTTTCTATATGCGCACGCGCGTCAGCGACAAGGCGTAGATAGAATGCCAGATTATGGATTGAGGCAATTTGCAATGCAAGCAATTCTTGAGCCTTGAAAAGATGGTGCAGATAGGCCTTAGAGTGTATGCGGTCGACATTACAACCATCAGGATCAATGGGGGAGAAGTCCTGTTCCCATTTCTTGTTACGCATATTCATTGTGCCTTCATAGGTGAAGAGCATGGCATTACGACCGTTACGTGTTGGCATCACGCAGTCGAACATGTCAACTCCTCGTTCAATACCCTCTAAAATGTTCTGAGGAGTACCAACACCCATAAGGTAGCGAGGACGGTCTTTGGGAAGAATGGCATTGACAACCTCAATCATTTCGTACATCACTTCAGTTGGTTCGCCTACGGCGAGCCCACCGATGGCATTTCCCTCTGCACCTTTGTCTGCAACGTACTTTGCTGCCTCTTGTCTTAAATCTTTATAAGTGCAACCTTGAACGATAGGGAAAAGGGTCTGATGGTATCCGTAGAGGGGCTCGGTTTCATTGAAACGTTTGATGCATCTGTCGAGCCATCGTTGGGTAAGTCCTAATGACTTCTTCGCATACTGATAGTCGCTTTGTCCTGGAGGACACTCGTCGAGTGCCATCATGATGTCTGCTCCAATAATACGTTCTGTATCCATAACGTTCTCTGGAGTAAAGATGTGTTTTGAGCCGTCTATATGACTACGAAACTCGCAACCTTCCTCGCGTAGTTTACGGATACCTGTAAGTGAAAAGACTTGAAAACCACCGGAATCAGTAAGTATAGGTCTGTCCCATGTGTTGAACTTGTGGAGACCTCCTGCTTTGTGGAGAGTTTCAAGTCCTGGACGTAAATACAAATGGTAAGTATTGCCAAGTATAATCTGAGCATTAACCTGAGCACGCAGTTCAGAAAAGTGAACACCTTTCACGCTACCGCAAGTGCCTACAGGCATAAAGATGGGAGTCTTTATTATTCCATGGTCAGTCGTAATCAGTCCCGTACGAGCATCGCTGGCACTATCGGTATGCTGTAGTTCAAATGTCATTGCTTGTTGTTTTCTTCTTCAATAGTGAAATGGAGAGGATGTGCTACCAATTCATCGGTAAGAGCGAAGTCCCACACATCCTGGACATTCTCGACATAGTGGAATTTGACTCCTTTCAGGTAAATGTCGGGAATCTCATTAATATCTTTCTCGTTCTCTTGACACATAACAATGTCGGTAATGCCAGCGCGCTTTGCTGCAAGTATTTTCTCTTTGATGCCGCCAACGGGAAGAACCTTTCCACGAAGGGTAATCTCGCCTGTCATAGCAGTATTCTTACGTACTTTACGCTGTGTAAGGGCAGAAGCAATAGATGTCGCAATGGTAATGCCAGCCGAAGGCCCATCTTTGGGAGTTGCTCCTTCAGGGACATGGATGTGCATGTTCCAGTTGTCAAAGATGCGATAGTCGATGTTGAGCGTATCTGCATGTGCTTTAACATATTCCAAAGCCAGTACGGCACTCTCTTTCATCACATCGCCAAGATTTCCTGTCAGTGTGAGTTTTGAGCCTTTCCCTTTTGAAAGGGAAGTCTCTATGAAGAGTATCTCTCCACCTACGCTGGTCCATGCCAGTCCTGTAACTACGCCGGCATAGTCGTTGCCTTGATAGATGTCCCGATAAAACGGTGGCTTCCCAAGTAACCCTTCCAGTCGGTCAGGAGTAATCTTTACGTCTTGTGGCTCATTGATGTTTAGCTGGCGGTTATATGCAATCTTGCGCAATGCCTTATTTACCTGTTTTTCCAGTTGCCGCACACCGCTTTCACGCGTATATTGTTCAATAACTTTCTCAATGGCGGCTTTACTGAATGTTGGCTTGGACTTGATGGCGTTTAGACCTGTATTATCCAATTCACGGGGAATTAAGTGCCGCTTAGCAATCTCTATCTTTTCTTCTGTAATATATCCACTTACCTCAATAATTTCCATTCGGTCAAGCAATGGACGGGGAATTGTAGACAAGTTGTTTGCAGTGGCAATAAAAAGCACTTTCGACAAATCGTAGTCAACATCAAGATAGTTGTCATGAAAGGCTGTGTTCTGCTCTGGGTCCAGTACTTCCAGCAATGCCGATGCAGGATCACCGTTTATAGTATTCTGAGTTACTTTGTCTATCTCGTCAAGAATGAATACGGGATTGGAAGAACCTGCTTTTTGGATACTCTTGATAATGCGTCCTGGCATGGCTCCGATATAGGTTCGACGATGGCCTCGTATCTCAGCTTCATCATGAAGACCACCTAAGGAAACTCGCACGTATTTGCGCTTCAATGCCTCGGCAATTGAATTTCCTAATGAGGTCTTGCCCACACCAGGAGGACCGTAAAGGCATAAGATCGGACTCTTCATGTCTCCACGCAGTGAAAGTACAGCAATGTATTCAAGGATACGCTCCTTGACTTTTTCCATGCCGTAATGATCTTGGTCGAGAATCTTTTTTGCCCGACTCAGATTTAAATCATCCTCAGTGTATTCTCCCCATGGAAGTGATATAAATGTCTGAAGATAGTTTAGTTGAATGTTAAAGTCTGGCGATTGAGATGGTATGGTATCTAATTTCTCCATTTCCTTCGCAAAGACTTTGGCAATATCCTCTGACCACTTCTTCGTCATCGCTTTTTCCATCAGCTCTGCCTTCTCGGGAGAGTTGTCATTGCCCATCTCTGCCTGAAGATTTTTGATTTGCTGTTGCAAGAAGTAATTCTTCTGTTGCTCGTCAATATCTTCACGCGTCTTGTTGCGAATATCTGCGCGAAGATTCTGAAGATTGATTTCTCGGTTCAGAGCTTTCATTGTCCCGAAGAGACGTTCCTTCATCGAATCCACATTGAGCAGCTTTATTTTCTCTTTGATGGTGAAAGGCATATTGGTGCAGACGAAATTGAGTGCCATCACTTCATTGTGGATGTTGTTGATGGCGAAGGTCGCTTCGTCTGGAATATCTTCAGCAATGGTTATAAATTGGTCAGCAAGTTTACGGAGGTCTTCCATTGCCGTATGCCATTCTTTGTCACGCTTGTCAGGTTGCAGCTCCGGGGCCTTTTCTACATAGCCCATTAAGTAGGGTGAGGTGTTGGTTATGCTATTTAGGCGCATGCGGCCAAAACCTTGTATGATAGCTGTCACGCTTCCGTTAGGAAGGGTCAGTTGTTTAACGATTTTAGCGTAGACACCATACTCGTACAAGTCCTCTAACTGCGGTGACTCTATTTCCGGGTCGCGTTGACATACGATGCCTATCAGAATGTTTTTCTTCTCTGCACGCTTCACCAGCGACATGCTCGAGTCACGCCCTATCAAAATAGGTGAAACAACACCAGGAAAAAGTACTAAGTTTCTGACAGGTAATATGGGGATTTTGGTGGGTGAATCGACTTCAACCAGATCTTTGAAATCACCATCAATATCGGCAATCATAGAGAATGCTTTGTTATTTTGATTATCATTCATTTCAAATGTGTACTGTATATTTGCCTGCAAAATTACAAAAATCTTGCGAAATATAGATTGTGGGTCGTAAATTTCTTGAGTTTAATATCAAATAATTGTGAATTATTAGTAACTTTGCCGTTGAAATCAATTATGGCGAACGACTATTTTCGATTTAAGCAATTCACTGTCCGTCAGAATCGTTGTGGAATGAAGGTCGGTACGGATGGCACGCTTCTTGGCGCTTGGGCCCACGGTGGTAAGAACATCTTGGATGTCGGCACTGGTACGGGACTCATTGCAATGATGATGGCCCAACGTTTTCCAATGGCTCAAATCACAGGAATAGACATTGACTGTAATGCTTGTTGTCAGGCTCAGGAGAATATTGCGCTATCTCCTTTTCAAATCGAGATTCAGTGTGTCAATATCACTGACATGAGGGGACTCTTCGACTGTATAGTGTCTAATCCACCTTATTTTGTGGATTCGTTGCCTAATCCCGACCATCAAAAAGCCATGGCTCGCCATACTTCATCGCTTAGTTATTCTGATCTGTTAAGTCATTCCTATAGACTTCTTACTGAAGATGGGGAGCTATCTTTGATTATTCCTACCGAAGGGAAGAAACTAATGGAAAGCGAAGCTGCGCTAAATGGATTCTTTAAAGTGAGAGAGTGTGCCGTTAAAACAACACCTCAGAAGTCTGCTCGTCGTTATCTGTTGGCATTTCGAAAGCATTTTGTTGGCGAACCAGAAATGTCAGAAGGCGTTTTACAAGATACGCCCAATGTCCGCTCGTCCTGGTATCAACAACTGACTAAAGACTTTTATCTATGAATCTTGCTCTTCTTCAATTGGACATAGTATGGGGGAATCCTGCTGAAAATGTTCGTTGTGCAGAACTTCTTATGGACGAATCGCCCGAATGTGATTTGTATGTTTTGCCCGAGATGTGGGCTACAGGCTTCACTCAACAGCCTGAAACAATGGCTGAGGAGGAAAACAGTTCCATTGCTCTTCAATGGATGAAAGCCAAAGCTGTTGAGCACCATTGTGCTATTTGTGGAAGTCTGGCGGTAAGGGTGAAAGATGGGAGCTATCGGAACAGAATGTACTTTGTTACTCCCGATAAATTGTATTACTATGATAAACACCATCTTTTTACTCCAGAAGAAGAGAATTGTCATTATCAGTCGGGAAAGGAACACACTATTGTTACATGGAGAGGTTTTAGATTTCTTCTCTTGATTTGTTATGATTTGCGTTTTCCTGTATGGTCTCGTTACGGGATTGCTGGTGAATATGACGCTATCATATATACCGCCAACTGGCCGCGCTCGCGTCAGCAGGCGTGGGAAATCCTGATACAGTCGAGAGCTATTGAGAATCAGTGTTATGTCGTTGCCGTAAATCGAGTCGGGGATGATGTGAAGACAAGCTACATAGGTGGTTCAGCTGTTATTGATCCGATAGGAAGAACAATAGTATGTTGTACGGAAAATGCTGAGCAGTCGCTTACGGCAACGCTCAGCATTGATGACTTAGTGAAGGCTCGCTCTCGTTTTAATGTACTGTCGGACAGGGATCTGACAGTTCCCCTGTGATCAGCCAATGGTATAGGCAGCTACAACGAGTAACCCCATGATGATGGCTATGGTTATAAGAATTCTCTTGCCCCACTTTGCATAAGTCTTTCTCAATTCAATAGCCCTAAGGCTGTCGCGTTTAAACTTGCTTGCATCATCCATTCTATGGTGATGATGGTGATGCGAATGATGTTGTGATGCTTCTGGCATGTTATTCAATAGTTTTAATTAGTTTCACTTCGCTTGCAAGGCCGCTGGGAACAAGCTCCCACTGGTCATACAATGATTTCTTATAATTGATGTCTACGACATTTATTTCTTCCATTTTTCGCCATTTTACATCTTTACGATCCAATTCGGCGATTCTGTTGGCTGGCAGATTTGTCACTTCAATACGTAGTTCATTCTCACCAGGTTTGAGTGTTCCGTTTGTGTTGAGCACAAAAGGCGTTGACCAAGCGCATCCGATGTATTTGCCGTTAATATAAACGCGCGCACTCTCACGGACATCGCCTAAGTCTATTTGCCATTGGGCACCGGATAGTTGCTTCTTTGACAATTTGAACTTCGTCGTATATACACCAGTACCCATTATCGTTCTTGTCTTTTCGTCAAGGTTCTCCCACGTTTGTAGCTTTTCTAAAGAGTAAGATCTTTCAGTCTTGGGATTCTCCTCTATGAATGATAGTGTCCATGGGCCTTCGATGGTGATGCTGTTCCATTTTGCATCTTTCTTTTTCTTATCCACATTACTTCCTTTGCCTTCATCAAAGGTCTGAAGAATCATTGATTCGCCGCTGCGAAGGCAAATGTCAATGGCGTTATTGTCGAAATATGCCTCATGTATATCACCATTCAGGGGGTTGAACCATGTGGCTCCTTTAAAAGGAACAGCCAGTTTCACCGTCTGCTTGATGTCGTTGGGCGACAAGTTGGCAATAAAATAATGGTAGCCATTGGCGTTTTTACGCCGAATGGTTTTCAATCCGCAGTCAGTACGCATCTGTTCGGGTGTAGCTGCTTGCTGTAGTTCTTGCCTGTCGGTCGTATAGAAAATATGTGCACCTTGTTTCTTCAAGTCTTCTACATGTTGTTTTACAGCATCGGTCATATTGCCACTGCCAGGGATAATCAGGCCTTTGTAACGAGTGCCGGCAGATGTGACGAGCTGACCGTTTTGGCAATAGACACCTGTCAGCAGACGTTCGGAGATATAGTCACAATCGAAACCGGCACGGTCAATGTCGAGAATAGTCTTGATAAACTCAGGTGCCAGTTTGCCCATAGCGTGAATGGAGAACTGCATCAATAGCTGGTTAGTGTTCTTTTGCCACATATCACGCACAGGTAGCAACACAAGGAAATCGTTGTCGGGCTGTCCCCATTGCAGGAAACTCTGGCAACGTTCAACATATTCCATGAAATAAGGGGCATCACGCCATATGGAGTTTGTGGGACTCATGTCAATAGATGCGTAGAATTTCCATCCTGGCCATGGGTCGTCCTTTGGTGAATAGCATGTACCGTGGAAGAACATGTGATTCACCCCTGCACAAAACATTAGGTCGATGTCGGGCTTCAGCTGTGAGAGACTGGTACGGAAGTGCTCAGTCAGCCATGTGAAAGTTTCGCTGCTCGTATAAGTCTTGCCTGTGATGTGAGCTGCTGATGGGGCGTATTTCAGCATGGAGAAGTCTGAATCGTTCTTGCGGGTCTTTCCTGGGTCTCGGCGAAGTCCTTTGATGCCAAGGTCAGATAGACCGAATCCCTCAATCTCTGGAATATCTACGGCTGCATAGCAATCAATGAGATTTGCTGGTGAACCGTGTGCTTGATTTCGAGTTATGGCACCATGACTGTGTGCCCAGTCAGTCCACTGCTCAGTGAAATTTTCCAAAAGCAGGTCGCCGAGTGTCTCACGGTAGTCGCTGAGGACGTTAGGCTCATAGGCTATGAGTTCGGGCAAGTGTTCTTCAAGTTTGTAGCCACGGCGTGCCTCAAACTCCTTAAAGAGCGTAGGTGTCCATGTTGCATCGGCCACTTCGTAGGAGTCATTGAAGAATGTATGGGGGTAGGGAGTCTTCGTACGTTCGAAGGCCTCTTCGATATGTTTAAGATAGTTATGTACTGCTTTCTTGTCGAAATGGTCAATAACAAGTCCCTCACCACCGGGGGCAGCTCGTTTGACACGCATCACTCCATATTTAATGTAGGTTGCAATGATCTTTGCGTCTTTTGTGTCAGGAAGTGACAGCTTGCCATCTTTCACCTGTTCTGTTACTTCGATGGCTTTGCTGTCTTGATATACCATCACCTTGTCAAGGAAAGCATTCTTCGCATCTTTACTGGGAAGTGCAAGATCAATGACGCTAACATCTTTGCTATCGGGTCGTACTCCCTTATGTCCATTGACTGTTGTCCAAACTCCCTCACTGTCAATGGTCTTTTCAACGAATATGACTTTGCATGCCGATTCATTTATAGGAACCCATGGGCCTCCGAAAGGCCAGCCTGTGCCAGTAGCCATGTCTATTTCCACGCCGTTTCGCAGTCCTTGTTCCTGTGTGTAGCGCAGCATCTCCATCCATTTGTCCGACAGGAAGTTGATATTGTTAGCCTGATTGCCTTGCACACCATATAAAGGGGTAATCTCTACTGCTCCAATGCCGTGGTTGGCATATTCCTTTAGGCTCCATTCCAGATTCCCTTTGTCAACAGCCGATCCCAACCACCACCACCGTGTCCCAGGCTTGGCTTCGGTTGTCGGGGTTGGCCAAATCTGTGCAAACAGGGCTGTTGTCATTGTGGCCAGTAATGACAATATCAGTATTCTCTTCTTCATTCTTTAGTTGCCGTCGGGCTTTGTCATTTCTACCATGCGTGAAGGGGCCCACTTGAACTCCTGCCAATCATCAGGATGGTTAGGATCGAAGTCCTGCCAGTCGCTGCGTAGATATTTTACTAAGGGAAGTTTCAACTCCTTCATGCCCATCACAACGCACTTGGCTACCTCATAGGCACCAAAGACATTGAAGTGGGTGTTGTCAGCCAATTCCCTGCCATAGATCTCCTTTGGATAGTGAACCAGCAAGTGTTTTGAACCCTCAGGCCCCTCGGCCAGATAGAGGTCGTTGGTCATCTTGTTCAGGTCGATGAGAGGCACGTTCTCTTTCTCGGCCACCATCTTCATGGCTGCAGGAAAGTCGCCATGGGTGTTCTTGATGGACTTTCCGTCAGAAGAAAATGCACGGCGCTGAGTCGGTGTGCAGAAAACAATCTCTGCTTCTTTGGCACGCACCTCATCAATAAAGATTTTCAGCTGGTACTGATAGTGATACCACGCACCGTCGCCTGGTCGATGTTCTTTTTCGTCGTTATGACCAAACTCCACGAAGACATAATCACCTTTCTTCAGTGTGCTTAAGATCTTTGCCAAGCGAAACGACCCAATGAATGTACGGCAAGTCAGCCCACTTTCTGCATGGTTGCTAACGGCAACCTCCGGACCAAACCATCGGGTGATCATCTGTCCCCATGAAGCCCACGGCTCATGGTTCTGGTCGACAACCGTTGAATTGCCACACAGATAGATTGTCGGCACATCGACAGCTTCTATATGAATGCTTTTCACGGCAGGCATCGGTCCATTGAACTCCAGTGTCAGTTTGTCATCCCATGCAAGGTAAGTCTTTTCGCGCTCCTTGATCTTCACGCGGTTCTTGTCGTCTATCTGTGGTGAGCGCTTGTTTACAGTGAACTCCACTGTTTGCTCGTCTTTCTTCTTCGGTGTCAGGATGTTATCCATCAACAGCCGCCTTCCTTCTGCTCGAACAGTGGTGTTGCCGTCTTTCTTTCCGCCCAGCACCACCTTTACCCTGTAGTTGCCATCGGGCACCTTCACAGAGAAATAGAAAGGCTCGGCAGGATTCTTCTTGTCGGGTGCGGGCAAAATATCATAACCAAACCCGTCATTCTCGTTGTATGTGGGTTGTGGTTTGGTCAGGTCGAAGTCGAATGTCTGTGCCGTTAGCATTGCTGGCACGAAAGCCAAGAAGGCAAGTAAAGTTTTCTTCATCATCATAGTCGAGTTTTACAAAGTAGTTGTTTTTTGCTTTGCAAAGGTACGACATTTTTTGTAACCAGGCAAGAAAAACATTGCCAAATTACGACCTTGACTATAAAATGTTCTTCAACACCTTAGCAGGAACTCCTCCTACAACTACGCCTTCCGGCACATCTTTGGTCACCACGGCTCCTGCAGCCACTACTGAGTGCCGGCCTATGGTGACACCTGGTAGCACTACAGCATTTGCTCCTATCCACACGTCGTCGCTGATGACAACAGTTTTTGTGCTGACTCCTTGTTCATCAATACGCGCGCAGGCATCTAAGAAGTTGTGATTCAGTGCGGTTACGGTGATGCCTTGCGCCAAATTGACATGATTGCCGATGGTGACAGGACCGATGATCGTGTTATGAAGACCCACGCGAGTATAGTCGCCTATGATGACATCCCCTACAGCATTGTTGATGCAGGAAAAAGACTCTACGACACTGTGCTTTCCTAATGAGAATCGGCGATATGGCGGCGTGTCCATTCTTACGGTGCTATGGATGACACTGCCTCGTCCACGTTGTTGGTAGAGTGGGGCGAGCATACGAATGTACCAGCGTGGGCGTGTCTCAGTCTGATTCATAACAAAGAAGTCCACAAGCCTTTTCAGGCGTGGACTGTCTTTCAGTTGTTGTCTGATGGTTTCCTTTGACATGGTCCTGAGTTTTCTATTCGACAGGGTTGGCTATGGCCTCACTGACAGCCTCAAACTTCAGTTCGTCCTCGTCACTGCCCTTGGATATACTGATGGTGGCTCCCAGCGGAAGGTCGTCGTTGACAATCATTTCGGCCACGCCATCCTCTATATAATTCTGTATGGCGCGCTTCAGTGGTCGGGCCCCAAACTGAACGTCGTAGCCGTGTTCTGCAACGAACTGCTTGGCTTCGTCTGTGAGTTCCACCTTGTAGCCCATATCGTCAATGCGCTTCCATAGACCGCGGAGTTCCACGTCGACAATACGTTTGATGGCATCGAGATCTAACTGGTCGAAGGTGATGATTTCATCAAGACGGTTCAGGAACTCGGGCGAGAACTGCTTTGACAAAGCCTTTTGGACGATGCTGCGGGCATGCTCCTTGTCTTTGTCGTTCATGCTGATGCCTACGCTCGTTGCCGTAAAGCCCACTCCTCTGCCAAAGTCCTTCAGCTGACGGGTGCCTGCGTTCGATGTCATGATAATCACAGTGTTACGGAAGTCAACAAAGCGGCCATTGCCGTCAGTGAGCCTGCCCTCGTCGAGTACCTGCAACAGCAGATTGAACACATTGCCGTGGGCTTTTTCTATCTCGTCGAGCAGCACGATGG
>ERZ842401.2407-NODE-2407-length-25071-cov-6.197194_pt1 | contig 25071 bp, 20 predicted proteins | sample MGYA00521270_ERZ842401 | MGnify/ENA primary metagenome ERZ842401 (study PRJEB31892, sample SAMEA3878208) | bioreactor metagenome | biome: Moose rumen | place: Sweden | collected 2011-10 | study: EMG produced TPA metagenomics assembly of the PRJEB12797 data set... | reverse complement strand
AATGGGGCAACATAACCCAAACGCTTGGAGGGTAATTCCAATCATCTTACTTTTGCCCAGAAAAACGGTCATCAGCGACAGCTCTGACTATAGTAGTAACAATTAAACCGAAATCAAATGACAACAAAAAAGACCAAGAATGTATCTCCGACAAAGGAAGAGAAGGATGAGGCATTGAGAGCCTTCATGTACGGTGACAGACCTCGCCCATTAATCAGCATGGATGAACGTTACCCAGATCTTGAAGAGAGCGATAACCCTGTTATCTCCACTGGCATCAATGCAGTGATTCCACCCACTACAGCAGAAGAAGTCCAGAAACAAGAGATTCCGCCAAAGGATGAACAAGAGGAAGAACTGAAGCCGAAGCCTGTTTCTCTTCCTGATGGCAAGCAGTCACCTGTTCACCGTGTCAGCAGCAAGCAGCGTAGGCTTTCACTCGATGAGTACTGCACAGTCTTTCTCCCTGTACCCAAGATTGACCACCCGAAGCCCGTGTTCATCAGCGAGGCACTACGCGACGAACTTGATAAGGTAGCACGCAGGCTTGGAGGCAAGCGAATGAGTGCGTCAGGTATCGTGGAGAATATGGTCAAGCACCACTTTGGCATCTATGGAGAGGACATGGAACAATGGTTTAAACTGTGAGCGATAAGACTGGAGCCTGTGACCAGACTGGCGTGGTTTGACACCGAAGGTGGCACAATCGTCTGGAAACTACGTTTGAGTGCGGCGAGGTTATGTTTTCGGCATCCCGAAAACGACCTCGCCCGCACTCACCGTTGCGGGGGAATCCGCTCCCCATTGGTCGCAGATTCTGTGAGTACAGTCACTAAAGTGAATACACTGAAGTTATGATAGCAACAAGGAATCAAGATAATAAGAAGCACGGAGGCAGACCAACCGTTGCCGATGGCAAACGGCTGTCAAAGGCGGTGACGGTAAAGTTCTCCAAGAAGGACTACGAGATATTGAGGACAAGGAGCAGAAAGGCAAACAGAAGGATGGCTGAATATATTAGAGAGTCTGCCTTACAGTCAGAGGTCATGCAGCCCTGTACTGAAGCAGACATGAAAGAGTATCGTACATTGGTTGGCTTGGCAAACAATCTCAACCAACTGACAAAGATGGCTCATCAAGACGGTATCATCTACCTATACTCACCAATTGACAACCTGCTTGGAGAGATTACCAATACCATCAGAGAGTACAAACAAGTCACCAACAAGAAGAAAAGATGATTGGAAAGATTATGAAAGCTGCATCGTTCAAGCGGTGCGTCCAATACGTGACGGGCAAGGAAGATGCGAAAATCCTTGCCTCGGATGGCGTTTTGCTGACCTCGACACAGGACATCATCGACAGTTTTGAATTCCAGCGGCAGATGAATCCGAGGATTTCAAAGCCCGTCGGTCATATCGCCCTGAGCTTTCTGCCAGAGGACAAGGACAAGCTGACCGACGAGATTATGAGCAAGATAGCAATGGAGTACATGGAACAGATGGGCATTAAAGACACTCAGTTTCTCCTTGTCCGTCACTTCGATAATGGCAATCCCCACTGCCATCTTGTCTATAATCGTATCAACAACGAAGGCAAGACTATCTCAGACCAGAACGATTTTAGACGCAATGAACAGGTAACAAAACAGCTTAAAAGGAAGTACGGACTCACTTTTTCCACGGGCAAGGGACATACTAAAACTGAGAGATTAAGAGGACAGGAAAAGACGCAATATGAGATATACCGCATTGTGATGACCGCCTTACTCCAGTCCAAGTCGTGGCCAGAGTTTGAGGCGAACATCAGGAAACAGGGCGTTGATGTGGAGATTGTGATGAAGCGGAAAGGTAGCCGAGACTACAAGGACATACAGGGTCTCCGCTTCACGAAAGACGGTCTTACCTTCAAGGCTTCACAGATAAAGCGCGACCTCACATTTTCCAATATCGTCAGGTATTTGGACGGAAATGCGAAGAAGGAACAGAAAGTCCATACCGCTTATCTGCACTTTTCAGGCTCGTCCATCGGCATTCCGTCATTGGGGCTGTTCGACACAACCAACCCCGTCAATGACCCCGAAAATAAAGAATTCCGCCGTTGTTTACAGCAGAAGAAGAAAAAGAAACGGGGGCCAAGGCTATAAATTAGTGGGAGCGAGGAATACCCTTGCCCCCACTAACCACGAAAGAGTGGCGCGTATTCCAATACCCCACTCACTCATCCCTCTCCCCTTGCGCCCACTCAAATTTTTTGCCCATCGCCAGACAGTGACGCTGGTGAGTCGGTCGTGTTCTGTATCTGTAGTTTCGTGAGGCCGATGCGCAGGAGGTAGCACACCTGTTGCTGCTGCTCGGTGAAGGTGCCGAGTTCGCTGAGCAGGCGGGCTTTGAGGTCGGGGGCAGTTTGTCCATGGCGACGAGGACGGATAGCTGTACTATTTGACAATCTTACTTCCGTTCTTTATGTAGATTCCGTGCTGCGGCTCTACAATTCGTCTGCCATGGAGGTCAAATGTTGGAGTGTATTCTGTGTCCGATGTGACGGAACGGATAGCAGCGGTACTCTGTGCGATTAGCTCTGCCTTGGAAACGGCATAGATGTCGGTTTCGGTGTAAATGAACAGGTGGTCTTGGTATTGTTGCAGGTCGTTCACCGACTCTTGTACTATCTTTGCTGTCATAGACTGCGACGGATGCCAAGAATGCCCGCCGTCAGTGGAGCAGATAAGTTTGATGCTTTTATTCACAGACCCCGCTATATATACCGTATCGGGATGCTCGTTGTCGAAGGCCGAGAAGAACCAATAGGCACTGCGTGACTCGTCGCTCCAGTAGTTCTGCACACTCCAAGTCATGCCATTGTCATCGGAGAGAAACACACAAGCCTCACCACCAGCCAACCATCGGTCGGGATTGATGGGATGAAATGCGACTTGATGAACACAGTTGTCGCCTGGAAAGCCCAGCGAATTGTCGTGGTCGTTCCACGTCTTCCCCCCGTCGTAGCTGATGTTGATATGCCCTTCAAAAATGTCCCCCTCCCCGCTATTATAGATGATGCCCGGATGTATGGGATGAAAGCCAATGAACGATGCTGCCGTGTTGCCATACATAAACTCGGTCAGTTGCTCCCAAGTCTGGCCAAAGTCAGTGGTACGGCAAATGCCTCTATTGAGGGATGAGACAAGCAGCATACATGAGTCTGTAGGATGCTGTGCGAGACAGGGCAGACGCTCATGCTTTCCGTTTCGGAAGATGTCGGGCGTTACATCCTCATAGGTCTGCCCTCCATCATGCGACAGGAGGAGGTACGCTCCGTCCTCATTATAGCGCAGTGCCAAAATGTCATCACCCCTACGGGCGTAATCCTGTAGTGGTATTCCATCGAAGCCCACAAGTTGCCATGTGCTGTCATACTCTTTCAAGTCCTTAGCATACAGGCCACGACAGGTACAGACATAGAGCACATTGCCCTCAATATGCATTCTGGGTTGTGAGCAGATGCCCTGCCTCTCGCCTCCGTTGAAACCAAGTCCGAGAGATTGAAAAAGTTGCGCCGTAGCGGTGATAGGGAGAGTAAGGGTAAGCATCACCAACGCCAATCTTCCAAATTTCTTTGTCTTCATTGCTTGTATGAGTTGAAACATTAGTACATCAGCATAATTCGCTTGTCGAAATCCGAGGCTTTGCCGTCTATGCCATAGATTTTCTTTAGAAGTCGGCTTCTTGTCAGTGAGACATCGGGGAACCGACAACCAACAATAACAGCAATATCCTTGGGCTTAAACATAAGGCGGGTGAGTAGGCATATCCTAAGTTCACGCTCGCTGACGTTGTAGTTTCGCAGCATTACATACAACTTAGGGAAGTTACTTTTTGCGAACCTTATGAGTTTGTCCCAGTTCTTGTTTGTAGGGTGCTCCATGACATTCTTCAGAAAATAACTGAAATCATCTTTCAGCGGTGCTTTCTGAATCTCATCTTCCAAGGCCGCAATGTCCTTGATATTCATGTCGCGCTCATATCCGGCCACCCGTTCCTGCAATTCGGCTATTGACTGTTCGCGCTTTCCTATCTCAATGTTCAATTCTTTCTCCTTGCGCTCCAACAGGTTGTCTTTGCTTTCCAACAAAGACTGCCTTTCCTCCAATAGTGCATTCATTTCCTCCATTTCTCGTTGCAGCAGTTTTTTTTCCGTCTCATATCGCTCTTGCATCTGCCTAATTCTTTTCTGCATGGTCTTTTTCCTCCTTGTATATATAAATAAGGTGGAACCAACAAGAGCAACAAGAATTACAAAAGTTCCAAACAGCCATAGTTGTAAGGAAGCTACTTTTTGGGCACTCTTAAGTGCCGTTTCTTGATGTTTGCCGTAATCGTACAAGGCTTGCAACCTCAACAAGGTTTTCGCTTCATTCTTCTGATGGGCAGAATCATTGGCATTATATGCCAACAGTGCATATTTTGCAGTAGAGTCAGGGTCCCCTATTTTGTTGTAGAGAAGACTTAGACCATGATATGATGCTACTTTCATATTGGGGTCATCCTTATACCTCAAACATTTGCGAAACATTATCTGGGCAGAATCAATGTTGTTGATTTCAAGATAGTACATGCCTTTGAAGTAATAGTACACTTCTCGACCATGTTCTATTTCGCCGCCATTAAAATAGCCCGACTCCATTTCATACGCCGACATACGCTCTTTCGCTTTGTTAAAATCCTTATTTCTAATCAAATAGTCAATATCGTATACACATATTTGTGCCGCATACTGGCTTAATCCTTTTCTCCGAAACATGTTGATACAAGAATCCGTAATTATCTCTGCAGAATCTATTTGGTTTATTAACGAATATGCTGGAGCCTTAAGACTAAAAATAGAAATAGCATCAATGGTATCACATGCAAGCATCGCATAATCTCTGGCAATATCCAACTCTTTGAGACAGCTTTCCACTAAGGCTTGTTCTTCAAACAAATCTGCTATTTGACAATGTATGTGAGCGAGCATACTATATGATATATTATCTCTACCTGCATAATTTGTCGCTTCATTGAGATACATCAATGAAGACGGAGAATCACCAAGATCTCTGTATACACAACCGAGTAGATAGTTGGCAGTCATTTTTTCATAATCCGTTCCGTGGCTGTTATAGTAGTCCACGACCTCTTTCATTATACTGTCAGATGTGAAGTCAACAAATCCCTTGTTCATTGCTTTGGAATAAAGCAAGTAGAATCTCATCTTTTGAGCTTTGGGCATTTTCGTCAGTTGAGGTTTCACATTATTGAGTAATGACAATGATTTTATAGCATCTTCTTGATGCGTTTCCATAATAATATCAGCTTGATCCATTGCCAAATCAAACTCATTCGATTGAGTGCATCCTACTAAAAGCAGCACAATCAAAGCACAATTGATAATCTTCATATGTAGCCCTATAAGTTTATAATTTCGATGCAAAATTACAAAAAATATAGAAACAAATGTTGTCAATTGCAGCATAAGAATTTTCAATAATTTCTTTCTTTTTAAATAACAATTTGATTTTTAACAATATACAATATTGGTTAATAATTATTGAAAATTCATATTAAGGCATTTTCTTGTACCGATTTGCAAAAATATCTACTTTTGCCGCTGATTTCAATACATTAATTATTATATGTTTTATGAAAAGATTTTTATTAATAACATTTATGTTTGCAACGAGCCTAACATGGGCATTGGCAAATGTTGAAAGCGAGTTACTGGGGGGGGTAAATGTTTCTCTCTCCTGTAGTTATGTACATGGGAAACCATTAGGAAGACCTGGAGGGCGAATGCCAATGAAGATGCCAGAAATTTCTGTTACAGATAATTCGGCAGAAATCGAAGAAAGACTTGTTGGCTATACCATTACCCTACTCTCTGGTGAGGAAATTGTCTGGGAACAATTTGTCACATCCACACATGTCGAATTTCCATTCATCCTTTCTGGCAACTATGAAATCCGATTCACGAATGACAATTATTGTTTTTATGGTTTCTTTTCTATTTAAAGTAATACCGAACAATTAAAAAAAAACACAATGTTTAAAGGTAAGAAATTTACTGTAACAATGATGCTTCTCTTATCATGTACTGTAATATAGTCTGGTCGTCGATGGTAAATGCGTTTCTTCTAAAAGGATGATTGTTACCAGATAAACCACACACCGTATGCAAAGATGTTATGAAATAGACTTCGTGCGATTTTTCTTGATAATCGCTGTCATTCTGGTGCACATTGCCAATTTTGGCAATGTGCATCCAGAAGTGAAGTCTATCATATTATCTTTTTTAATGCCGACTTTCCTTTTTGTAACTGGCTATTTGGTTAATGTAGAAAAAACAATCAAAGAATATATCAAGTATTTGACAAGGCTTTTCTTGCCTTATGCAATTATGGTGATAGGTTATTCTGTGTTATCTTTCTATCTGCCTGTCCAAGACAGGCTCATGGAAATGAGTGTAAAAGCCATATTTACTAAAGTGTTCGTCACCTCAATTGGCCCATATTGGTTCCTGCAAACAATGATTATCTGTGGCACCCTATATTATTTCTGTTTCTATTTCCTACGAAAGCATATAGAATTAATATCCATTCTCATAATATTCTGTTCTTCCCTCATCATCTTAGCAGACAGCACACGATCCCTCTCAATAAAAGCAATACCTTACTATTTCTTAGGAGCCACATTGCGTCAAACCAGTATCAGGTTCCAGTTTTTCTTTAAAAAGTCTCCATATGCTTTTTTGCCAATCGTCATTCTACTGTTCCACAGCGAAATGAGAGATTGGGGGTCTATTGCTATCCTAACCGTGGTATATTGCCTAATCTCATTTCTCTGTTGGCTCGACAGCGTCATATGCACATGGGCATTATATAGGCATATACTTTTCATTGGTGCCAATACGTTACCAATCTATTTGTTCCATCCCATTTTTACTATGTTAGCAAAACTTTATCTTCCACTTCTTTCTTTTGATGCAACAGGGATTCTTCATGCACTCATCACTATAGGCGTGGCTATCGTTGGAAGCCTTTTAATAGCAAATTTTATGGACAGGTATCGATTATCTTACCTATTTGCGGGTAAACAAACTATGTTAAGAAAGTAAAGGGATATTTTGCAAGAATTTTCCGTAAAGTCCATAACCACTTAACAATCAGCATTATTTGAAATAGAGAGAAATTAGTCGCTATCGGGTGGAGAACGGCAAAGATTAGCAATAGCACGGGCTGTTTATCGTAATTCGGAGATTATACTTTTCGATGAAGCAACGTCTTACTTGATAGTCTCTCTGAGAAATATGTTAAGCAAGTTACGAAACAGTTGGCATCTGAAGGTAAAACAATCGTCATAATTGCTCATAGACTGAGTACAGTTATGGATGCTGACACCATAGTAGCCATTGATGATGGAAAGGTTGTAGAATTTGGCACACATAATGTTACTTGCCAAAAAAGGAGGGATAACCTGCACCGAAAAGAAAGATTTCAGTTAAGAATGAACTATTGTTATCGTGGGCGCAAAATACATTTTCTAAATTCTAATCAAATGCGCCTGCCCCCTATATACAAATTTTGAAACCAGTATTTGGTGGTTCCAAAAAATCTTTGTACCTTTGCACCCGATGAAGGGTCATAGAAACGGCTGGTGGCTCGGAGTCACGGGTTCTTTGAAAGCAATTCATTGCAGAACGTGGAATTGAGAACGGTCTCCAAATCGTAACCCGCGACATTTCCCAATCCTCCGAACTGCCTTTATACAAAGAAAGATTGCTTTTTCTATCCAAAATTAAGAAATAAAGTTGAATTTCACAAAAATATTCATATTCTTTTGGTCAATAGCAGAATAATTCTTATTTTTGTAGCACCTAAAAACTACAAAACAAGAACCAACATGATTCAGAATTTGACGAAGACAAGGGTAGTAGGGGTGGATATAGGTTGTGAGTTGACAACCTATGCTGTCGTTGACGGACGGGGAAATATTTTGGCGAAAGAGTCTTTCCCGACGACCGACGAGCCTGAAATCAATGGATATATATCGACACTCTGTGACCGCATCGTCGCCTTGGTGGAAGCCAATGGTGGCTATGAGTGCATTCGCTCAATGGGTGTGGGCGTTTCGAGTGGCAATTTCATGACGGGCACCATCGCTAACTCGGGCAATCTGCCTTGGAAGGGCGAGATACCTTTGGCAGCCTTGTTGCGCGACCGTCTGGGACTGGCTGTTGCAGTGGCCAACGATGCACATGTCAGGGCATTGGGAGAATCGGTCTATGGCTGTGCCCACGGCATGCGAGACTTCCTTTTGATAGTGTTGAGTCAGGGTTTTGGCAGTTGTATGTTCTCCAATGGCCATGTCCACATGGGCTATAGAGGCTTTGCAGGCGAGATTGGTCATTGTTGCGTGGTTCCCAATGGCAGGGAGTGTACGTGTGGAAGCCAAGGCTGTCTGGAGGCTTATTGCGCTGCCAGGGGCATTGTGCAGACCGCACAAGAACTTATGGCAGAGACGGGGAAGCCTTCGTTGATGCGGAACTATCAGGAACTGAATCCCAAGTTGATTACCGATTGCTGTGAACAGGGCGACGAACTTGCCATTGAGGTCTATCGCAAGACGGGCTTCATACTGGGTATCGGGTTGGCCAACTATGCTTCGGTAACCAATCCCGAGGCCATTGTCTTGACGGGTAGAATCACCAAAGCAGGCAAGTGGTTGCTGGACCCCTTGGACGAATCGTTTGAAGAACATGTCTTCCACAATGTCCGTGGCAGGGTGAAACTGATGTGCTCAGCTCTTAACGACGATGAGCGTGACGTGCTGGGAGCCAGTGCACTGGCATGGAGAGTGAAGGAATATTCTTTGTTTAAGTAAACTGAGAGTCGTTTTTTATAGAACATAAAGTGGACGATACTTATGGAACAAAATATAAAAAGATGTGTAGTAGGGGTTGACATCAGTGTGAAGCGCACAACCTTTGCTATCGTCGATGTCAGGGGCAACATTCTTGCCAAGGATCATTTCCCTACCAGCGACTATCCGAATGTAAATGAGTTTGTCACCGTTTTGAGCGAGAAAGTTATCGAACTGACTGAAGCTAATGGAGGGTACGACAAAATACGCTCTATTGGTGTCAGTTCGCCAAGTGCCAATTTCCTTACTGGCAGTATTGAGAATGCAGCTAATCTGCCGTGGAAGGGTGTAGTGCCACTGGCTGCCATGTTGCGTGACCGCATGGGTATTGCCGTGGGCGTGGCCAACGATGCACATGTGACGGCTTTGGGCGAGCACACTTATGGTGTGGCTCACGGCATGCGTAACTTTGTGCAAATCAGTTTGGGACATGGCATTGGCAGTTGTATCTTCTCTGAAGGTATCGTCCATCTGGGCGCAGAGGGATTCTCGGGTGAGTTCGGCCACACCTGTCTTGTTCATCGGGGCCGCCGTTGTGGTTGTGGACAGCAGGGATGTTTGGAGGCTTATTGTGGAGCTAATGGTATCGTTTTGACGGCTCGTGAACTGATGGAAGAAACAGGGCGCCCGTCACTGATGAGTTCTGTTGACGAGCTTACTCCTCGCACCATCTCCGATTGTTGCGAGAAAGGTGATGAGCTGGCTATTGAAACCTATCGTCGTACTGGTGAAATGCTGGGTGTGGCACTGGCTAACTACGCCTCTCTGCTGGATCCAGAGGCGATTGTTTTCACAGGTGGCCTTTCCAATGCGGGCCATTGGCTCTTCGATCCTGCCCGTGAGGCTTTTGAGAAACATGTGTTCCACAATATCAGGGGAAATGTGAAGTTCCTTCGCTCCACCCTCGACGACCGTGAGCGCGATGTGCTGGGAGCCAGCGCTTTGGCATGGGGCATCAAGGAATACTCGTTGTTTAAGTAGTCTAAATAGATGAATGTAGACAGAATCAATCAGATTATCAACGATAAACCAAATTTGAGTACCGCCCTCGGGATGGAGTTTTTCTCCACACCCGAGGACGATACGTGTATGGCCCGTATGCGTGTTGACGAGCGCAACCGTCAGCCTTTCGGCTTTCTGAGTGGCGGCGCATCGCTGGCTTTGGCTGAGAATGTAGCCGGTGTCGGGTCGTCGGCACTCTGTCCTGGTTGTGCTTGTGTTGGTATAGAGGTCAGCGGCAGTCACGTGAAGGCGGTGGCTGAGGGCGACACTGTGACAGCCTATGCCAGAATGCTACATAAAGGTACCACGCTCCACGTGTGGCAGGTGGACATTAAAGACACGGCCGGCGATCTGATTTCGAGTGTACGTGTCACCAACTACGTAATCCGACAGAAATGAGTTGTTTTGCACAATATCGCCAGCCTTATGCCCAATCGTATGTTCGCATTGAACAGACTGAGGGCGAGCCGCTTCGGCTTCAGTCGTGCCAGAGCCTGAACGGGAAGACTGGCTTTGTCGTGGCTCCTTTTATGGTGAGCGACGAACAACCCATCTTGTTGATTCGTCCTGACCACGTGCAGACACTTCCGGTGGAGCAGCCTGTGTATAAAGCTCCAAAGATAGTCAGTGAAGAGGCGCATCGTGATGACTATACCATCGATTTTTTGAATTTCCATGCACAGCTGCAAGCCGATGTGTTCCGCAAAATCGTACTCGCAAGATGTGCCACTATCAATACATCAGAGGATGTCAATCCGCACGACTTGTTCTTGGCGGCTTGTCAACTCTATCCACGCCTGTTTATTGCTTTGGTCTCTATGCCCGACGGCACGTTCTGGCTGACAGCGACCCCTGAGATACTGCTCGAAGGGGTGGGAGCGGCTTGGCGCACGATCGCTCTGGCGGGAACGATGCAACTGGAAGGCGATGAATTGCAGGGAGAGGGAGAAACACAGCGGTGGTCAACGAAGAATATTCAGGAGCAGCGCTATGTGGCCACCTATATTGCTGAGTGTTTGGAACGCTTCTCGTTAGACTTTCGCGAGGAAGGACCACGCACTGTTCGAGCAGCCAATCTGGTGCATCTGCGTAGCGACTTTACTTTTACACTATCCGATGCCTCGCATGTGGGCAACCTCTTAGAACAACTTCATCCCACACCGGCTGTCTGTGGATTGCCTAAGCATGAGGCTTTCCAGTTCATTGCTCAAAACGAACGCATGCCCCGACAGTATTACAGTGGGTTCATGGGGCCGCTTTTATGGGATAACGAGACCCATCTTTATGTGTCTCTTCGCTGTATGCATATCAGGCATTCTGAATGCTGCCTCTATGCAGGCGGAGGCCTTCTGAAAGACAGTCAGTTGCAGCAGGAGTGGCAGGAAACGGAAGCCAAGATGCAAACCATGCGAACCCTCTTAACCCTTAACCCCTAAGTTTTCATGTACTGCGATAAAGAAAATGTCAATATACTCACGGCATTGCTGGTGAAGCATGGTGTTTGTCACGCTGTCGTCTGCCCTGGCAGTCGCAATGCTGCCATTGTTCATAATCTCAATGAGTGTCCTGAGATTAGTTGCTATCCCGTGACCGACGAGCGTTCGGCGGGCTTTTACGCTCTTGGCATGACACAGGCGTTGAAGCAGCCTGTAGTAGTCTGCGTGACCAGTGGGACAGCTTTACTCAATCTAGCTCCTGCCGTGGCCGAAGCCTATTATCAGCACCGTCCTTTAGTTGTTGTCAGTGCCGACCGACCGCAGCAGTGGATTGACCAGTTAGATGGTCAGACGCTACCTCAACCCGATGCCTTAGGCCGCTTTGTGGAGAAGGCCGTCTCGTTGCCAGAACCTAAGAACGAAGAGGAACACTGGTACTGTAACCGTCTTGTCAACGAGGCTCTTCTCAAGAAACGAGGCCCTGTCCATATCAATGTGCCTATTACGGAACCGCTTTTCAATTTCACGGTAGAGGCTCTTCCCGACGAGCGGAAAATAGACTGGCAACCAGCCGATATATCCACTATACAGTTGAATCATGTGGCCCACATGTTCATGCAGGCCAAGCGACCAATGCTTATCAGCGGACAACCCTTAAATGCAAATATGGACGAAGCCGTCATGTTGGTGCAGAACGATGAACGCTATGTGCCCGACTTTGTGCTCTACACTGGAGGCTCCATTGTCAGCAAGCGGCTGAAGCATTTCCTACGGAAAGCCAAGGAAACATGGGTGGTGAACGAAACGGGCGAAGTAACTGATACGTTCATGAACCTGACAAACATCTTTCAGGGTGATGGTGAAGTTGTGGCCGACTATATCCGCTTTATGCTTGAACAGCAGCCGCATCCCTTTGTACAATTATGGAATGATTTGCTTGCAAAGATTCATCAGCATGCCGATACATACGAGCCAGCCTATTCCCAAATGGCCGCTGTGAAATACTTCGAGGAGAAAAACTCTCCACTCTCCTCTAACTCCATCATCCACTATGCCAATAGCACAGCTATTCGCTTGGCTAATATCTATGCTCGTCATCCGGTGTACTGCAATCGTGGGGTCAACGGCATTGAGGGCTCGCTCTCAACAGCAGCAGGCTACTCACTCGTTGCCAAAGAAAATGTCTTTTGCGTGATTGGCGACCTGAGTTTCTTCTATGACCAAAATGCCCTGTGGAATCAGAATCTTGACGGTCGTCTGCGTATTCTTTTATTAAATAATGGCAAGGGAGGTATCTTCAACCTGCTGAAAGGTCTTGAACAGAGTCCGGCCCGTGACCGTTTTGTGGCAGCAGCCCATCACACCACTGCCGAGGGCATCTGCCAGCAGAACGACATCTACTATCAGCAGGCTACCGATGAAGAGAGCATGAAGCGAGGCATCGACCTGTTGTTTTCTGAAGATTTCTCTCGTCCGATGGTCTTGGAGGTCATCACCGATGCCGCTTACGACGAACAGGTCTATCGTGATTACTACCATTCTATTCGTAATCTTAACTAAACATTAAATATATAGGAAATGAACAAACGTCCTCTGATATTGATATCCAACGACGACGGATACCAGGCAAAAGGTATCAATCAGCTTGTTGATATGCTCCGTGATTTGGCGGATATTCTAGTGTGTGCCCCCGATTCGGCACGTTCGGGCTTCTCATGCGCTTTCTCGGCAACCACGCCGTTGAGGCTCATGTTGCAGCATGAGGAGGAAGGTGTGCAGATATGGTCGAGCAACGGCACACCTACCGACTGCGTGAAGCTGGCCTTGCAGGTACTGCTTGGTGGGCGTAGACCCGACATGGTCGTGGGGGGTATCAACCATGGTGACAATGCCTCGGTGAACGCCCACTATAGCGGAACGATGGGCGTGGTACTCGAAGGATGCATGAAGCATATTCCCTCAGTGGCTTTCTCGCTGTGCGATCATCGCGAAGATGCCGACTTCGAACCGTTACGCCCCTATGTGCGGCAGATGGCGAAGCAGGTGTTGCAGGAGGGACTGCCCGATGGTGTCTGTCTGAACGTGAATTTCCCCAAACAGGCCGATGTCGATGGCTTCCGCTCGGTGAAAGGCAACTATCGCGGCGTGCGAATCTGCAGAATGGCTCATGGCTCATGGAACAATGAGATTACTACATGTCATCATCCGCGTGGCTATGACTACCATTGGATGGTGGGGCACTATCGCGATGATGAGCCACAGGCACAGGACACAGACAGCTGGGCCCTTGACCACGGCTATGTCGCCATCACACCCACCCGTATTGACGTAACAGCCTACGAGGCAATAGACCAGCTCTCCCATTGGTTCCTATAACTCTTCACTCATCACTCTCCACTAAAAATATGCGTTACTACCTTATTGCCGGCGAGGCCTCGGGCGATCTGCATGCCTCGCATTTGATGAAGTCCTTGCAGAAAGAAGACCCCCAGGCCCAGTTCCGCTTCTTTGGCGGCGACATGATGGCCGCTGTGGGCGGCACCATGGTGAAGCACTATCGTGAGTTGGCCTACATGGGCTTTGTTCCCGTATTGCTCCATCTGCCTACCATTCTGCGGAGCATGAAGATGTGCAAACAAGATATCGTGAGCTGGCAGCCCGATGTGGTGATTCTTGTGGACTATCCCGGCTTCAACCTTGACATTGCAAAGTTCCTGAAGGCCAAGACACAGATACCAGCCTACTACTATATATCACCGAAAATATGGGCATGGAAAGAGTATCGCATCAAGAACATCCGTCGGGATATCAGTCAGCTGTTCTCCATCCTGCCCTTCGAAGTAGACTTCTTTGAGGGCAAGCACCATTATCCCATTCACTATGTAGGCAATCCCACTGCCAGCGAAGTGGCTGAGTTCCGCAAGAACTATAAGGAGAGTAGGGAAGTATTCTGCCAAAAGAATGGCCTTTCTACGGAAAAGCCCATCATTGCCCTTTTGGCAGGTTCGCGTCGTCAGGAAATCAAGGACAACCTGCCCACAATGCTGCAGGTTGCTGCTGACTTCCGTGACTATCAGCTGGTGGTGGCCGGCGCTCCAGGTGTTGACGATGACTACTACGCAAAGTTCTTGTCGGCCAACAACTCTATTACTGTCCACTTGGTGAAAAAGCAGACCTACGCTTTGCTTTCGCATGCCCATGCTGCGCTGGTCACCAGTGGCACGGCCACGCTTGAGACAGCTTTGTTCCGCGTGCCACAGGTTGTTTGCTACGAGACCCCCCTGCCGCTGTTCATTGGCTATATGCGCAAGAAAGTGTTGTCGGTGAAGTATATCTCGCTGGTGAATCTTGTGGCCAATCGCGAGGTGGTCACTGAACTGGTGGCCGACACCTTTACTCCGCAGAACATTCACAACGAGTTGGCACGCATCCTTGACGGCCCCGACCGTCAGCGCATGCTCGACGGCTACGAAGAGGTTGCTCACATTCTGGGGGACAAGCAGGCACCCGACGAAGCTGCCCGACTGATGGTCGGGCAGTTGACAGCGAATCGGTAACTACTTCGTTGAAATGCTTTACAACTTTATGCTTGTTTCCTGGCCGTTATAATCGACCACCTGATTGAACTGTTGTGGTATGCTTTCACCCTTTGCACCGATGATGATGCTGAAGCGGCGCTGCTGCAGCATGCCCTTGAACGCCCCCTTGCGCTGTCCGATGGTGAGGGTGCGCTCAGCATCGTTCCAAGTGAAAATGATCTCCGAGAACTGTCCGCGCTCGTAATTGTAGTTGTCGCCCTCGTCTTCATAGAGTGTGAACTGTCCGTCGGCACCGGGATAGACGCGAATCTCCAGATTGTCCCAAGACTTTTCATTGCTGTACTGTACAAAGGGACCGAAGGGCACAATGCTGCCGGCACGCACATAGACGGGCATCTCCTCGATGCTGCAAGGGCGCTGCAGGGTCTGTCCGCCTGTGAAGCGTTCACCCGTGAAGAAGTCGTACCAGTCGCACCCCTGCGGCAGATAGACGCTGACGGGCGCAGCACCCTGTCGCGGATCGGGATAGATCAGGTGGCCCTGCTTGCGGTTATCCTTCCAGGTGTAGAGCGGATCGGTGACGGGCTTCACCAGCAGTGAGCGGCCAAACATATACTCGTCGTTCAATCGGATGGCCTTGCGGTCGCGTGCAAAGTCCATCACCAGTGGGCGCATCATCGAGCCGCTGTGCTGTACCACATCACCAGCTGTAGAGTAGATGTAGGGCAGCAGACGGTAGCGCATCATGATGTAGCGCTTCATCACGTCGTAAGACCAGTCACCCTCTTTGCCGAAATGCCACAGCTCGCTTACCATGGGCGACGAACAGTGGTTGCGCATCAGGGGCATGAACGTGCCCCACTGCATCCAGCGCACCTGCAGTTCTTGCAAGGCAGGGTTCTTGGGATTATTATTGTAGTCCCAGTAGAAGAAACCGCCTAAGTCGGTGTTCCAGAAAGGAATGCCACAGAGTGTATAGTTCAGTCCGCTAGGCACTTGATTCTTCATCTCTTTCCACGAGGCTTGAATGTCGCCGCTCCACGAGAACGCGCCGTAGTGCTGCAATCCGAATGAGCCGCTGCGCGTCATCTGTACAGATCGCTTACCACTATAATTTTTCCCCTTCTTGATTTGCGCCTTCTCAGCTGCTCGCTGGTGTTCATAGATGCCACGGTTGGTCATCAGGGGGAAGGCATTCTTCACGCTTCGCCAAGTGCCGGCATAGGTCTTGTAGTCATCGTCGCCAGGAGCCTCGAAGTGGTCGGGCTCGGTAGAATCTGTCCACCATGCATCGAAGCCGATGCCGTAGAGGTTGATCAGCTGCTGCCAGTACAAATCACGCGCCTTAGGGTTGAAGGCATCGTAGGGCATTACACCGTTCTTTCGGGGCCAGGTGTCGAAGGGCAGTAAAGCGCCAATCTCCTTCATCTTCCGGTAGCCTTCCGTCCATGGACCGAAGTTTGCCCAGATGCTGATCATGAGGTGGGCATTATGGCTATGCACGTATTCGGCCATCTCCTGCGGACTCTTGATGCGAGGCTCCTTGCCCTGTGCCACATATTCATCGGCCAACTTGCGGAGGTCTTTCGGCAGATATTTCGCCCACTGCGGGTCGCCCACCTTATTTATATAATAGGGGTTCTCGAAACGCATGGCGTTCCAGTTGCTGTCGCAGCCCCAGTACTGCCAATCCTGCACGATGCCATCGAGCGGAATCTGCAGTTCGCGATAGCGGTCAAGCACTTCGCACAGTTCGTCGCTGGTCTTGTAGCGCTCGCGGCACTGCCAGTGACCCATTGTCCAGAGGGGGAACATTGTGGCCTGGCCAGAGAGCTGGCGGATGGCAGCAATCACACCGTCCTGCGTGCCGTCATCGTACATAAAATAATAGTCCACGGCCTCAGCTACCTCGGAAGTGAAAGTCATCCCCTCGGCATTGTCTGTAAAACGGCTGCGTCCGGCATTGTCCCAGTAGGCTCCATAGCCTTTTTCCGACGTGATATAGGGAATGGCGATGTAGGTGTTGTGGTTCCACAACTCCATGTCGCGGCCTCGCCACGTCATCGCTGTGTCGCGCAACTGTCCGAGACCGAAAATCGCCTCGTCGCCGTCAAGTGTCCATGTCTGCCCAATCTTCAGCTTGCCTGCGTCGGCATCGCCGTTGCGAACGGTCATCGAAGTGCTTTTCTCAAGGAGCAGCACCGTGCCGTCGGCATTCTTAAAGGTCAGCAGTCCGCTCTGCTTGTCGATGCTCACCGTCATCTTGTCGGATGCAAGGCTGACAGTCCTTCCATCGTCGTTTGACGCAATCTGCTTGCCCAGTTTCTTGTCGGGCGTGAGTATTACGCTGAAACTCTCATGCTTTGGAGCCTGCGAGAGACTGGCAGGATACTTCTGTACGCGCACGATGGTGGGCGAGAAAAACGTCACTTCAGTGGTCTGCTCTGTCTGCGTGCTGCTGATTTTTGCACTACTCTCTGCACGGGTGCCCACAAAAGGCATCAGTGCCATGAATGAAAGGAATAGAAAGTGTTTCATGTTTATAGTTTTTGTTATTCAATCTTTCGCCCTCTGAATTGCGTCGGTGTCACGCCTAGATGCTCTTTTACGTATTTTCCGAAAAACGAAGGGTTGGGGAATCCGAGACGATCGCTGATCTGCTTGATGCTCAAGTCGGTTTGCTTCAGACTATAGCGAATATCTTCCAAAACATGTTCGGTAATCCACTCATTGGCCGTCTTGCCAGACTGTTTTTTGCAAATGGCTGACAGGTATTTGGGCGAGATGCACAGTTCGTTGGCGTACGATTCAACCGTGCGGTGCTTGTAGCGCTCCGAATGCAACAGGTCGAGAAAGTGCTGAAAATGGTTGTTGCCAGAGTTGCCTATATATGCGGTCTGATGGTTGTCTGCCAAGGTTACTTGGCGCATAAAGCCACAGAGTCCCAATACAGCAGCTCGCAACAGCGACTGAACAACATCTGTGCGGAAGGGAGCATCGGTGGGCTTTCGATAACATTCTTGCAAGAGTTCGTAGAAAATTGAAAAGAACTGCATTTCGTCTCTTTCAAGGGAGATTACGTGAAGTTCGTGGATATACATCATTTCGTTCCACACATACATCTTCTCGTGTAGGAAATCGCGGATGATATCATTGGAGAGGAACATGGCTTTCAAGTTGAAATCAGGACTGATCATAAGGTCTGTGACATGAGAGTTTGGCGGTATCACGCCCACCTGATTTTGGCAAAGTTCTATTCTGTGCCCATTGATCATGCCCTGCACTTTTCCACTGGTGCAGATGGCGATGGCACTCATGGACACATGGGCAGAGGTTACCTCTTCAAACTTCTGGATGCTGTCGATGATTACCACATCGTTGTCGTAGTAGCCGACATGGATGTCCTCATTGTCGGTTAGTGTCTGGATACTGATCTCTTCTTGTATCATTTGTTCACAATTTGGATGCAAAGTTACTGAATAATACTGAAAACAGATGCTCTATTAGGAATATTTTATATTCAACCTTTCTTGTAAAAGAGAAATCGAACGTATTATTATCCGATTAGGACGCGATGATTAGCGACATTTCTACTACGTTTGCAACCAAAAATCATATTTAGGCATGAAAAAGGTAATTTTAGGACTGTTGGTCGTGCTGGCCTTGAGCAGTTGCAGTGAGGAAAAGTCGGTGGGCACCAGACTTCAGAAGGATGTTGAGAAAGCCCCGATACGGGTGGAGACCGAAGTGGTAAGTTCTGCCACCGACAATCATGGTCAGACGTATGTGGGTGTTGTTGAAGAACGCGAGGCGACGGCTGTCAGTTTTACGGGTATGGGTGTCGTCAGGCGAGTGCTTGTTAGCGAGGGTCAGGCCGTGAATAGTGGCCAACTGTTGGCGGAGATTGATGACACGCAGGCTCGTAACTTGCTTAGTGGTGCCGAGGCACAAATGACACAGGCCAACGATGCTTTGGAGCGTTACCGGTTGTTGCACGACAACGGCTCACTGGCAGAAGTGCAATGGGTGGAGATACAGAGCAAGGTGGCTCAAGCTAAGTCGCAGTTGGAGGTGGCTCGCAAGAATCTAGCCGATTGCCGGCTTGTGGCACCTGTCGGCGGCATCATCGGTCACAAGATGATCGGGGCAGGCGAGACGGTCCTTCCTTCGCAGGCTGTAGTGGACATTCTTGATATCAGTACGGTAAAGGTGAAAGTTGCAGTGCCTGAGGCAGAAATCAGCAGCATCACCGCTCAGACTCCCTCGACTATCCAAGTTGAGGCCATCAACCGCACTTATGAAGGAGGATATATAGAAAAAGGTGTAACGGCCGATGCCATGACTCATACCTACGATGTGCGTATCAACGTGCAAAATGCTGAACGGAAACTGCTGCCAGGCATGGTGGCAAGTGTTCAGTTTGCTGCTGTGGCACAGCAACCTACAGAACAGGCAGCGACGGTGCCTGTGACGGCGGTGCAGAAGAATGCCGACGGCACGCTCTTCGTCTGGGCGGTCGAGAAAGATAGCACCGCCCACAGGAAGTCCGTCCAGATTGGTACGACACAGGGCAATCGCATTGTCATTACCGACGGCATTGAAAGCGGTCAGCGCGTCGTGACGGAAGGCTATCAGAAACTGAGTGAAGGAACGAAGGTCGTTTTTTAGTTCATAGTTTATAGTTCACAGTTCATAGTTATGAAGGAGAAGATGTCATGGCTCCGCTGGCCGCTGGAGCACTATTCCATATCGCTGCTCATCATACTGATATTGTTTGTGATGGGCATTTACGGCATGTACGTGATGCCGAAAGATGAGTTTCCGCATGCCACAATCCGTCAGGGAGTGGTGGTGGCCGTCTATCCCGGTGCCACCAGCGAGGAGATAGAACAACAAGTGGCCCGTCCGCTGGAGCGCTACCTCTTTACCTACGGGGAAGTGAACCGAGCAAAGACCTTTACCACTTCGCAGAACGGTATGTGCAGCGTAATGGTGAAATTGAATGATGATGTGAACAACAAGGACGAGGTGTGGAGCAAGATCAAACACGGTTTGAACACCTTTAAGTCGTCATTACCCGCTGGTGTGCTGGCTGTGGTTGTCAACGATGACTTCGGCAACACCTCAGCATTGCTGATAGCCGTGGAGAGCGGCCAACGCAGCTATCGTGAGCTGAAGGACTATTCCGACCGTCTTTCTGACCGCTTGCGCCGCATTCCCTCAGTGGCCAATGTCAAGCTCTTCGGCGAACAGAAGGAGCAGATATCTCTCTATGTCGACCGACAGCGCCTGCAGGCCTATGGCATTGGCCAGCAGATGCTTTTCAGTCGTCTGCAGGCTCAGGGTATCACTACCATGAGTGGCAGCATCAGCGACGATGACCAGCAGGTGCCCATCCATGTAGCTCCGACGGAGAACAGCGTCGAAGAGATTGCCAACCAAATCATCTTCAGCGACCCAGCCAGTGGGAAAGTGGCTCGTGTCCGTGATGTGGCTCGCGTGGTGCGTGAGTACGACACCCAGAGCAGTCGCATTGAACAGGACGGACACCCCTGTGTGCTGTTGTCGATGGAGATGACACCAGGCAATAACGTGGTGCAGTACGGCGAGGAAATAGAAAGTGTGCTCAGCCGCTTTTCGGCTGAGGAACTGCCCGACGATGTCACCATCACGCGCATTGCTGACAAACCGAAGGTTGTGGCATTGAGCGTTAGCAACTTCCTGCGCGACCTCATCATCTCGATGGTCATCATCATTCTGGTCATGATGGTGCTTTTCCCACTTCGCTCGGCTATCGTTGCCAGCATCACCATTCCGCTGAGCACGTTTGTCTCGGTGTCCATTATGTATCTGATGGGCATCGAACTGAACATCGTGACACTGGCAGCACTCATTGTGGTGCTGGGAATGATAGTCGACAACGCCATCGTGGTCATCGACGGCTATCTGGAATATCTTGGCAAGGGCTTTGCCCCCAAGGATGCCGCTATCGAGTCGTCGCGCCAGTACTTCATGCCGATGATGCTGGCCACGCTCTGCATCTGCGCCATCTTCTATCCCTTCCTGCTGACCATGAAGGGGATGTTCCATGATGCGCTTGAGGATTTCCCCATCACCATTACCATCAATCTGATGGTTTCGTTGCTGCTGGCCGTCACGGTCATTCCTTTCCTCGAAGTCCGCATCATTAAACCTGGCAAGGTCAGCACCAGCGGCAATGCAATTACCCACTGGGTGCAGCATACCTACGACCGCGTGCTCGACTGGACATTCGGTCATCCTTGGCTGACCATTGGTGGAGGCATCGGCGTGATTCTGCTGTCTTGCCTTATCCTGCCGACGCTGAAAATCCGTCTGTTTCCCTATGCTGACCGCGATCAGTTTGCCGTAGAGATATTCTTACCGGAAGGAAAGGGCATGGCCGAGACGGAAGCAGTTGCCGACAGTGTCTATCACGCCTTGCGTCCTGACGAGCGTATCACGGGTATCACCAGTTTCATTGGTTGCTCGTCGCCGCGCTTCATGGATGCATACGCACCCCAGATGGCAGGCAAGAACTATGCGCAGTTCATCGTCAATACCGAGTCTGACAAGGCTACGCTCGACCTCTTGGCACAGTATCAGCCGCAACTGAGCGAAGCCTTCCCGAATGCCTATGTGAAATTCAAACGGCTGGACTATCTGGAGGTCAGCGAATTGGAGTATCGTTTCTATGGCGACAATCTCGACTCACTACACATCGTGGCCGAGCGACTGATGGAGCGTATGCGTGAAATGCCGGAACTGGAGTGGGTACACACCGACTACTTGCAGCCTTATCCTATTATTAATGTAGAACTCGACCCCGTTGCCTCAGCCCAACTGGGCATCACCCGTACTACGGCTGCGCTGGCCTTGAGCGCCACCAGCAGCGATCTGCGTGTGGGGCAAATCTGGGAAAAAAGCTTGGGAATGGGCGACTACGAACTGCCCATCGTGGTTCGCGATAATAGTGACATGACTTACTCCGACATTGAGAACTTAGGTATTGCCACACCTGTCAGCATGCTGTCGGCAGGTCTGACCAGTTCTAACAAGACCGTGCCACTGCGCCAGATAGCCAAAGTCAGTCCGCAGTGGAGCGAGAGTCGCATCCTGCACAGGGGTGGCGAGCGCTGCATCACCGTGACGGCCCAGTTTGCACAGGGGGTCTACACTGCTCTTGTTGAGCAGCGCATTGCCCAGATCATGCAGGAGGAAATAGACATTCCTCAGGGTGTTCGCACAGAGGTAGGTGGTGAGATAGAGTATGGCGACGAGGCGTTGCCACAGATATTCTGGGGTATTGTCATTGCCATGATCATTGTGTTCTTCTTCCTGCTGTTCAATTTCAAGAAGTACGGCATCACGCTGGTCTGCATGGCTGCTCTCGGACTGATGATTCCTAGTGCTCTGATTGGTCTGGGACTGATGAACCGCGCCCTCGGCTTGACCTCTATCTTCGGCCTCATTACGCTGATGGGAATGATTATGCGTAACGAAATCCTCATTTTCGAGCATGCCATCGATCTGATAAAGAAATATGTGGCAGAACACGGGGATTGGACTGTTGACCGAAAGGCTTATAATGAGGCCGTACGCCAGGCCGCCTACGATGCAGGCAAGCGGCGCATGGTGCCCATCTTCCTCACCACAGCAACGACAGCCGTCGGTGTGGTGCCGATGATTATCGCTCAAAGTTCGTTCTGGATGCCTGTGGGCGTAACCATCTTTGCTGGTGGCATCGGCTCGCTCGTCATGGTGGTCACCATGCTCCCTGTCATCTATTGGAAAGTTTCGACAAAGTGAATAGTGAATAATTTGCTACCGCATTAAATATGAAAAAGATAATATTTTTCCTCATCGGTATAGTATGCTGCGATATCATCGCAGCCAAAGGTTCCTACACCCTTCAGCAACTGAAGGATTCGGCCCTCTGCAACAACATTGCCATTCGCACGGCTCGCTACGATATTGAGGCCGCCCAGCAGCAACGCAAGGAGGCTTTCACCAAATATTTCCCTAACGTCAGCGGTATGGGAGCATGGTTTAATGCCGACAAAGGAATGGCCAAGATGGATATCAATCCTATTAGTATCTCAATGATGAAGAACGGAATGATTGGTAGTCTGACGGCTATGCAGCCCGTTTTTGCAGGAGGTCAGATTGTCAACGGCAATCGTTTGGCGAAGGTGGGCGAGGACGTGAGCCGGCTGCAACTACGCCTTTCTGAGAACGAAGTGGAGAAAACCACAGAACAATACTATTGGCAGCTGATATCGCTTCAGGAAAAGACAAAAACCATTGCCGCTGTCGACACGATGCTTGCCGATATTGAGAAAGATGTCAAAGTGGCTGTCAAGGCTGGTGTCGCCCTGCACAATGACCTGCTGCAGGTGCAACTGCGCCGCAACGATGTGACCAGCCAGCGTTTAAAACTGGAAAACGGCATCAGTATCGTCCGTCTGCTGCTGGCCCAGTTTTGCGGACTGGATGACTCCGCATTCGATGTTCATACAGATATAAATAGTGAACCTAATGTCGAATTTTCGATGTTCAATGTTCAGTCTTCCACAGAGTATCAGCTTCTGCAAAAGCAAGTGGAAGCTACAAAACTGCAAAAGAAGATGGCCATTGGCCAGCAACTTCCTTCAGTTGCTGTTGGTGCAGGCTATAACTATCACAATTTGTTGGATAACGACCATACTTTTGCTATGGTCTATGCTACCGTCAGTGTTCCTATCTCCGATTGGTGGGGAGGCTCTCATGCCATCAAGCGCCGTAAGATTGAACAGCAGAAAGCCGAAGAGCAACTGATAGACAATGCTGAACTCTTGCAGATTCGTATGCAGAATGCACGCAACAGTGTTGTTGAGGCCACTGAGCAACTCACCATTGCTCAGCGCAGCATCCAGCAGGCTGAAGAGAATCTCCGTTTGTACCGTAATTACTATCGCGCAGGTACTTGTACAATGAGCAATCTGCTTGAAGCCCAAATGCTCTATCAACAGGCATTGGACAAGTATACTGATGCCTACGCCGACCTACAAAACAAACTGCTTGAATACCGTCAGTCAATAGGGCAATAGCGTTGTAAGTTTATTAGAACAGCGACAGCGTATAGAGATAGATGACGGCTGCAGGAATGGCCAGCAGCGATGAGTCGAAGCGGTCGAGCATACCACCGTGTCCGGGCAGTATGTTTCCGCTATCCTTGATGCCGAGGGTGCGCTTTAGCAGACTCTCAATCAGGTCGCCCCAGGTGCCGAAGATGACAACAGTCAGTCCCAGCCCAGCCCATTCGGCAGCAGTAAGTCCGCTGTCGTTCATGCCGTATTGTTCGGTGAGATACCATACGCCGATGGCAATTGCAATGACCAGGATGCCACCGCCGATGCTGCCTTCCCATGACTTGCCCGGCGAGACACGAGGGAACAGCTTGTGACGACCCAGCAGGGAACCGCACAGATAGGCACCCGTATCGTTCATCCACAGGAACACGAACACCGAGAGAGGCAGCAAGTAGGAATAGGCAATCTCGGTGCCGCACTGGCGGAAGGCCAGCACGTTGAGCAGGGAGAAGGGTAGGGCGATGTACATCTGTGACATCATGGTGTAGGCCCAGTTGTGAATGGGGTCTTCGGCCTTCAGGTATAGTTCGGCTACCAGTAGGTAGACGATGCTCACTAGGTAAGGGATGAACACGGAGGCAGGGGTCAGTCCGCTGTTATAGCCGGCCATGGCGAGGAACAGATATACACCGGCCGCTGTCGTGATGAAGCGGTTGATGGTGACGGCCGGGCGCTCGTTGACCAGTCCTGAGAATTCCCAGATGGTCATGCCTGTGACCAGTGCAAAGAGCAACACCATGGCGCGAGGATTCAGAAAACAAGTAACGATGGCGGCTACGAAGAGCACGCCGGTGATGGTACGTACAATGAAGTTCTTCATAGTGGACTAATTATTCTGGGGATTCTGATTATTCTGAGTATTCAGATTACTCAGATTACTCAGATTACTCAGATTATTCAGATTACTCTGATCACTCTGATTGTTCTGATCATCTGTGGCTTTGGCTTCCAGCTGCTTGGCGCGTTCTTCGGCCATACGCTCGGCATC
>ERZ842401.2406-NODE-2406-length-25076-cov-12.431118_pt1 | contig 25076 bp, 25 predicted proteins | sample MGYA00521270_ERZ842401 | MGnify/ENA primary metagenome ERZ842401 (study PRJEB31892, sample SAMEA3878208) | bioreactor metagenome | biome: Moose rumen | place: Sweden | collected 2011-10 | study: EMG produced TPA metagenomics assembly of the PRJEB12797 data set... | reverse complement strand
GCCGCATATAATCTTCATTTTTCAAAAGTTCCGCCGTATACGCTTCAGTTATGCGCAAGCCGCGTGAGCGGCGACTTAAATAATTTCCTCTCATGCAAACGGCGCGAAGCGACGTATGCGAGATGCTCGCCGCCACTGTCCTTGTTTTCAATTTTCTTGTCCCCGTAAAACAAATCGGGATTAAAAGCCACTCTTCGCTTGAGCATGTAATAAACCGTACGCCCGAGTTTCTGTGCAATGATGCTCCTGGTGAGTTTTGTGAACTTCTATTTATAAAATAAAGCACAAAACTCAATAGCGAAGCGTACTTTTGCTTTTCCATACCGCTGCACAAGTTTGTCATGCCACCTCTGACCACGTTCATTCTGGCGGACAAAGAAAAGCCTGCGGCGCAGTAAATCGCGTACTGCATTTTCAAAGTCGACAGGCAGTCAAGCTGCCTGCGGTTTGAATATTATTGTGCTTCAGAACAATGTGCTGAATGATAGCAAGCTAAAAACTGTTGTTGTTTCGCCATTGACGACAAACACGGTATACGCTGAAATGTCGAACAATTTTTCTTACTTGATGAACTGTAGAAAATCGTCTCTCAAAGTACTACCCTTGAATCAAAAATTGCGGACGCAACCAACGAGACTTATGGAAGGCTGTCCTGCAAAATGCTGTGGGGTCAGGTGCTCAAAAAATCATTTGCCTAAACCTGTCTCAATGTAGTACATTGTTTACAGGAGGCTTGCTGTGTTCATAGATTCAACCTATCTTATTTTTGTTCTTCCTGCCATCATTTTGAGTCTTGTAGCTCAATACATGGTCAAAAACCGATTTGCAACATACAACAAGGTTTTGAGCAGGCGAGGCATTACCGGAGCACAGGCCGCAGGACTTTTGTTGCGCGCCAATGGCATTACGGACGTTCAGGTTCAGCACATCAGCGGTACTCTGACAGACAATTACAATCCTTCTACGAAAATACTCAACCTAAGCGACAGCACGTATTCAAGCACATCGATTGCTGCAATTGGAGTTGCAGCCCATGAAACGGGGCATGCCATCCAGCACAACGTGGGCTATGCCCCGCTTGCCTTGCGCAGTACGCTTGTTCCTGCTGCAAATATAGGTTCTCAGTTTGGACCGACTATGGCAATTCTTGGTATCATGTTTGGTGCTGGCTCCCAGTCGGCAGCTGGAATATGGCAGCTGGTAACAAATCTGGGCATCCTGCTGTTTGCCGTTGCCGTTGCATTCTATGTAATAACGCTTCCTGTTGAGTTTGATGCATCGCATCGTGCTCTAAAAATCCTTCGCGAAACGGGGACTCTCGACACCGAAGAGCTTTCCGGCGCACGCAAGGTGCTGTGGGCAGCTGCCATGACGTATGTTGCTTCTGCATTGTCGGCCATTGGCAACCTCGTGCGCCTTATTTTACTGAGCAACCGCCGCAACCGCAGGTAATGATGAAGGGGGCTTTTTGTTTACTGTGCTTCCCAGTCCCATAAAGTATTGTGTACAAGTGACTCAACAGTTTTCACAACGGCATGTTTTAATTCTGTAATGGATTACTTGCACTTGACATGCCTTACAGCATCAAAGAAACGATTGAGAATGGAGCGGACATATATTGCAATTGACCTGAAATCATTTTATGCCTCTGTAGAATGCGTTGAACGCGGCCTTGACCCGTTACAGACGAATTTGGTGGTGGCCGATGAGTCACGGACTGAAAAAACGATATGTCTTGCGGTTACCCCATCGCTAAAGGCATACGGACTTTCCGGCAGGAGCAGGCTGTTCGAAGTTGTCCAGAAAGCCAGAGAAGTCAAAGCTCGCACGGGAAAGGACTTGGAGTATCTGATTGCCAAGCCGCGCATGGCACTGTACATGCAGTATTCAGCGCGCATCTACGGCATTTACCTGAAATACTTTAGCCCCGATGACATTCATGTGTACAGCATTGATGAAGTCTTCATTGACGCAACGTCTTATCTTTCGTTTTATCATGTAGATGCACGCTCCTTGGTCAGAACTGTCATTGGAAACATTCTTGATCAGACCGGCATAACGGCAACGGCAGGCATTGCACCGAATCTTTTTTTGTGCAAGGTTGCCATGGACATTGTGGCAAAGCACGTGGAAGCCGACCGTGACGGCGTTCGTATTGCCGCTCTTTCGGTGCAGGATTACCGGCGGACGCTTTGGAACCATACGCCCATTACGGACTTCTGGCGGGTCGGGAGCGGTACTGCTGCTCGCCTTGCGAAAGTCGGAATAAAGACGATGGGCGGCATTGCCCGACAGTCACTGCGCAATGAAGCTATCCTGTACAAGCTTTTCGGCATAGATGCTGAAATTCTGATTGACCATGCATGGGGGCTAGAGCCGTGCACTATCCGTCACATAAAGCAATACAAGTCGTCTGCAAAAAGCATCAGCGAAGGACAGGTGCTGCAAGAACCCTATTCATTTGAAAAGGCTCGGATTGTCGTTCGCGAAATGGCAGAAGTGCTTGCCCAGCGGCTTGTTTCCCAAGGGCTTGCATCCGACTTGTTTACGCTGACGATTTCCTATGACCGCACATCGCTGGCGGAAGGCTATGGCGGTGCCATTGAAACGGATTTCTACGGCAGGGCTGTGCCAAAGCCGAGCCATGGTTCTGTCAGGATGGGTGCGCCAACGGCATCGCTTCAAAAAATCGCCGATGGCATCCTTTCGATATATGAGCGCGTGACCGACAGCAATATGATGGTGCGCAGGCTGAACATTAGTGCTGAGCATGTCGTTAGCCAGAAAGAGGAGCAGGTCGATTTGTTTACGGATGTTGCAGCCCAAAAAAAAGAGATGGCTCTGCAGAATGCAATGCTGAAAATTCAGGGCAAGTTTGGAAAAAATGCCATTTTAAAGGCAAGCGACTACGAAGACGGTGCTACGATACGGGAGCGGAACGAACAGATTGGAGGTCACAAGGCATGAACGGCATGTATGATGATTTGATTGACTATCAGTGGCTTGGTTCTCCCTCTCGTCCGAGAATGCCGCTGGCAGACAGGGCGAAAATCTTTATGCCGTTTTCAGCGCTGAGGGGCTATGAAGAAGAACTTGCCCGGATTCAAAAAAAGGTTGAAAAGAGCCACGAGCCTTTGTATTCAAAGATTGACGATTTGGACACGGCTTGGTAAGGGCAAAAACGGACGCTTGTTGTAAACATTCACGATTCTTGTTAAAATCGTGAGTTATGATGGAATTAACGAGCAAACAGCGTAAGGTATTGGAAAAGGCTGCCCATGCACTGGAACCGGTGGTGATTGTCGGTCAGAACGGAGTCACGGATGCTCTTGTGGATATGACAAAAGCGCAGCTTTCGCAGCATGAACTGATAAAAGTAAAATTCAACGAATTTAAGGAAGAAAAGCAGTCTCTTTCCCGGCAGCTTGCAGAGCAGTGTGATGCAACGCTTGTACGCATCATTGGCAATGTTGCCATTCTGTACAGGGAAAGCGATGAAGAAGACAAACGCACCTATGCAAAGCAGTTGGCAAAGGCTGTTTCCAAGGTACGCGCAGACATTTAAAAAACAACGGGTCGCCGTAAGGAGGAGACCGACGACCCGTTACAAGGAAATGTAAAACTTTGAAAAATGTTCTCTGCTATTGAAGATACTATAGCTAAGAATACAAAACTAGTCAATACATTTTGTATGAAAATATTGCGGTTTTTCGCAAGGAGTGTAATTTTATGTCAGAATCTAGCAAAAAGGTTGGAATTATTGGAGCTATGGACATTGAAGTGAAAATGCTCCGGGAAGATCTGTCGGGGACAAGAGAAGTTTGTTCGGGTGGCCTTGTGTTTGTGGAAGGCACGTTGAATGGAGTTTCCGTTGTTATCGTTAAGTCTGGCATTGGAAAGGTGAATGCTGCCTTGTGTACGCAGCTTTTGGTGCTGAAATTCGGTGTTACGCACGTCATAAACACGGGCATTGCCGGTGCAATGGCTTCGGGCCTTAAGGTTTTGGATTTTGTCGTGTCCGAAGACGCCCTGTATCATGATTTTGATACGACAGGCTTTGGCTACAAGCCTACGGTCATTCCCCAGATGGACTGTTCTGATTTTAGGGCAGACGAGGCCATGGTTAAGGCTGCCCGCACTGCATTCGGTTCTCAAAAGGATGCCGAAGGCCATGCCTTGATTGTGGGGCGCATTGCCAGCGGCGATCAATTCATATCTTCAAAGGAGCAAAAAGACAGAATCCGTTCTGTCTGCAATCCTGCCTGCGTGGAAATGGAAGGCACGGCAATTGCCCATGCCTGCTACATCAACAAGATTCCGTTTGTCATTATCCGATGCATGAGCGACATGGCGGACGACAACGGTGAGAATACCTATAATTTCAATGAAGAAACCGCCGCCGGATTGAGTGCAGGACTCGTAAAAAACATGTTGCCGTTGTTTTAATGCTGCAATTATTCTATACTATAGAAGAATTGAAAATATTTGTTTGAAGGAGTTGAAAATGGCTGAAAAGAAATATAATGTAGACAGTTTTAATCTTGACCATACGAAAGTGACGGCACCGTTTGTGCGCGTTGCTGCAAAAAAAACTGGCAAGAAGGGCGACATGATTACTAAGTTTGACATTCGCTTTTGCCAGCCGAACAAGGAATTCATGCCGACAGGTGCAATTCATACGCTGGAACATTTGATTGCAGAATACATCCGCGATGAAATTCCTGAAGATGTCATTGATTTTAGTCCTATGGGATGCCGTACGGGGTTTTACTTTACCCTGTGGGGCGACTATGATGAAGAAACCATTGCAAAAAAGTTGGTGAATGTCTTGAAAAAGGTTTCTGTGTGGGATAAGCCTGTTCCTGCAACAACAGAGGTTGAGTGCGGAAATTACCGTGACCATGATCTTGAAGGTGCCAAGTTCTATGCAAAAAAATGGGTTGACGGCATTGAGTCCAAGGGCTGGAACTGTTACAAAGACTGATGATTGTTACGGCTATGGTACATGATCAGGGGTTCTTATACACTCTCTTTCGTCCGTTTCTTAGAAAAAAAAAGCCCTTGAATCTCGGGCTTGTGGGCGACATACAGTCTTCAATCGGTAATTTTGCCCTGAAAACGACGTCGCTCAACAATTCGTATGAAGCGGAAAAGGCTGTTGTCTCGAATCTTGTAGAGGAGGCTAACGCCCTTTGTCCGTTGGACAACATTAATGCCGTAAAGTTTGAGCAGGACATTCTCATAAAGCTTACCGAAGTAAGTTCTGCGTGTGATGTTTTGCTTTCGACTGGTCGTGCAGATGAATTTAAAAAACAATTGGCTTCTCTTGAATCGCTTATGAGACAGCGGAAATCTATGTCTGACTGAATAAGAGGATTTGCATGAATTTTTTTGAAAAATACAAGGAAACGCTTTCTTCTGTTCTGCCTGTAATGATAATTGTCCTTGTTTTGGGCTTGACTATTGTTCCTTTGGGAGCTGGAATGTTGGTCCGGTTTGTGGCAGGAGGATTTTTGCTCATCTTTGGTCTGACGCTTTTTCTTGCCGGCGTGGATTTGGGCATTCTGCCGGTGGGTGAGCGGTGTGGTGCTGCCCTTACGGCAAAGCGCAACCTTGCCCTGCTGTTGGGAGTGTCGTTTCTTATTGGTGTCATGGTTACCATTGCAGAGCCTGATGTGCAGGTGCTTGCGGATCAGATACAGGGTGTTGCGTCTTCGGTCAACAAATGGGCTCTGATACTGATGATTGCCATTGGCATTGGTCTGTTCGTGGTACTGGGGCTGTTGAGAACCATGCTGTCATTAAAGCTGAAGTATGTGCTGATTGTAGCCTATATTGCTGTCTTTGCGCTGGCTTTTCTGTGTCCAAAGGAATTTCAGGGGGTTGCCTTCGATGCCGGCGGTGCAACGACAGGTCCGATGACGGTTCCGTTCATTATGGCTCTGGGCGTTGGTGTTGCTGCGGTTCGTTCCAAGGGACAGCATGGAAGTGCCCATGCTGATAGTTCTGACGATTCCTTTGGATTGACTGGCATTGCTTCTGTCGGTCCTGTTGCCGCCGTCTGCGTGTACGGCATTATCTTGAAGTGCATGAACGGTTTTTCTGGTGCAGAGGCTTCTGAAACTGCCTCTCGTGCATCGGATGTGCTTGAAGAAGTTTCTGCTGCGTTGGAGGGGTTTAATCTTTCGGTTTTTGCAGAGCTGTTCCCCGAAGAAATAAAGGAAGTTAGCATGGCATTGCTGCCGCTGGTCGTTATGTTTGCGGCTTTTCAGCTTTTTCTTTTGAAAATGCCTCCCGTGCAGTTTCGCCGTGTGCTGAAGGGTTTGGCATACAGCTTTGTGGGGCTTGTCATTTTCCTTACGGGCGTAAACGGTGGCTTTATGCCTGCCGGTCAAAAGCTGGGGCTTGTCTTGGGCATGAGGGCGTGTGAAGCCGGTGGAGTGTGGATTGCATTGCTTACGCTTACAGGGGTTGTATTTGGAGCTGTCGTTGTCTGTGCAGAACCTGCTGTTTGGGTTTTGACTGAACAGGTAGAACAGGTGAGCGGTGGCACGATACGGCGCAAGGCCATGTTGTTTGCCCTGTCCAGTGGTGTTGCTATTTCTATTGGGTTGAGCATGCTTAGGATTATGTACGGGTTTAGCCTGTGGTACGTTCTTGTTCCTGGCTATGCGCTGGCTCTGGTTCTTTCGTTGTTCTGTCCTCCGCTGTTTGTGGGCATTGCTTTTGACTCTGGCGGTGTTGCCTCTGGTCCTATGACCAGTACGTTCATTTTGTCATTTACGCTTGGAGCTGCTGCTGCTGTCGGCGGAAACGGTGGTGTTGCCAGTGCTGCGACGGATGCTTTTGGTGTCATTGCCCTGGTTGCAATGACTCCTTTGATTGCAATTCAGATGCTTGGCTTGATATTTAAAATAAAGACAAAAAAGGAGAGTAAATGAGCAGTTTTAGACTTTTAGTAAGCATTGTTCCTCATAACAAGGCAGAGCTGATTTCTGATGCTGCGGTGGCTGCAGGCAGTTTCGGCGGTACAGTGGCAATGGGACGCGGCATAAGTGCCAATGCGTTTGTTGCCGCCCTTGGCATTGGAGATTCCATGAAGGATATTGTATATATCCTTACCGAGGAGCAGAATCACAGTGCAATCTACAAGGCGATTGTGGATGTCTGCCTAAAAGAGCGCAGGGGGTTTGGAATGATGTTTTGCATTGCTGCTGACAGTCTGATGAAGGCAGGAAATGTAACGCACGGTTCTTTGCAAGGAGATGATTGTATGGCGAATGATGTGGAACGCGATCTTATAACAGTGATACTTAACAAGGGGTATGCAGACGATGCAATGGCGGCAGCTCGAAAAGCTGGTGCTGGCGGAGGTACGGTCATAAATGCACGCGGCACGGCACGGGAAGATGATGCCAAGTTCTTTGGCATGCATATTGTGCCTGAAAAAGAAATGCTGTGCATTGTGGTGGAGCATGAAAAGAAGGATGCCGTGCTGGAGGCAATTCGCACGCTTCCGTGTCTGTCAGAGCCAGGGAGCGGCATTGCGTTCTGTTCTGGCGTGAACGAGTTTGTCTTGCTAGGAAAAAAGAACTAGCAGCATGGACGATGTTTTTAATGAGCAGTCGTTTTGGGAGTGCTTTTTACGATATGAAAACCACAGTTCATTGAAAAAAGACCTTGTGTCAGTGTACCGCGTGATTGACAGCACGAATACGGAACTGATGAGGCGAGTGCAGGCTGCTGGTTGTGATGGGCTTACGGGCATGCACCGCATGGTCGTGGCTGCTGCATCGCAAACGGCAGGGAAAGGTCGTGTCGGCAGGGTGTTCTATTCTCCTGAAAAGACGGGCATTTATTTCAGTTTCCTGTATGTTCCTGATGCTGGCGTTACGGAGCCTGCTACATACACGGTGGCTTCGGTTGTTGGTGTGTGCCGGGCGATAGAATCGTTGTATCACGTAAAGACGCAGATTAAGTGGGTGAACGACATTTATGTGCATGGGAAAAAGGTTTGCGGCATTCTGACTGAAGGTGTGTTCAATGCGGAGCATTCTGCCGTAGATGGTGTTGTTGTCGGCATTGGCATTAATATTGAAACCGATGATTCCATGCCAGAAGCATTGCGGCGCAAGGCTGGAGGCATCATCTGCAATGGTTCTGGCTCTGACGGAACGGAGTTCCGTGTATCGCGTGCGGAGCTGCTGGCATGCTGCATGCATGAAATATATGCCATTCTGGATGGCGGGCTAGATTTTATGAGCGACTACAAGGCTCGCTTTATGCATGCCGGAAAAACAGTAACGGTTTCGCCGCTCATTGGTGACAATGGTTGCAGCTACGAGGCTGTCGCCGTTGGGGTTACAGACGATGCTGGATTGCAGGTGCGTCTTGCCGATGGTACGGAACGCGTGCTGCATACAGGAGAAGTTTCCCTGCATGATATGTAGAGGGAATGTTATACTAGACATAATGATGGAAAACTTCTATACTTTTACGAACGTATTTCATTGAAATTATAAGAGTTTGAAATGGATAGTATCGCGGTTCTTGTTCCTTGTTATAATGAAAGTAAAACAGTTTCAAAAGTGATTGCCGATTTTGCACGTTGTCTGCCAGAAGCTTCTGTTTATATATACGATAATAATTCTTCCGATGGAACTGCTGATGTTGCCTGTGCTGCACTAAAAAGGTTTAGTGTTAAAAAGGGGGGGGTAAAATTTGAAAAGCATCAAGGCAAGGGCAACGTCATTAGGCGGATGTTCCGTGAAATTGATGCAAAATGTTATATTTTGATTGATGGTGACGATACCTATCCTGCTGAATCGGCTCGGCAAATGGCTGATTTTGTGCTTCAACAAAATGCTGACATGGTTGTCGGCGACAGGCTTTCTTCTACTTATTCAGAGCAAAATAAAAGGGCTTTCCACAATGCTGGAAATGTGCTTGTACGCAAAGTTATAAATTCGATATTTAAAAGTGACATAAAAGATGTAATGACTGGATACCGTGCATTCAGTTATGCCTTTGTAAAGACTTTTCCTGTCCTTTCAGAAGGCTTTGAGATTGAAACGGAAATGACTATACATGCCATTGATAAAAATATGGCTGTTGAAAACTGTGTCATTGAATATCGGGATCGTCCTGAAGGTAGCATTTCTAAATTAAATACGTATTCCGATGGAATGAAAGTTTTGCATACGATATTTAGGTTGTTCCGTATCTACAAACCTTTGGAGTTTTTCAGTATTATTGCTTTTCTGCTTCTTGCCCTTTCTTCTTTTTTCTTTGTTCCTGTTTTGTTTGAATTCTTTAAGACTGGTCGGGTAGAACGTTTTCCGACACTGATAGTATGTGGCTTTACAATGATTGCGGCCATACAGTCTTTTTTTTCGGGGCTCATCTTGCATACCATATCTGTAAAGGGAAAGCAAGATTTTGAAATGAATCTTATTCGTGTTCAAGACGAAAAGAATGAAAAAAAATGAGTGCGGCACTTGTTTTTCAGATTTTTAAGTTTGGCATTGTAGGAGGGCTTGCATTTCTGATAGATTTTGGCGTGCTTTTTGTTCTTACGGAACATGTCGGAATGTTCTATTTGCTTTCGGCTGCGATAGCCTTTTTTGTTTCCAATATATTCAATTATATTGCCAGCATGAGGTTTGTTTTTGTCGGTAGGAATGGGGCAGGTTCGCGAAAAGATTTTTTTGTTTTTTTTCTGCTGAGCCTTGCTGGACTTGGAATTAATCAACTGGGATTGTATTTTTTTGTAGAGCGCTGTGCCCTGTTTTATATGTACGCAAAATTCATTGTAACGGCTATAGTAATGATTTGGAATTTTACAACAAAAAAAATTTTTTTGGAGAAAAGGTAATGAATAGAGAGTTGTGTAAAAGGACATCCTTTTTAGTGTTTTTATTATTTGTTGGTGCTGTTGCTGTCAGGTTTTATTTTTCAAATTTTGTAAAAACAATTCATTCTTATCCTGATGAGCTTAGGTATTATGGACTGGCGAGAAGTCTTTTTTTTGGAAATGGACTGTCCATTAGAAATATGGCATCAGGGTTTCAGAAAGTGCTTTACAGTTTTTTCTTGGCTCCTTCATTTTTGGCAAAAGATGAATTTCTAAGAATAAAGATAATGAGTTTTCTTAATTGCGTGATAATGTCTTCTTCTGTTTTTCCTGTTATGGGAATAGGTCAAGAGCTTGCACTTGGAAAAAAAGGGACTCTTCTTTTGGTTTTTGTTACTTTGCTTTGGCCTGACATGGCGACTTCCATGACCTTTATGTCTGAAGTTTTGTATATGCCTTTGTGTTTGGCATTTGTATGGTTATGGCTTTACTGCTGTAGAAGTCAAAAGTGGTGGACGTTTGTTTTTCTGGCCTTTCTCTGTTATGCAGGTTATGTATGTAAAGAAATATTTCTTGCGTTTTTTATTTCTGTTGTCCTTTTTACTGTTGCAAGTCCTGTTGTCAATTTTTTCTATGAACGTCATGTAAAAGTTTCGTTTTGTTCTTATTTATCAAAGACTTTTATTGTAAATGTCTGTATATTTATGATTGTATTTTTATTGCTGCATGCTGTATTCAAGCAGACGGTTTTTAAAGGCCTTGGCAATTCGTATAATCAGATGGGAATATTTGCAATTAAAAATCCGTATAATTTTTTTTATATGATTTTTTCTTTTTTTGTCTATATTGCGGCATCGATTATGGCGGTTTGTGTTTTTCCGATTGTGTATCCCGTCATATATTACAAGAGATGTTCTAAAGAAGTTCAGAATCTCCTTTTGTTTTCTGTGTTGTCCATTTTTATAATTGCAGCTACTGTAGCCTATACCATCTCTGTTAGGGAAGATTTAGGAAGCCTTTTGCCTGCATTGCACATGCGGTATGTTGCCCCTGTTTTGATAGTGCTTATGGCTGTATTCTTGAAAACATGTCAGGTACAGCTTTGTGATGACAATAATTTTTTGCATGTAAATTGTATGCTTCTGCTGGTTCTGATTTTTATTGGCAGTACATTTAAGGGGCTTGGCTCCTTGCCTTGCACTCTTGCATGGTATAAAATTCCTCAGAAGCTGTTTGCAACAATAGATAAAGGATATGAATTTGTTTTTCGCCCGTATATTATCGTTGTCAATTTCTGCTTTATAGTGGCGGTGTTGCTGCTGCATTTCATAAAAGAAAAAAAAGGAACGGCTCTTTTTTTACGAATTTTTATGTTTTTGAATTGCATCCTTCTGGTGGCCAGCAATGTAATTTCTGTAAAGAGCATTAAAGATGGGTATTCTGCAGATGAAAAGATAATTAATGAATTGCATAAGTTAAACAAATTCTTTTCGGGCGATTTAAATCATGCTCATGTTCTTTATGTTTCAGCCGGTGATCTTGCGAATGAGAATGGATATTTCGATACGTACTTTGATGCTGTCGAAAATTTGTATTTTGTTGGGGAAGGTGATGTCCTTTGCAAAAACGCACGGGTTTCTGATATGGCATTCAGAGAGCCTGAAAGCAAGGAATTTTATAATGCATCAAGGATTGATTACATCATAATTCCTTCAACTCTTTCACTTGAATGTGAGAATGCTGTTTTGAGGAATGATTTAGGCGGCAGGTATTATACTGTATATGAGAACAGAAATCCTTCTGAAATTTCAATTTTGCAAAAGCCTTACAGGAATGTTAGTTTTGACTGGAATGTATGTGTTTCCAACGGTTTTGACAGAGATGGCATTCGAACCCTTAATGGCGGTGGAAGTTCCTATGGCCCTTACTGGCATCTGCAAAAAGGTTCGTACGAGGTAAAAATTAGTGGTGACAATTTGCAGGGGGCAGACATAACTTTGTATTCTGCAAAAGGTGCTGTTCAGTACCCATTTGATGCTCTTCGTTCCGATTCTGAAATTTCTTTGAAGTTTCTTTTGCATTCAGATGTTGACAATTTTGAGATATACATAAAGAATAAATCGAATAAAGCCTTGAAAATGCAATCGCTACTGTTAATGAGTGAATAAATATTGGCAACAGGCAGTTTTGACGGAAACTGCCTGTTTTTTAGCTCTGGTTCTTTTCCTTAAGGCTCAAAATCTACCCTTGATAGTATGAAACCTGCATGTTATAATGAATCAATTGTATTTCGTTTGAATGAGAATTAACTGGAGAATTTGATGGGTGATATTGATGAAGGAATTGCTGCAATGCTTGATGATGTTGAAGAAACGGAAGAAAATGACAGCTTTCCTATGAATTTTGATGAAGGAGATTCTTCTGAATCTTCTGCTGCAACGGCAGGAGCTTCGGCTCGGGCTGTAAAGAAAGCTCCTATTGGAGATGCAAACGTTTCTGATGTTGATTTGTCCGTAAGAAACTTTGCTCCTATTGAAAAATATTTTGAAGATGCACCGAATGCAGTTTACAATGACCCTGCATATTACAAGACAACGCTTGGAGGCGAAGGTGAAGAAGCCCAGCGCTTGCATCAATTGCTTGTAAAATACCTTAACTGTACAGATCCAAAAGATCGTCCTGTCTACAGGCAGCAGATGGTGTCCTCGTACTGGAACTTTCTGCGTTCGCTTGCCCTTAAGGTTGTCAATCTAAAAATGCCGTTGTGCAAGCGTCTTGCAATGCGCTTTGGCGTTGTGTTGCCGTCTTTGTTCAGCCCTGAGCAGAAAGACTTCTTTTCGCGTGCTGTTCTTGACAATGTAACGGGAGAACCTGTCCTTTACATGGATGAGTGGATTCGGGAAATTGCCGTGGGCAAGATGAAGCCGAGTACAACTGATGAGCTTCCTACAAAGGGTTCTGGAAGTGCCAGTGCCGAGCAGCAGCGTTTGCAGGGCTTGGTTGGCAAGAATACGGGCAAGATTCAGAGTGTAGACAGCATTATTTCCATGAAGGAAAGCCAGCGTGCAAACATGGAGCTTGACTTGAAGGAAAAGGTTCTTTCGCTGTGCGAGCATGATCCTATCTACGGAACAGAGCCTCCTCACTATCGTCCTTATTCCGACACTCAAAAAAAGGCATTCTCTGAAATAGGCAATTTGATGCGTACGCTTCAAAAGCTTGATAAAGAGATTTGCACCAACCTGAAGGATCTTGAAGAAGCAAAGGAAAACATCAATCATCTGAATGAATTGTCTGCAAATCTTTCTGCTACGTCAGGTACGAGTGCAACAACGGTCAGTTCAGAAGACATTCTGTCTGAAATGACGACTGTACGCCAGATGGCAAAGATGACGTGTGGTCGACAGGGAAACCAGTTTCCTGTATTTACTCGTGAATTCTTCCATTGTATGCCTGCCGGAACGGGATTCCGCGAAAACGTGCTGCGAGAACTTGCCTGGATTGAGTCCATAGATCCCAACTGCTTTGTTCGCATTCACAAGAATATGCCTAACAGAATCGTTCCGTATACGCTTCTTGTTCCTTCGTATGGTGATTCCGGCTTCTGCTGGGAACCGTTTGACCGTTACAACCGCATTTCAAGCCGCGGACGCATCGTGATTCCGATGTACCCAAAGGATTTGAAGATAGCCTGCATCACGGCTGTTGGCGACTTGCGTTGGCAGGTTGCAAAGGAAAAGGCATCGTTTGACTGGATGTCTGACGGCCTTACCGGTAACTATTACCAGTACATAGAGTCAAAGAAAATGAAGGGAGATCTTAAGAAGTTCTTCATTGATGACTATATTCTGTGGCTTACAAAAGAGGCCAATGGTACGCAAAAGCTTGAAAAAGAGGTTCGTGCCATATTCTGGCGGTACTTGCCGTTCCCTCAGGAAACAAAGGACAATCTAAAGAAGATGAGTCCAGCCTATCAGGAACTGTATCAGCGTGACATTAACCGCAGCATGAGCGATGGATATTGACGCTTGCAAGGAAAAGGCAGAAAAACAGTTTTGTTTTTCTACCTTTTTTTGTTTCGCTCGTCATTCAGACTGATTAAAGCGATAAAAGTTGATATAAAAGTTTTTTTATTTCGTAATTAACCGCTATATTTCAAATAAATATCAATATTTTTTGTTATATATCAAAGAAAATGTTTGACAACAGCAAAAACCTGTGTATATAATATATCTAGAAAGGTAAATAGTAATCAATTTTTATTGATATTTATTTATGAATATCGTGCATAAAATCTTGCAAGCTGAGGAATTGCTTGCAGTAGGAGGATATTTTATGAAAAGGACATTTAAAACTGTTGCTGCCCTTTGTGGCGTAACTGCTTTAATGCTTTCTGTTTTGACAGGTTGTGGAGGAAAAAAGACTGGTACTGAATCTGCTTCAACAGGTAATAATGGTGCTTCTCAGTCAGAAAGTTCAGAGATTAAGCCTGATGCTATTTCAACGGTAGGACCTGCTAACGGCACAAAGCTTGAACTGTGGACGTTCGTAGAGCTTCACAGCCAGCACTATGCTGCAATGCTTGAAAAATGGAATGCAGAACATCCGGACAAGCAGATTCAGATGACTTTCACTGCATATCCATATGGAGACATGCATAATAAGCTCATCATGGCTAACCAGACTGGTCAGGGTGCACCTGATATTTGTGATATTGAAATCGGTCAGTTCCCTAACTTTACACTTGGTGAAGTACAGTTTGTTGAAATGGACAAATACATTGAGCCATATAAGAACAATGTCGTTCAGTCCCGTCTTGACATTTACGGAGCAAACGGCAAGCACTATGGAATTCCTTTCCATGTCGGTGCAACTGTCATGTATTATGATGATGCACTGCTTTCCCAGTACGGCATTGATTACCGCACGATTGAAACATGGGATGACTTTGAAAAAGCAGGACTTAAGCTCAAGGAAGCTTCTGGCGGAACTGTACACATGACTGGTGTTGATACTGGTGGAACAGACTGGCTGTGGCTTTCTATGGCAGAACACAATCAGGACTGGACAGATGCAAGTGGTCATGCAGACATTAGAATTTCTGGCGTTTCTGACATGATTAAGATGCAGCAGAAATGGATCGAAGAAGGCATTGCATATCCTACTCCGGGCGGACAGATTGACACAGAAGCCGGTTATGCAACAGTTGGTGATGAAAAGGTTGCTGCATTCCCTAAGGCCTTGTGGTACATGAGCCGTTTCCTTAACTATATCCCAGATCAGAAAGGAAGATGGGCAATTGCTCCATGCCCTGTATACAAGAAGGGACAGCCTCGTTCTGTCGGTATTGGTGGAACTGGTACTGTTGTTTCAAAGCAGTCTAAGCATCAGGAGCTTGCTGCAGAATTCCTTGTTTATGCAAAGCTTTCGCTTGACGGTGAAAAACGCATTTGGGAAGTTCTTGGATTTGACCCTGTTAACACAGACATGTGGAAGGACAAGAGTGTAACTCATGATCCTAACAACAAATATGTAGCATACTTCCGTACAAATCCATTTGATGTTCTTAATGAAATCAAGAGCGAAATCAAAGGAATCAAGGCTGTACCTATCAGCTCGACAATCAACGAGCAGATTAACTTGAACGTCTTGAATAACTGTCTTGAACAGAATGCAGATGTCGATGCAGAACTTCAGGCAGCACAGGATGAAATTGACCTTGAACAGTAATTGCTGAAGTGTGTTCATCAGAAAGGGGTTGCAGTTCCACTGTGCATGGTGGGGCTGTAGATTCCTAGAATAGGAAAAGGTCTGGAAAGCTTGTCCAAAAAAGATTTCCAGACCTTTTTTTTCAAGACGTTTGTGTTATGTGGGAAACATTTGAGGTTTTACTATGAAAAAAAATAAAATATCGGGTTTTATATATTCCTGGAAAGTCGCTCCCTATGTATTCGTGCTTCCTTTTATTATCAGTCTGCTGGTGTTTTGGCTGTATCCTCTGGCAAGTGCCATCATGATGAGTTTTCAGAATATTCTTCCCGGTCAGATAGAGTGGATAGGATTAAAAAATTATACTAAGCTTTTAAAGGACAAAACGTTTTATCTGGCTGTACAGAATAGTTTTATATATATGGTCATTACCTGTGCACTGCTCATTCCTTTTCCAATGCTTTTTGCGACAATCATGAACAGTGCTTTTATGAAGGCAAAAAATGTCTATAAGGCAATTCTCTATATTCCTGCATTGACATCAGTTGTTGTTGCTGGAACAATCTTTGGCTTCATGTTCAGCGAGTTGGACGGCTCTGCCGCAAACCAGTTTCTTCATGCGCTTGGATTCGGTTCAATCAAGTGGCTCAAAATGAGGGGGACGGGATGGTTTGCCATGATTGTCTTGTGCTGCTGGCGATGGACTGGCGTTAACATGCTGTACTTTCTTTCTGGACTGCAGGGCATTGATGGGGCATTGTACGAATCTGCTGACATAGACGGTGCTTCGAAGTGGCAGAAATTTTGGCTCATAACGTTCCCGTTGCTCAAACCGACAAGCATTTATGTCCTTACCATAAGCATCTATGCAGGTCTTGCCATGTTCCTTGAAAGCTACATGATGTGGGGCGGTAACAGTTCGCCTAAAAATATAGGTCTTACCATTGTTGGCTATTTGTATCGCCGTGGCATAGAAAAGAATCAGATGGGTTATGCCAGTGCTGTTGGAATCGTCCTGCTTGTGATTGCATTGATCATAAATGTTATTCAGCTTGTACTGAACGGTACTTTTAAGAAGGAGAAATAATATGGCACACTCTGGTGTAAAAACATATAAACTGCACAGCATGAAGACACAGGGAACGATTGCGTCAACGCTTTCCCTTCTGCTGTTTACGTGTATTTCAATTTTGGTGCTGTATCCGCTGGTAGCAGCATTTCTTGCTTCATTTCGCCCTGGTCAGGAATTGATGCGCTATGGCTTGAATTTCAATCCAGATCCGAAAGGGTTAACGCTCAACAACTATATTTACCTGTTTACACAGAAGGCTTTTCAGGGGGCGGAATGGGTAAAGGTTCCTCACCGCTACTTTATGTGGTACAAGAACAGCATCATGTTGACATTCGTTTCCGTTGTATGTCAGCTGTTCATCTGTTATGTGGTGGCGTATGGACTGACAATGTACGAGTATAAATTGAAGAACGTTCTGTTTTTCATTGTCATTGCAACAATGATGGTGCCGGGCGTTATCCTTATGCTGCCAATGTATCAGGAAATAATTAGCCTGCATCTTATTAACAAAACCGCTGGTGTCATTCTGCCCGGCGTGTGCAGTGCTTCAACGATTTTCTTTTTCAGGCAGTTTATGACAGGTCTTCCAAAGGAACTGCTGGATGCCGGCCGCATTGACGGTGCAAATGAATATCGCATTTGTTTTACAATCATGATGCCGCTCGTAAAGCCAGCCTTTGGTGCAATGGCTATTCTGTCTTCCATGGGAACATGGAACGACATGCTGTGGCCGATGCTCGTATACCGCGATGCTGCAAAGTTTACGCTGCCAATTGGTTTGAATACGCTTTTGACACCTTATGGCAACAACTATGACCTGCTTATTGCCGGTTCCTGCTTTTCTGTTGTTCCTTTGCTCGTGATTTTCTTTGCATTCCAAAGATACTTTATTGGCGGCATGACCGCAGGTGCTGTAAAGGGCTGATGTGCGCCCGAAAGCACAGGTTTCAAAGTCAAAAAAAAGCTGTCCATTTGAAGTGCACTTCATTGGACAGCCTTTTTTGTGCTTACTCTTGCCAGCGTTCATCCTCTTCTTCGTCTGGAAGAACTGATTTTGGCATAACAGATTTTGGCTTTTCTTCCTTTTGTTTTTGAGCTTGAGACGACAGGTGGCTGAACCGTCTGCCACTCAACCGTTCATCAAGCTTGTCGGCAAGCTTGTATTTTTTGACAATCTTGTCGGAAATCTTTGCATACAGGAACAAGCTTAAAATCATTCCTGCAATAAAGCAGAACATCCAGTCTGCAACGATGACGTTTGCATCATGCACCTGAATGACATAGCGCAATAACAGTGATGTGCCCACTAACAGGACTGTTATGATTGCAACGGTAAAAACGATGTTTGCAATCGTTGAAACAAAAAGAAAAAGAAGCGTAAACTTTTTTTTGTCCATGTGTTACTCCTTCTGAGCCTTGTTGCCGGATGCCCGGCTGTCAGCCTTTATTTGCATGAGGAATGCCACGACAAACAGGATGCCGCAGACGACAACGACAGAATCTGCAACATTGAATGTCGGCCATCGCTCCATGCCGAAAAGACCAAAGAAATAGCAGTCAATAAAGTCTACCACGCCGTCAGGGCGCAGAAATCGGTCTATGAGGTTGCCAATGCCTCCTCCGAGGATGCCGCAGATAGACCATCGCTGGAGACGGGTAAATTCATTGTTTCTGAAATAAATGGCAAATATTATGGCAATGACAATAAGTGGTGCAAAAGCAAAAAGAATTTTGCGCAGATTGTATGAAAAGGAACTACCTAAACTGAATGCTATTGCCTTGTTGCGGACGTGAATGATTCGTATGTAGTCCCCGACTACCCTGATGATTCCTTCGCTTGAAAACAGCGTTGTCTGTGGAATATATTTTACAATCAAAGCTTTTGTCACTTGGTCAATGATGATGGCGGAAACTGTAAGGATGAGGGGCAGCAACTTGAACGACAGCGGCTGCTTTTCGTGTAATGTATTTTGCATGGTGTAAGTATAATGAAGATATTGCTAAAAGTCTACATGAACCGATGTTGCTTACGGAGCCTCTGAAAAAGCGGTGAGGGCACCTTGAAAAACTTGATGCCGACGATTCTTCGAATATTCCGATGGGTTCAACCGTGCAGTGTACGTATAGCTGCTCCAGTGGCGAGTTGCCACAGAGTGCAGCTTAGAATATCTTAGAATGTCGCTTGTTCAGAGGGTGCCTTGACCTGCATGGACTGCTGTATCAGTTGTTCCAGTCTATTTGCCGTATGGTTTGAAACATACATGCTTGAGTCCCTTTTCTTGCCCAGCAGTAGTGCCAGAACAGGATCTGTCTGCTCTACAGGACCGTAGCCTTTTGTATCGTAGTCATCGATGATGCTCAAATCAAAGCAGGTATCAATGCGTTCATCATTTTTCTTTATACTAAAGAACATCTTTTCATCCGTGCAGTCACCCACAAGAATCACGAAATCGCTGTCCTGTGGCGACACTATGGACAGAAGGGACTTGTACAGGTATGCATCATAGGAACTTTTTTCCTGTGTTTTCCACTCTTCGTATGTTTCAGGTTCCGTCAGGCTCAGTTTAAGGAACGCTTCTCGCTTCATGGATTTAGAGGCGAGCTGGACTTTGTGTGCAGTCGCTGTATGAAAGTAAAAGTCGGCACTGTACACGATGTAACCGTCGTGAGCCAATTTTACAAGCATCGGCTCGTAAATGGCCGTTGTGGCATTTTCGTTGGGAATGAACAGTATCATCCGTTTTTCAGCGGATTGGTCTTTTGTGTTGTCTTTCGGTTCATAATGATGTACGAATGCCGTCTTTGTGTCCATGGGTTTGTCGGGGGTGAAAAATCCCGTTTCAAGGGTACCGGCATAGACGGCCGTTGTTTTAGTGACCCCGTATTTCTTCATGTTCGGAACAACAGGCCTGAAATAAAAGACAAGTGCTCCGGCACCGACTGCCAGCATGATTGAAAAGCATGAACTGATGATGAACGGAATGCCGTAATGGTCAACAATGAGTTTTTCGTTGAGTCGAAGCAGGGCGCGAAAGTTTGACAGAAAGGTAAAGAGTGCAATGAGTGCAATGATGATGTTCTGGAACGACGGTCCGCAGGCAACAATGTTTAGTATTGCCATGAACAGGGCGAGTATCGGCAATGAAGCCATTGAATCGGAGCTTGGATCTTTTATAAGAAAGATTCTGAAGCTTGAAAATGCAATCAGAAACAGGATGGCGAGTTGACAAATGGTCTGCTGAGTCATGTGGCTATTCTATCATACTTTAAAAGAAAATTATAGACTTTTGCAAAGTGCTCTGTTACAATTGTACTATGGCACAGTCAGTAGACGTTTCAAAAGTTCGCAAAGCCATTCAGTCGGGTTTGCCTATTGTTTTAACAACTTATACTTTTCCAGTCGCAGTTGAAGCGTATACAGAAGAATTACTCAGAGTTTTTCTTACCGAAATCAATCAGCCGCAGATGATAGAGACTTTTTCCTATTGCTTTAAGGAACTTGTCTACAATGCAAAGAAAGCAAACACAAAGCGCGTGTATTTTGAAGAGCGGCATCTGGATATCACTAATCCCGAAGACTATGCTAAGGGAATGGAAGATTTTAAGAAAGATACCCTCAAGAATCAGAAATATTATCATTCCCTTCAAAAGAAAAAGGGCTTGTACATAAAAATCCTGTTGCAGACAAAGAACAACAAGGTAAAGCTCGAAATCCGCAACAAGGCAGAATTGTCCGTGCATGAATACAAAAGGATTCATGACAAGATTACCCGGGCACAGCAATTCAGCTCTGTGGAAAACATGCTTGATGAGTCCGAAGGAGCCGGTCTTGGACTCATCATGATGATTTTAATCTTGCGAAAGATTGGGCTTACTGATGAAAACTATCAGGTGCTGAGTGAAAACGGAGAAACCATAACGCGCTTGATTCTTCCGTTCAGCCTTTCTTCGCAGGCTCAGTTTGTATCGCTTTCCCGCGAGTTTGTCGACTTGATCAAGGGGCTGCCAGAATTCCCTGAAAACATCAATGCAATCAACCGTCTCATCAACGATCCCGACAGCAGCATGAGCGACATCGCACGGCGAATTTCAAGCGATGTGTCTTTGACTGGCGAACTGCTGAAAATGGTCAATTCTGCTGCATTTTCCCTTGCTTCTCCATGCCATTCAGTAGAAGAAGCCGTAAAGTTTGCAGGCATCAGGGGCATCCGCAACCTGCTGTTTTCCATTGGTTCAATGAAATCGCTTATGGTCGATGCCGATGAACGCAAGAAAGCCTTGTGGGATCATTCCTATAAAGTCGCCTATTATTCGTATAATCTTGCCCGTTCCTATTTCAAGAATGCCTCTGACAGGGAATTGGTAGAAGACAGCTACGTGTGCGGCTTGCTCCATGACATCGGAAAGATTATCTTTGTATCCGTTCACAAGGATGTGTACCAGAAAATGCAGTTTTTGTGCAATGCAAGAGGCATCAGCCAAGGTCTGTTTGAACGCATGGTTGCTGGTGTAAACCACGGCGAAGTAGGTGCGCTCGTGTCTGAAAAATGGAATTTTCCTGCAAACATCATAAACGTCATCCGCTATCATCATGAGCTGGAAACTTGTCCCAAGGATGTGTGGAAGCTGACAGCCTTGATTCATTTTGCAGACTTGCTGGCCCATTATCCCGAAGGAACGGTTGACATGGCACAGTTTGACACTGAAGCACTCAAAATGTTCCACATAACGGCAGAAGAACAGATTGTGCAGATGAGCGACAAGTTCCAGCAGATGTTCAAGAATTCAGCGCATTAATCCATGCCTGCATCAGAATGCCGAATGCAACTCCAACATTGAGCGAAGCCTTAAGCCCTGTCATGGGAATGGTGACCCGTCCGTATGTGGCACGTTTCAAGGCTTCGGGACTCACTCCCAGTTCTTCAGAACCGATTATGACAATGCCCTCTTTCGGAAAGACAAATTCATTCAAGGGCGTGCCCCCTGTTTCCAGCACGAATACAGGTTTGTCCTGTGGCAGTTCGCTCAGCTGGCACCTCGTGTATCCTATCGTCTGAATGCATCCCATTGCGCTCCGCTGTGCCTTGCTCTGCTCTGGATCAGTACACTGGGGCGAAATGTACACCTTGTCGCATCCCATGGCTTCTGCAGTGCGGAATATGGAACCGACATTGAAAGGAGAACGAATGTCTTCGGCATAGACATCAACCCCCAGAAAGAAATTCCTTTTTTGCACGGACAGTTTTTCCTGTGCATGGGGGGCAATGACCAAGTCCCACTCCGCGGGAAACGTCCCTATGATGGCGAGCAGGGCATTCCGTGCAATGTTGCAGGCTCTGCGTTCGTCGAACGAGTCTGCATCCAGCATGGACTGCAATTGAGCAGCAGTACTTGCCGGCAGTTTTGGATCTTGCAGTACGATGGCAACGACCTGCTTGGTGTATTCCTGTCGTGTAAGCTTTGTAAAGTTGTACGCTGTTCCTGGTTCTGCAATGCCTGCAATGTCTCGTTCTAGTTCTCCGAACGTAAGGGCGAGCTTGCGACGCTTTTGCCCTGCGGAAAGCTGAAACAGCTTGTCTGGTGCAATCATCTGTCTGCGGAGAACGCGTTAGTAGGCGAGCTTAATGATGCTGAACAAATCGTCAGTGGTCATGCTGCGCGGAAGGCTGTTGATGAGTTCCAGGCTTCCAGCATCTTCTGCTGCCAAAGACATCTGTTCGATGGTAACGCCCAAATCCTTTAAGCGGGTAGGCAGGTTTGCAATGGCGAGCTGGTTTCTGATGAACTCTGCAAAGTCCTCGGCTGACTTTGTTGCATTGTCCGCAGCTTCTGTTGCACCCAAAAGGCGTGCAGCCTTTGCAAGCTTGTCCTGACGGAACTTTGTTGCATCGTCGATGATGTGAGGGAGCAACACGGATGCCGTAAGGGAGCGCGAAATCTTGTAGCGTGCGTTCATGCAGAGTGCCAAAAGCGAACAGACACCCAGCGAAGACGTTGTTGATGCAAGCGATGCCATGCATCCACTCTGCGACAGCAGGATTTCCTGAGGAGTCGTTACTTCGAGCGAAGCTGAGCCGTTTATTGCATATTTCATCAGTTCGAATGACTTTTCGGCCATCATGTCGCTAAAGAACGTTGCCTTTTGGCTCAGATACGATTCGAGTGCAATGGCAATGATTTCCATGTTCATGCTTGTCATTTGGTGGTCGGAAAGGGTTTGCGTCAGGTTTGGATCAATCAAGATAATTTTTCCAGCGGTCTTCTGCACTTTCAGCAGGTTGATTGTCGAAGAGCGGGAGTCTACGACAGGAATCATGTCCGTAAACATGAATGTATCCCTGTTAGTTGTTGGCACACAGATGAGCGGCAGCGGTTCTTCACTGATGTTTTTTTCTTCGATATGCGTGTAAATGTCTTTTTTTGAATTGAAAAGTGCGGCAACGGCACGTCCAATGCTTATTGCCTTTGAACCGCCAACAGCAATGAGACCTGAAATGTGAGCCTGTCGGGCAAGCTTAAGGGCGTTTTCGATTACTTTTGATTCAGGACGCTCCGGCAAATCATCGAACGTAAAAAAGTCAACTTTTCGTTCTGCAAGGGGTTGTACAATTTTATCTATGGTGGAAACCTGACGCAGTGTCGGGTCAAGGATGAGCATGAATTTGCTGCCCCATGGTTTTATGTATTCACCGATACGTGTCGCCGTGTACGAACCCAAAATGATGTTCTGGGGGATTTTAAAGATAAAATCAGACATAGATACTCCCTTATTAAATTTACAATTCCAAAGGAACCAAGTTCCCTATACAAAAAAAGGACGGAATGCATGTTCCGCCCTTTTTTTCAAAAATCTAATCATGCTAATAGTGCACATTACAGCCCGTAAGCTCTGAGAAACTGATCGGCAGCAGAAGCAATAGCGTTGTTCAAATAATCAGGATTCTTAATCTTCTGCTTGACCTGCTCTACTAAATTTGCACGGACATCTGGTGTCTCTCTTGCGATGGCATCCAACTTTTCTGCCTCTTGCATCTCTTTTGCTTCATCAGAGATGATTATTTCATCTGCAGAATATTTTACAGAGCTAGTTCCAGATACAGGCTTTGAATTCTGCAAGGGATTGATTGTGTTGGAAGAATAAATCTTTTGTATCATCATACCTTACCTCTCATAATTATTATCGGAACTTTCATCTGAAAGTTTACTCTTTTTTAAGCCCGAAATAAAGACTGCAAACTCTCCGAGAACCTTTTGTCTGGAAGCATAGTCTTCCAGAACTTCCCGTGCCGTGCCGTCCGTTATTTCCTCATGCAGCTTGGTCAGCTCCCTGCCGACAACAATCCTGCGTTCCCCGTCTATGTCTGCAATGTCCGTCAAAAGCTTTACGATTCTGAACGGACTTTCATATACGATGACTGCATCGCCCGTTGCAAGCAACTCTTTCAGGCGACTTCTCCTGCGACCAGGCTTTGGCGAAAGGAACCCTTCAAAAATGAGTGTTTTGCCTCCTGCCCCAGCAACGCTTGCCAGAGTTGCAAATGCACTCGCTCCCGGAATGGGAATGACCGTATGACCGGCCTTTCGTGCCAGTCCTGCAAGTATGGCTCCCGGATCACTGATGCCCGGTGTACCGGCATCACTTGCATACGCCACTTTTTGCCCTTCGTCCAGCATCTTGATGATTTTTTCCGATGCAAACGATTCATTCTGGGCGCGGCAGCTGATGAGTGGCTTTCTAATTTCAAAATGTGTCAAAAGCTCTAGGGTGTGTCTGGTGTCTTCCGCTGCAATAACGTCTACATTTTTTAGTATTTCCAATGCACGAAAGGTGATGTCTCCCAGATTTCCTATGGGTGTTGCTACAATGTATAATTCTGACACACTTTTAGTATACATGAATTTATTTCTATAGTCTAGTTGAATTTAGCTGTAGTTATGGAGATTTTTCATTGAATTCATATTTGTGCCGAAACGGGTTTCTCACTCGGTCGAAACAGGCCTGTCACTTACTCGGCAGTTGATGTTCACTCACTGGCAATGTGGCTCTCTCTCACTAGTGTAATCAAGTCAGGCACATTTGTTTACGAGGCTAGAATTGACGGATACGAAAAATCCTGATGAATAAGAGCATTGATGACAGCTTCTCGAACAACATATCAGGAAAATACCAACAAACGATATCGGCATTTTACTGCACAGACACCGCTGTACGCAATGATGATTGCCCAGCTTACGAAACAAAAAGAACTGCGTACAGTAGACAGTGGATAGTCCGTTCCACAGACAGTGGATAGCCCATTCCACAGACAGTGGATAGTCCATTCCACAGACAGTGGATAGTCCATTCCACACACTGCGGAACTGCCGTTCATCCCAAAAAATCGACATTCATCCCAGTTTTGTAGACAGATTGCAAAAGGTGTGCTAAAATTTGCCCGAAAA
>ERZ842401.2405-NODE-2405-length-25080-cov-4.623736_pt1 | contig 25080 bp, 18 predicted proteins | sample MGYA00521270_ERZ842401 | MGnify/ENA primary metagenome ERZ842401 (study PRJEB31892, sample SAMEA3878208) | bioreactor metagenome | biome: Moose rumen | place: Sweden | collected 2011-10 | study: EMG produced TPA metagenomics assembly of the PRJEB12797 data set... | reverse complement strand
GTGGCGCTCCATTATCTCTCGCTCGCCCTCACCCTTATCATTGATACCACATAGGTGTAGCACACCATGCACTATCACGCGGTGCAACTCACGCTCGTAGCTCTCCCCTACCATGGCGGCATTGGTGCGCACGGTGTCGAGTGAAATAACCATATCGCCGCTTATGCGACGAGCGGTGCTATAGTCGAACGTGATGATGTCGGTGTAATAATCGTGATTGAGAAATTGGCGATTGGTCGAGAGTATGTAATCGTCGTCGCAAAAAATATAGGTCAATCGTCCCGCACTCTTGCCATGACTGCGGGCGACGTCGTCGAGCCAACGTTCGATGCGCGAAGCGGAAATTGCCGGCATCTCGACGTCCTGAGTTATGAAATTGACTTCAATCATCTATTGCTTGCTCGAAGCGACTACAAAGATACAGCTTTTTCTTGACCTGACACCAATTTTTTGAAAAAAATCGCAAAATTAATTTTTCTGACGGGAAATCGCCGACACAAAAAAATAGCGTTTCGATGTCGTTTTCAGCCGATTATCGCATTTTTAAGGCTCTGAGAATGAAAAATTCGTCCTCATCCGCGCCGTTACCCACGATTTTTTCACGCATTTCGGCCTTTTTTCAGTTGTTATTCTTGAATTGCGGCTTAACGATAAGCTGGTTAAACTTTGTGAATTTTTTCTTATCTAATAAAAAAGCAACGAAAATAAACGACGAATGAAAAATTCTTTGTACATTTGCAAAACGAATAATAGCGAAAGTAAAATTTAAAAATAATTAGCAACTATGATTGAGTATTTTTCATCCAACATGTGGCAGCTGTGGGCAATAGTAGCGCTGGTGTGCCTAATAATTGAATTGACTTCGGGCGACTTCTTCTTCATTTGCTTTACCATTGGCGGCTTGGCATCGCTTCTTACGGCTTTGTGCTGCGACAGTCTCGCGGCGCAAGCGATAGTGTTTGCCGTGGTCAGCGTGTTAAGTATATTCTTTATACGTCCGCTTCTGGTGAAACATGTGCACAAGAGCGGCGAGGAACGCACAAGCAATGTTGACGCCCTTATAGGTCGCGAAGGCATCGTCACCGAAGCTATCGAAGCCGAAGGCTACGGCCGCGTGAAAATCGACGGCGACAGCTGGAAGGCTTGCACAGCCGATGGCGCGGCGATAGGGGAGGGGAGTCGTGTGAAAGTGGTCGACATCAAGAGTGTTATTATTACAGTCGAACAAATATAAACCCATATCATAAACTTTTTCAAAAACAAAATCATTTATGGACGCATTCGCAATTGTAATCATTGTACTGGTGGTTCTCGCGCTGATCGTAGTGAAGATGAGCATCGTAATCATCTCGCAGAGCGAAACCAAGATTGTTGAGCGACTTGGTAAATACCACGCTACGCTCAAGCCGGGTATCAACACCATCATCCCGTTTATCGACAAGGCAAAAACCGTGGTTGCCTACGCCAACGGACGATACCACTACACTTCTACTATCGACCTTCGCGAGCAGGTGTACGACTTCGACAAGCAGAACGTTATCACCAAAGATAATATCCTAATGCAAATCAACGCATTGCTCTACTTCCAGATTGTAGACCCGTATTCGGCAACATACGAGATCAACAATCTGCCAAACGCTATCGAGAAACTTACGCAGACCACACTACGTAACATCATAGGCGAGCTTGAACTCGACGAGACACTCACCTCACGCGACACCATCAACAGCAAGCTGCGCTCAGTGCTCGACGATGCCACCAACAAGTGGGGCGTGAAAGTGAACCGTGTCGAGCTTCAAGACATCACGCCGCCCGTGAGCGTGCTGCAAGCGATGGAGAAGCAGATGCAAGCCGAGCGTAACAAGCGCGCCACCATCCTCACAAGCGAAGGACAGAAGGCTGCCGCCATCCTGCAATCGGAAGGCGAGAAAGCATCTACCATCAACCGCGCCGAGGCTCAAAAACAACAGGAAATTCTCAAGGCCGAGGGCGAGGCGCAAGCGCGCATCCGTCGCGCCGAGGCCGAGGCAATCGCCATCGAGAAGGTGACCGAGGCAGTGGGAAAGAGCACCAATCCCGCCAACTACCTCATCGCTCAAAAGTATATCGACGCCTTGCAGGACATCGCCGGAAAGGGCGACACCAAGACCGTCTACCTGCCCTACGAGGCCACCAACCTGATGGGATCCATCGGAGGCATAAAAGACCTTTTCAAGGCCGATTAACAACTCAGAAACTATCAACCTCATAAAAGTTCATGGATAAGCCATATCCATGAACTTTTTTTATTCTAAAATCGAACATTAGGGTTTATTGTTCACGGCTAAGGGCGCGGAATTGCATTGGACTCACGCCCGTGTGGCGCTTGAAGTAACGACAGAAGAAGGAGGTGTCGCTGAAGTTGTAGTCCCATGCTATTTGATTGATGCTCTCACCGCTGTCGCGCAGACGGAGTTTGAGTTGCATCACCACGTAGCGGTCGATAATGGTCTTTGCCGTCTCGCCAGTGATACGCCGCACTATTGAGTTGAGATACTTGGTTGAGAGCGACAATTGACTCGCGTAGAACGCGACCTCGCGCGAACGCATAAAGTTAGTCTCGAGCGCCACCATCAAGTCGTAAAACCTATCGTGGATAAGCTGAGAGCCTTCGAGTGCAGGTTGCTCACGACGATTACGATAAATCCAGTCGTAGAAACCAAGAAAGAACGCCTTAAGCTGGTAGAGCACCAACTGATCGAGGCATATACAGTCGTGCTGAGAGAAATAAACCTTCAGCAGCGAGAACATATTGTCGATGATAGTGGTTACAATCGGACAATCATTGCGACAACGGTCAGCGCGCAAGAGCGAGTAAACCGTCTGCTCAAGCTGCACACTCGCCTCACGGAGCAATTCCTTGTCGAAACGCAATAGTTCCACCTCGAAGTCGGCGCTCGTATCATGCAACCACACCACATCGCCGGGGAAAAGGGTGATAACGGCTCCTGTTGGCAACTGCCAGTCGACAAAGTCGACCCTAATGCGCGACGAGCCATAGCGGCACAGCATAATAATGCCCTGGCCTATCACCTGCGGCTCATCACGCCACTCGGCTAATCTGCTGTAAGCTAACGTGGCGCGAGTGCTCGATTGTCCTATCAACTGCGGCATACAAGTTCGGTTTTAAGCCACAAAGGTAGCAATTTTTTGGCTAATTTTTGCCTTCGGTTCGCAAAAATCCCATTTTTAGCGATAAATAGTTAACTACATATAAGCGCAAAATGTCGACCTTTGCAGCCCAAAACCGATAGGTAATAACAAAAAAAATGCGACAATTCATTAAATTAACATTGGCGATAACAATTGTTACCGCCATGACGCTCAACGCGAAAGCCGAGCGTATTCTCTCTGTTGACAACCTTTTCACTCTAATCGAACAGAACAGTAGCGAACTTGCCACATTGCGTAGCGCCACAGCGGCGGCCGACGAGGGCATAGCGGCGGCAAGAGCTGCCCGTTTGCCAGACATCAACGCCTCGCTGGCTCTCAATTACAACGGCAACGCGCTGCTCACCAATCGCCAATTTGGAGATGCCATGTGGACCCATGTGCCTCATTTTGGCAACACTCTGTCGCTGGAGTGCGTACAGGTACTCTATAGCGGTGGAGCCATCACCGCCGGAGAGCAATTGGCGCGCTTGGGTAAGGAGCAGACTCTTGTCGCTACCGAGCTTACGCGGTCGCAACAGCGATTCTTGGCTATTTCTCATTATCTGGATTTGTTTAAAATCGACAATGGCATACGAGTGTACGACAGCAATATAGCGCTCACACGACGACTGATTGACGACATCACCGAGCGCTACAATCAGGGAATGGTGCTGCGAAACGATGTCACTCGCTACGAGTTGCAACTAGAGACTCTTCTGCTGGGTAAGGTGCAACTGGAAGACCGACGCGCGATTGCCAACCACCGGCTATGCAACCTGCTCGGACTCGATGTGAACGAACGCCTTGTGCCCGACGATGCCATCCTCGCCACTCTGCGCGACAGCGACACGGAGCAACTGTGGCAGCAACGAGCACTCGACGCTTCGCCGGCATTGCGCCGATGCGACCTCAACACGCAAGTGGCGCGACAAGAGGAACAACTCGCACGCAGCGAGATGTTGCCAAAAATCAGCGTCATAGCAGCCAACAACTTCACCGGACCGATACTCACCGAGGTACCGCCAATCAACAAGAATATAAACACGTGGTTCATCGGGGTAGGGGTGAAGTACAACCTCGGCTCGCTATACAAGAGTAACCACAAACTTAAACAAGCGAAACTTAATACGCAACGCACTGTGGAACAGCGAACAGTGGTTGTAGAACAACTCAACAACGACGTGCAAAGCGCCTACACGCTCTACCGGCAGTCGTTCGTGGCGCTCAACACACAACAAAAGAGCGTACAGTTGGCAACCCAAAACTATGAGGTGGTGAACGACCGCTATCTCAATCAGTTGGCAATTATAACCGATATGATTGACGCCTCAAACGTCCGCCTCAATGCCGAACTACAAGAGGTTGACGCTAGAGTCAACACCATCTTCGCGCTCTACCGCCTGAAATATGCTTCCGGAACACTTTAAACAATAAGGCTAAAATAACGATAACACAATGATAAAGAACAAGAAACTTATTAAGAGAATTTACAACGTAGTGATAATAGCCATAATGCTTGTGGCGCTAGGATGGATTGTGAGCCGATTTTGGCATCCGGGCAACGTGGTATATACCGATGACGCGCAGGTTCATCGCCACATCAATCCCATCAACACCCGTGTCCAAGGATTTATCAAGGAGATACGCTTCGAGGAGTTTCAGCATGTGAAGAAAGGCGACACTTTAGTGATAATAGAGGATGCCGAGTTCCAACTGCGATTGGCGCAAGCGCGCGCCGGAGTACGCGGCTCGCAGAGCGGCTCGCAAGCCGTTGCCGCCGGCATGACCACAACTTCGAGCAATGTGAATGTCGCCAGCGAGGGCGCACGTGCGGCAGTGGCCGACGTTGACGGAGCACGCATCGCAATGGACAACGCGCGTAAGGATTTAGACCGCTACGACGCACTTTTGGCAAAGGGGAGTGTTACACAACAGCAATATGACGCCATCAAGGCGCAATACGACGGCGCCAAGAGTCGCTGGGAGGCCGCTCAGGCGCGGCAAAGCCAAGCCACCGCCGCCACGCGCGCCACAGCCGTGGTGCGCAACGAGCAAGCGCAACGCCTCAACCAGTCGAACGCCGGAGTGAGCGTGGCGCAGGCGCAAGTGAATCTGGCGCAACTCAACCTGTCGTACACCGTGATTGTGGCCAGCTGCGACGGCATTGTCACTCGCAAGAATATACACGAGGGACAACTCGTGCAACCGGGACAACTGTTGCTCACCATAGTCGACGATAGCGAGGTGTGGGTTACCGCCAACTATCGCGAGACGCAGATGAAGCATATTGCCGTGGGTAACAAAGTGGAATTCAGCGCCGACGCCATCGACGGTGTCACCTTTCACGGAGTGGTGCAGAGCATAAGCGGCGCTACAGGGAGCGCATTGAGCGGAGTGCAGGTCGACAATGCCACTGGCAACTTTGTGAAAGTGGAGCAACGTGTGCCGGTAAGGATTACTCTCACCAACGACAACGACCCGAAAGCGGTAGCGCGCCTACTGGCGGGCTTGAATGTGGAGACAAAAGTGCTATATTGATTATCAATCGCTTTAACTCTTTACTGAATAATGGCTTGGGATGAGAAATTTTCGATGCCGATGTATCACAACCGCGTCCCGCAGGCAGTGCGACCGTGGATATATGTGATTTTCGCTATTATATTCCAACTTACAGGCACTATATATCTGGGCGCGCTCAGCCACGAGATGGGCACACTTAGCTTAATGCGCGAGGATGTGATGATGATAGGCATGATGGGAGTGATAGGCGTGAATATGCCGTTCCCGTTCCTTTTCAACTTCAAACTCCGCTATCCTAATAAGACGTTGCTAATCAATGCCGCAACCATCATTTTGGTGTGTAATATATTGAGTGTTTATGTTACTGATGTGCCGCTGCTATGCGCCCTGTCGTATATAGCCGGTTTCATGAAGTTGTGCGGCACTTTTGAGTGTTTTTCCAACATACGACTGTGGATTTCGCCTAAACAGGACTTCGGGGTGTTCCTGCCCACTATATACATTGTCATTCTCGGGGCGCAAAGTCTGAGCACATGGCTTACGGTTGAGGTCTCATACTATTGCGATGGTTGGCAGGCAATGAATTGGGTTATGAGCGCTTTGTTGATGGTGATGATACTGCTGATATTCGTGCTCACGCGCAATAAAATGTTCTTGCCGCAACGATCCATTAAGAGCCTCGACTGGTTGGGCTGCCTGCTGTGGAGCACTGTTATGGCTGAGGTTATATTTCTTTTCCTTTATGGAGAATATTACAACTGGACCGACAGCAAACTGTGGTGCTCCGTAGCTATTGCCACACCGCTTACGCTCATAGTGTGTGTAATGCGCATGAACCGCATTCGACACCCCTATATAATTCCCGGGGCTTGGAAGCACAAACGACTGGTGCCTATTTTAGCTCTATTTGCCATTGCCGAGGTGATGAACGCCACGCCCGGGGTGCTGCAAAGCACATTCACAGGAGCTATACTGCACTGGGGTGACATCACTCTTAATGTGCTTAACATATGGGAACTGGCGGGGAGCGCGCTCGGCTGCTTACTCACCATTTGGTGGGGAGTGGCGGCACGATGGCGCTATACACAGCTACTCACATTGGCTTTTGCTTTTATGCTTTACTATCAGGTGTTTATGTACTTCAACGTTTCGCCAGATATGAACATTGAGCGGCTTTACATTCCGCTTTTGCTCAAATCGGCGGGATATGCCGTATTCTTCTCAACAATGACTATCTACCTCAAGTGGCTGATTGCATTCCCAACTTTCTTTATGGCGCTCACTATGTCGGGATTTATACGCAACGGTGTGATGGGAAGCATCAGTAGCGGCATCTACAGTTTTAGCCTCCGCTATCATATAGCCGATGGACTGGTACGTCTCGACCCGCAGGACATAACATCAATCGTAATGTCAAGCGTCAAGCAGAGCTATGGTTGGGTGTGCTGGCTTGGCATTATAGTGCTGTTTGCCATGCTGTTGTATCAAGTCAACAGTGTGCGCGAAATAGTGAAGCGGGTTTCGTTGCCGCTTCCGCGATTTGAGCGTTTATACAAATTTTTATCCTAAAAAGCATTGTAAATGTCGTAATTGGCTGTTTTTGTCGATTTTTTTTGTAAATTTGCGGGCTATAAAGGATAAAAATGGACGAAGAATTCAACATACGACAGGAGCGATTTGCCGGCACCGACAGCGACTTTGAGAAGGCGTTGCGGCCCGAACGCTTTGGCGATTTCGCCGGACAAGAGGGTATTATCAAGAACCTTAAAGTGTTTGTAGCAGCAGCCAAGATGCGCGGCGAAGCCCTTGACCATACTCTATTCTACGGCCCTCCCGGACTTGGCAAGACCACGCTGAGCAACATCATCGCCAACGAATTGGGAGTTGGCTTCAAAGTGACAAGTGGCCCCGTGCTCGACAAACCCGGCGACTTGGCGGGACTGCTTACATCGCTCGAAGAGAACGATGTACTGTTTATCGACGAGATTCACCGCCTCAGCCCTATAGTTGAAGAATATCTATATAGCGCGATGGAAGACTATCGCATTGATATAATGATAGATAAAGGGCCGGGAGCGAGATCGGTACAGCTCACATTGTCGCCGTTCACGCTTATTGGCGCCACCACGCGCAGCGGTCTGCTCACGGCGCCGTTGCGTGCCCGTTTCGGCATAAACTGCCACTTAGAATATTACAATAGCGACGTGCTTCAAGGCATCATCAGCCGCTCGGCACGCCTGCTACGCGTCCATATAGACGATGACGCCGCACGAGAGATTGCGATGCGCTCACGAGGCACGCCACGTATCGCCAACGCGCTGCTACGTCGCGTTCGCGACTTCGCGCAAGTGGAAGGAAGCGGCAAAATCGACATCGCAATAGCCAAATACGCTCTTGAGGCGCTTAACATCGACACTCACGGCCTCGACGAGGTGGATCACAAGATACTGCGAACTATTATCGATAAGTTTGGTGGCGGGCCTGTGGGTCTATCTACAATAGCCGTGGCGCTCAACGAGGATGCCGGAACGGTCGAGGAAGTGTACGAGCCGTATCTCATAAAGGAAGGTTTTATCAAGCGCACACCGCGCGGACGTGTGGTAACCGACCTCACCTATCGTCACCTTGGTATCAACCGTGGCGCGTTGCAGGGCACTTTGTTCTAAACCTATGACATTCAACTGGCTTGACATCACTACTACCGCTCTCGGATTAGCGTATATTATCCTGGAGTGGCGCGCGTCGTGGGTGATGTGGATAGTGGGTATTGCCATGCAACTGCTTGGAATAGCGCTCTATTACCAGAAAGGACTTTATGCCGACTGCGGTATGGAGTTCTATTATCTTGCCATATCTGTTTACGGCTTGATGCTGTGGACAAAACATTTATCAAAAACACAAAAACCAGTCCCTCGCCCAATCACGCATATTCCCGCGCGCATGATTGCGTATTGGACATTAGCGCTTGCCGCTATGTGGGGCGCAATATATTGTATATTAGCGTTTTTAACCGATTCAACGGTACCGGTTGCCGACAGCTTCACCACCGCGCTAAGCATTGTGGGTATTTGGGCGTTGGCCCGCAAATACGTTGAGCAATGGCTCATTTGGATTGCCGTCGATGCTGTTACGTGTGTGCTGTATTTCTATAAGGATATACCCTTTAAGGCTTCACTCTACGGACTATATGTTGTTATCGCCATCGCCGGCTACCTACGCTGGCGCCGCCTGGCCGTCGCACAATAATAATAAGTATTTTTTAATAAACTAAATTTTAATTCTTTAGATTAGCGACTCGCCGGTAACTGGATGTCGCCATTGAGGAGCGATTTCGGCAAAGGGAAGGCGGAAAAAGTCGCGTTGCATCAGGCGAGGGTGGGGCACTTGCAGCTGCGGCATGTCGATTACCTCGCTGCCGATAGCCATAATATCAATGTCGATCATGCGGTCGAGATAATTGCCATCGGCGTCGCGATGCGAGCGGCCGCCGTTTAGTTCTCGCTCTATCTCATGGATTATGTCGAGCACCTCCAGAGGCTCACAGAAGCTCTCTACCGCCACCGCCATGTTGAGATAAGGATTATCACTATCGTAACCCCAAGGCGCGCTCTCTACCACCTTCGAACGCGCCACAACTAATCCTATATCGATAGACACACGCAGGTCGGCAGCCCATAAGTTTCCCTCGCGGTCGCCCAAATTACTCCCGTAATTCAAATAATAAATCCTCCTCATAGCTTTTGTCAATTTCCTCAAAGTTTTTTTCTTATAGCAAGGGGTTTTTGACTATGGTTTGATGGAATAAATTCTTCATATATTCGAAATTTTTAATGAGTAAATCGATGTCGAGCTCACTTGAGGGTACTATTTTCAACACTTTACCTTTGTTGAGGTAGACACGTACGGCTTCGTTTTCTTTTTCGTCATACACATTAGTAAGCAGAGCGAACACCGGATCACCGCTTTCAATATCGTAGAGATACTCGTTGTAATATTTATGTCCGCCTATGTTGAAGCTATGGCGCACTAAATATAGCGTGCTGTGCCAATTCAGATAGTCCGATTCATCATCCTCGTGAAGGTCGAGACAGGTGAAGAAGAAGTCAATCTTCTCCTTATGCGGGCCACTGCCGGGATACATCTGGTCGATGTTGATACTGAACGTGTTACGCGTGTTAGGCTCAATATCGGCAAAACCAATTAGCTCTTGCGCTTCACTGTAAAGCTGACGAATTTGAGCTATCTTGGTGTCAACATTCTGCGCAACGGCCATGCCCGCGCCCATGGCGCAAAGCAACATAAAAAATACAATTCTTTTCATAATTTATTGATTTTAAAATAATTATTTACTTAATTCCAACATACGGCGGATGGGCTTTACCGCACGCTTGGCAAGTTCACGATCCACCTCGATGGTGGGCGCCATGAACTTGAGCGAGTTGTAAAGTTTCTCGAGAGTAATCAGTTTCATGAAGTTACACTCGTTGCAGGCGCAAGTGCCGTCCTCGGGCGGAGCTGGAATAAAAGTCTTGCCCGGGCAAAGCTGTCGCATCTTAAACAATATACCGCTCTCGGTGGCGACAATAAACTTGGTAGCATCGCTATCGATCGCGAAATTCAGCAGAGCTTGAGTAGAGCCCACCTTATCGGCAATCAAGCGTATAGGCTTGGGACACTCAGGGTGGACAAGAATCTTAGCATCGTCATTCTCTTTCTTCAGTTGCACCAGTTTGGCCACCGAGAACTGCTCGTGCACATGGCAAGCGCCGTCCCAAAGCACCATCTTGCGACCCGTCACGCTATTGATATAATTGCCGAGGTTTCGATCGGGTCCGAAGATAATCTTCTCGTCGGCAGGCAGCGAGTCTACTATCTTCCGCGCGTTGGAGCTTGTGACTACTATATCGGTGAGCGCCTTAACGGCCGCGGTGGTGTTGACATAGCTGATTACAGTGTGCCCCGGATGCGCATCGATAAAAGCGGCAAACTCGTCGGCCGGGCAACTGTCGGCCAGCGAACATCCCGCGCTGAGGTCGGGCACGATCACCGTCTTGTCGGGACACAAGATTTTGGCTGTTTCGCCCATAAAGTGAACGCCACACAGCACAATCACCGGCGCCTGCTCCTTTGCCGCCAGCTGCGCCAGCGCCAGCGAGTCGCCTATATGGTCGGCGAGCTCTTGTATTTCGTCGCGCTGATAGTAGTGCGCCATTATTACGGCGTTACGCTCCTTCTTAAGTCGTAGTATTTCCGCCTTAAGGTCGATGCCGGCGGGTATGGGCTCGTCGATATATCCTTTTTCCACAATCATTTTATTATTTTCTTTTATTTTTAATTTATTCTTTAATATAAAATTAATCAATAACAACAATGCCTGTTGAAAGTGTTAAAACTTTTGGCCGCTAAAGCTTGCTTTTTAAGTTATTAAACACCAAAGCACTATAATTAACATAGCTATCAACAACATTAAATACTGAAAAACCGATAAATTACAAAAGTTATGAACAGCTTGTTAACAACCCGCAAAGTTAATAATTTTTTGAATAAACAATTCACAAAACCGCCAAAAAATAGTGTTAAAAAGAAAATAAAAAAATGTGGACAATCTATTTGGAGAATTGCAGAAGCTCGATGTATGTAGAAAATTTTCAAACCGCCAAGAAAATAATCCACATTTTTTCAAAAAGTTTTCCACGGCAATTCACAGCCTTATCCACAGGCTGAACAGTAAAAATTGTTAGAACCTAAAACCTGATGAAAGATTTTGAAATTATATATATTATTAATAATTATACATTAATTTTGCATATATATATATATATGGATTTTATTTATTTTTCCAAATTTTTTTGAGGAAAATTTGAGGTGATTTTGATTTTTTAAGAGAAAAATGTCAAAATTCGCCCAAAATAGTAGGAAAAAAAATTATCATTTCGTGAAGTTTTTTATCATTTCGTGAAGTTTTAAAAATAATGATAGAAAAATTTTAAAAAATGATAAATGAAATAGAAAATATATTTTATAATTTTGTCATGACAAAAATAAAAAGACAATGTAAAATATAAATTATAAATATTACTACTTCGACTATGGCATAGATAGAAAGATAAAACAATTAGAGACCGCTCACGCCGGATTAGTATGAGCACTCGCAGGAAAAAGGGAAAACATTCTTTGATACGTTGGAAAACTATATAAGAATGGTTAGTGATTGAAATTATGTTATGAAGATTAGTGGCCATAGAGTCACCATGTGAGATTAAGGATGGATTGTCGGTCCGGATTGTGGAAAAAGCAGTAAAAAAGGGGATTTTCCACATCCGGCGGCAATCTTTAAAAAGGAAGACAATCTTTAAAAATGAGGAGTATGAAACAAAAGAATACAAGAAAGAAATGGCTTTTAGCCATACTTATGCTGATTGTCGGCATAGTGCCGGCGTTAGCCAGAAATATTATGGTATCAGGAAATACTACTGCCAGTAGTTTGGCAAGTACTATTGAGTTTGGTGATTATTTAGTATTTGACGACCAGGCAACATTGACAGTAGATTGCGAATTGCCGCTTCTTAAGGGCATTTCCGGAAATGGTATTACAATCAAGTTGACGGAATATGATTTGAATACGGTAGAAGGAATTGTAAATCGTGGTGCTTTAGTGATATATGGGCAAAACCGCTCTTCAGCTAAATTTACAGGCAATAATATAATATGTGACGGGCAAATAACTTTTCAAAATGTTTCGGTAGAAGCAAAATGTTTAGCAGGAGTTTCTGCCAATTCCACCAAAGGAATAGTGTCTAACCTTGGTTCAATTTATATTTCAAACTCTAATGTTACTGTTAGCAATGGAAATGATGATATTGCCATATTCGCGCAATCATATATACAGATAAAAGATTCGAATATTGAAGTGTCGCCGATTGGTAATACTCACATACGAGGAATATATAGTGAATCAGGTGACATAAGTATTTTAGGTGAAAGTAATGTAAAAATTGCTTCAATATTACATGGAATATACGCTAAAAATGGAAATATAAATATTAGTTGTAAAACTTTACAAGTAGTAGTAGTAGGTGAATTAAAACATTATCATCCTTTGGCCTCAACTGTAGAGCTTGCATCATGCATATATGGTAAAGCAGCCCTTTTTAAGATGTGTGGCACTTATACCTTCGGTAATGAAAATAAAAATGGAGTAGTTAGTGGTGATTTTGTTTGTAATGATCCCTATAAGGTTCTCCTACCTGAAGGAGGAAGTTTTGATGGAGATGATTTTTATGATTCCAATGGCAAAAAGTCCCAAGTGGGTAGGATTTGCGGCATTGACATAAGCGGAACCGCTTCGCTCACCAAGTCGGTATACTATCCAAGCGACGAATATGTTGAGTGTAGATTGCCGGGTATTTTTACTACTTACAAGCAAGCTAAACCGAGTATAACTTGGCAAATACAGGACGCTAATAGTGAAAGATGGCTGTATTTAACCAATACCGGTGATAACACAAAGTTGCCTATTACCGACGATTTAATAGATAAAAACGTTCGTGCTCAAGTAAGCGGCGATATATTTACCGGCAGTTTGATTACTAATCCGGCTCTTGTCACCAAGTTGACTCGCGATACACAATATTATCCCGATGTATATTATAGCGCCAGCGACGACAAACTTCACGTTACCAACGGCTTGAAGGATGTGGAGTATGTGGTTACATCGGTCAGCAGTCTCAGTAGTGTGGATTGGAGCGCTGCCGTGTCGCCGAGTGCTGATGGAGATTACGCGTTGCCCGGCGGCACAAAGAATACTATCAACTATGTAGCGGCGCGCTATAAGGCTACCGGCGATTACTATGCCGGCACTCCCTCGATACGCAGTTGTTACTATGGGACAGTGGTGTCGGTACAAGGTATAGAGTTGCATTTCGCTCCGGTTGAGATGTATGCCCCCACCCTCGACGAGTATGGCTACGTGGGCATGCCGTTGAACAGTGTGATGCGAGTGGATGTACGGCCTATACCGTCGAATGCCACCAACTTTAACGGCGTGTATGGCACCAGCTGGTATGGACAAAACAAGATAGAGTTCTATGCCGATAAAGATTGCACAACTCCCATTTCAACGTCGAGTTATTACAAGACGGTGTATGCCAAGTTCACCACTCCGGGCAACGCTATAGAGCTTAGCGCTTATTATACGAAGGGTTACAACGATGTGGCGCGTGCCGCTCAAATGTTTAATGTCGCCGATGCCAATGGCAATTACGAGGTGCGCAAGGTTGATATTCCCGATATATACGTTGAGCTCGGTAGCACTGTAACAGTTCCGTTCACAATCTCGCCGGCGAATATGCCCGGTGCAAATATTAGCGCTACAGTTGATCTTATACCGGGATCTCGTCGACAAGTTCACGCTGAATACGTCGAGATTGGCGGCAGAAAGATGATATCGGTAACCGCCTCATCACTTGCCATACCATTGTCGGATCCATATGTTGGCAGGTTGAAGTTAAGCGGCACCGAGATAGCCACATTTAATGTGTATGTTACTTGGCCAAAGGTTAAGTCTCTATCGTTGGCGACAAAGACTACTACGCTTAACCCCGGCGACTCACTCGATTTAGGCAACGAACTGACAGTGTTGCCTAAAGATGCTCTGCTGCATAACACCCTTGAGTGGAAGAGCAGCAACAGCACATATATTACTGTGGACGAATATGGTTTGGTAAAAGTGGCTGAGGGCGACGACGCTTTGGGCGAGAAAGCTATTATCACCGTAAGAAGTGGCGAGGTAGTGGATAGTTGCGAAGTTACCGTAAGCGGAATGAAATATAAGCTTGCTGTGAACGGTGTTTTAGTCAATAGCATTAATAAGGATGACATTCTGGGTGACGGTACAGTCAGCTTCGATGGCGGCAACACCCTTACGCTAAATAATGTGAACTATGTGAATGAGGAAGAAAGTTTTTCATTACCATTTGTGCTTACTGCTCTCGATAATATTATTGTAAAACTTAAGGGTAATAACTATATATCGTTAAAAAGCTTTTATGCGATTGGTGGTACATCCAACATAATTTTCACCGGAAATGGGCAATTAACTATCGATGTTAGCGGAAACAATAACGATGGCGTGTTTGCCGGTGGCGCGACGGTTACGGTTACCGATTTGGCTACGCTCAAGATAAAAGCCGCTACTCCTATCGAGGCAAAGGCCCTGAGAGTGAACGGCGAGGGTGCGAGCCTTACGGTAAATGGCTCGATGTATCCTGTGCGCCTCGACGAGTTAACTATAGGTAATGGTTATTCTATCCAGCCTAGTAGGGGCGTAAGATTCGAAAGTTTTGAAAACCTTACGTTCAAGACCTTTGTAAATACTTTGACTGGAAAAGTAGCTACCGATGTTGACATTATAATAAGAGGTGCCGATCCTGATTTCGTGCTCATGGGCGATGTGAACAGCGACAAGTATCTACTGCCCAACGACGTTACGATGACCATCGACCGCGCTTTAGGCAAGAGCGTTGACAACTTCTCGACTGAGAAGGCCGACATTTACGCCGACACGTTTATCGACGTTGCCGACGTGGTTGGAGTTGCCGATATCGTGCTCAACGACGATACTCATAAGCCTGCAGCTGACGTTGCCGATGCTCCGCGGCGCGCGCTCCGCAGCGTGGCGGGAACCACCGTCAGTGATCGTTTGATAGCCGATGCCATCACTTTGCCGGCAGAGGCAAAAGCCACTGTAGAGATTGAGCTCAATAGCGGTATGGACTACACGGCGTTTATGCTGGATGTTGTTCTCCCCAACGGAGTTAAGATTGCCGGAGCCGAGCTCGGCGACCGTGCCGGCAGTCATAGCCTGATTGTAAAGGAAAAGGATGGTGTCACCCGCTTGATGTCCTACTCGATGGGTAACGCGGCCATAGCCGCCGGCAGTGGTACTCTGTTGCGATTGGAGCTTGTCTCGACGGCCGACTTCGCCGGCACCGGAGAGATTTCGCTCACCGACGTTGTGTTCACATCGCGTGACAATAACAACGTGTTCCTGCCAACGGCCACCATCGCAATTGGCGACGCTACCGACCTTAGCGGCATCACCGAAGTGAAGGCGGGCGTGGCAAGCGTTAAGGTGAAAGGCAACAGTGTTGTGATCAACAGCGAGCGCGGCGGGATAGCCACCGTCACCACCATCAACGGTATCAGCCGCCGTCTATCGCTTATGCCGGGAGCCAACGAATTCCCGCTTGAGCGCGGCATCTACATTATTACTGTTGATGGCGAGTCGGTAAAAGTAAAAATTTAAATTAGTAATAGTTCTCATAAGTATTTTCATGATTTGCGTGCTTCTAAATAGGTTTTAAAACCATCCCCTCCCTCAATGCGGGGGAGGGGGAGAAGCGGCAAATATATTTAAATGATGTATTCAATTATGAAGAAGATAATATTAATCATAGCATTAGCGACCATGTCGCTGGCGATGTGGGCCCAGACGAGTGCCGACAGTATGGGTTTCGGTGCCACATCTTATTTTACCTTTTTCTCATTCGAGACTACGATAGATGTAACCCTCGATCAAGAGGTTGAAGGCTCTTATAGCGCGGTGCAATGCGATATAGTGCTGCCCAAGTGGCTAACAGTGTCGGCCGACGCCAATGGCGCGCCTGAGGTGCAGCTTAACAGCGAGCGAGTGACCGACCATACGGCGGCAGCCACCATTACCGAGGGCGATGATGTGAACACGATGCGTGTGATAGTGTCGTCGGCAAGCAACAGCTTAATTCAGGGCACAACAGGCAATATATTCTCGTTTAATGTAAAACAAACGCGTTCGGCCGAGTCGCAAAGAGTTAAGCTCACCAACGCGGTGGCGAGCACAATAGAATATGGAGTCATAAAACGCGTAGAAATGCCAGACGCGAGTGCCCTACTAACTTATCAGAGGACTAAGCAAGGCGACCTTAATGGCGACGGCAACGTTAACGCGGGCGACATAAGCGAACTCTACACCGCTATCCTCAGCGGCAAAAGCGACCTTAAGTACGACCTCAACGGCGACGGCAACGTCAACGCGGGCGACATCAGCGAGCTATATGATATCATCATCGGTTCTAAAGAATGAAATAGTTAGTTATATATCTTAGTAGTAGTAGTTTTTATATTTTACGTTGTCGAGATTGGGCGTGGCAGGCGCCTGCCCAATCTTTTTAAGCTAAACGGGCAGCTCGTGCGCATTGCGATAAAAAGGGCTAATACCGAGTGTCGAACAAAAAAGGGGTAAAGCCTTAATGAGACAAAAAGGGGGCGTGCGGTTGTCCCGGATGTGACGGAGGCCGACACTACTCCGGCACATCGCTTAAAAGGCAAGGTGGAATATGCAGCTAAATGGCCATCTATAGCACAAAAGCGCGACCTATTGTTTTCAATGGGTTGTAAAAGGCGCTAACTCTTGCGATAAAAATACGATATATCGAATAATATTTCATATCACTTTATGATAGATAGAAAATAATCGAGCAAAAAGGATGAAGAAAGTTGGAGACCAAATTTGATAATTTGTTTTGATAGCCTCAAATTTTGTCTGTTATCTACCCTAAATCAGGGTTAAAAAATTATCATTTTGTAAAAAAATTTATCATTTTGTCGAGTTTCGCAAAAAATGATAAAAAATTTTCATCAAATGATAATTGTTGTTTCGAAAATGTTTTCTAATTTTGCATTGAAAAAAAGGACAGAGATAAATTTATTTTTATAAACCACTAAAACTACTAACGCGTATGAGAAAATTCCCCTGACAAACGCCCGTTAGCGGGCCGCGGTACAAGTTTTACCGCCACCACTGTTGTTCGCCAACACCAAGAGGCGAAATGCGCTAAAAAGCAGTAAGGATAAAAACGGTTAGAACAATCCTTATTTACTCTATAGAAAAGTGTTACCCTAGGCAGTTATGAGGCCTCACGGGTAGCATAAAAAGGGAAAGCACACCGGCGCTTAGCTATGTGAGAAAAAGCGTGAGCCACTTATAAAAAAAGGAAACGGTTTAATATTGAGATAATAAGTGGTTGATGCGATTAAAATAGGCCAAAGCGTTTTATGCGAAAGTTTTTTTTAAAAAAAGGAAAATTTTATGGATAATTTTTTAACAAAACCATTCAGGACGTTACTTATGCTGCTGACGTTCATGATAGCGTCGTCGCTTGGAGTGACTGTTGCCGCCGCCACAAGCTATGGCTTCTATGTGGGCGGTGTGGAGGTAACATCGTCCAACTGCACGAATGTAACTTCGTCATATATTAAATCGGGACATGTATCCTATGATCCGACAACTAATGTGGTCACACTTGACAATGTTCTTATCGATACAGAAGATAATTCTGCTCCCGTTAAAGGAGCCCCCAATCGTTGTATACACAATAAATGGAACGTAGGGCTTACAATTAAATTCGTGGGTACTAATAAACTCTTAGGCGATGATAGCGGTTATGCGCATGGTATACGTTGCTGTGCAAATACAATAATCACAACCGATAATGATCCGTCGACTTCAGTTGAAATAAAAGTATACGCTCTTAAAGCTGCAGCTCTTTTTCTTTCCGACGATTATTATAATCAATCGTCAACTATCAACTCTGTGGTTGTAGGTTTCTTAAAATGTAGAAATGTTAAATTTTATACCTCGTACGGATCCAGTATAAGATGCGAAAAAACAGATCCGAACTTCAGAGTATCAATAGTTGATTGTGATGGCATTGAATTTACAAGTGGAACGTGTTATGAAGTTAATTCAGAAACTCCTACTATAAGTAGTTTGTATGATTTAAGAGTTCATAATTCGAATGTAAAATTCAATTATATAAACAACCATAATTACGATCAAAGTGATGCCCCTGTATTCTCTAATCTTTCTCATTTTGAACTGGTAGATAGTCGTTTAGTTCCAAATAATGTATATTTCGATCAGGAATATCATACTTTTTACTATTTAGAAGATGGAAGTTATACCCCACTTTTGTATAACAATGGCGGGGTAGAGATAAAGAGGATAAATAAGGATGGTATTCTCATCGACGAGGAGCACTTCCCTGACGCGATTTTCCGTAATTACCTGCTTTCTCGGCCTTATGGAGAAGATGAGTATCTGATGCCTGATGAAATACAGACAATTACCGCGATGAATGTCTCTAATAAGGGTATACGCGATCTCACAGGCATTAGCTATTTCACTGAGCTTAAATATCTCGATTGTTCTTATAATGAGCTTTCGACGCTGGATGTGAGTAATCTCACCAAGCTCGAAGAGCTTTATTGTCAATTTAACAAAATCACCTCTTTTGCGGGCGAGAGTAATAAGATAAAGCTTAAGAAGCTTAATATAAGTGCAAACTATTTAGGTTATGATGTTTGTCCATTGATGTTTTTCTATTTGACGAATTTGGAATACTTGAATATCAGTCGCAATAATTTGCGTGATGATAATATGCTGTATCTTATCGCTAATTTGCCAACAGTATCATCAAATCCGAAGTTTTTTGTAAAGGCTATGCCAACTGATGCGACAAGTACGTCTCACATGATAGAGTTATATTCGGCTTATGCTGATTATGAGGATAATTATATCACATGTGAGCAAGTGGCGAGTGCAAGAAATAAGGGATGGGTTCCTTGGAAACTTCAATACATTGGAGAAAGTTCATGGTTCGCATTTTCCGGTGACGACCCGGTTGCTTTTATAAGGAATAAATATGGCGACAACCAGGCTTGGGTTGAATATTCAGATTTCCCCGATGCGAATTTCCGCTCATGCATTGCACAACTATGTGATAGACCATATGCGACTGTTGTCACTCCGGATGATGTTGTTAATACAACGACCCTTGATGTATCAGGAAAGAATATTAGCGATTTGACAGGTATAGGTTATTTTACCAATCTTGTCACACTTGATTGCTCCAATAATAATTTGACGTCGCTCGACTTGTCGAACAACACCAAACTTCGCACGGTATATTGCCAGATCAATAATCTTGGCTCCAATATGAGTACTGTTATTTCGTTGTTGCCAACAATAAGCAGTGGCACAGGCAAGCTCTACGTTAGCGCCGCCAAGAGCCAGAACAACCCTATCACAACAGCGCAAGTTAACGCCGCGAAGGCAAAAGGGTGGCGTTGCTTCTATAAGTATAACGACATTTGGGTAGAATACGGCTTGGAGGGAATTCCCATCGACGAGGAGCACTTCCCCGATGTGGTGTTCCGTAATTACCTGCTTTCTATGTCTTATGGAGAAGATGGAATACTTACCACAAATGAAATCAGTAAGATTGTCAGTTTCAGGTTCGGGAAGGATGATTACGTTACCGGTCCGGATAATGTAGATTATTATTATGATGATATTCAGGATTTAACAGGTATAGAGTATTTTACCAGCCTTCAAGAACTTATTTTATTGTGTGAATGTAAAATAGAGTCGTTAGATGTCTCGTCGCTTCCAAATTTAACCACACTTACTGTGTGTGCTCCTAATCTTACTGAATTAAATTTGGGTGTCAATTCTAATTTGACCTCTCTTTCATTAGACAATGCAAAGATTACATCTCTCGATTTAACGAATATTCCAAGCTTACAAAATCTCTACTTAGATTATGTTGGCGATTTGGAGTTAATTAATGGATTAACAGGAAACGAATCGTTACAACGTGTAAAGATACATGGTTCTTCTAAACTTACATCGTATAATTTCGCTGGCTGTACAAATTTAAAATATTTAATTGTGAAGCCTACTAATGATCCATATTCAAAAGTCCATTTAGACGAATTCAATGTGGACGGTTGTTCGGCATTACAGGAAATGAATTTACAATTTATTGTAATAGAAAGTTTAAAAATTTCAAGCGAAACTTTAAGTGTATTATCTATTGTTGGCAACAGAATTAGCAATATTGATTTGTCCGGTTGTTCGTCGATTACAACACTTAGCTTAAACAATAATGGGATTAGCTCACTTTCTATAGCCGGTTGTAGTGGCTTGACTTCACTTAATGTAATGTACAATAATTTATCGTCGCTTGATGTTTCCGATTGTACTTCTCTGCAAGAGTTAAACTGTACAAGTAATCGAATTAAAGACCTTGATTTGAGATATAACACCGCATTGACTATGGTCGATATTACGCGGAATACAATGGCTGGAAATGTAATGCAGCGTTTCGTTGACGCATTGCCCACTGTCGATGGTTCTACTCTATATGTAAAGGATTTTTCTTGGGTGACAAATTCGGATGACAATGTGATGACTCCTGAGCAAGTGGCGATTGCCAAAGCTAAGGGTTGGAATGTGATATGTGACGAAGGTGACGAGGAGTATACCGGCGAGAACGGCATCAATATTGACGAGGAGCACTTCCCCGACGACAACTTCCGCGACTGGCTGCTTGGACAGGAGTATGGAACTGACGGCTTCTTGACTGAAAAGGAGATGAATGATATTACCTCGTTGAACCCGGCAGATAGCGGAATAACTGATTTGACCGGAATAAGCAACTTTGGTAATGTGACGGATGTTGATATCACCGGCAACGACATTACCGGCGAGGAGATGGATCAACTCATCAACGACCTTCCCACCCGTCCCGAGGGTGACGGCGTGCTGCACGTCGACCCGGAGAATATAACCGCCGATCAGGTGATTGCCGCTCAAGAGAAGGGCTGGACTGTGGTTGACGACGAGAATGAACCCACCAACGGCAACCCCGACAGCTATATCCCCATTGACACCGAGCACTTCCCCGACGACAACTTCCGCAATTGGTTGCTTAACCAAGAAATTGGCCAAGACGGCATCCTCACCGACGGCGAGATTGCAGGTATTTCTGAGTTCAACCTTGAAAATGTTGGTGTAGCAAATCCGATCGGTATCGGTTACTTCGATCAACTCGGCGACGTTAACGTGGTTGGCAACGACATCACCGGCGAGGAAATGAGTACGTTGGTTATTCAGCTGCCTTATCGTCCCGACAATGACGGCACGATTAAAGTTGATGCCGAGGATATCAGTGCCGACCAGGTACAGTCGTTGAACGCCAAGGGCTGGACTGTGGTTGACGCTGAGGGCAACCCCGTGATCGGCAACCCCGACAGCTATATCCCCATTGATGCCGAGCACTTCCCCGACGATAACCTCCGCGACTGGTTGCTCGACCAGCCTTATGGCCAGGACGGCATCCTCACCGACGGCGAGATAGCCGGAATCCTTGACCTCGACCTTACCGACGTGGGCGTGGTTGATCCTACCGGTATCGGTTATTTCGACCAACTCGACAACATTAATGTAGTTGGCAACGACATCACCGGCGAGGAGATGGATCAACTCATCAACGATCTTCCCACCCGTACTGATGGTGACGGCGTGCTGCACGTCGATGCCGACAACATTAGCGCCGACCAGGTGGCAGCCGCTCAAGAGAAGGGCTGGACGGTGGTTGATGCCGAAGGTAATCCCACTGAGGGTGTTCCCTCCTACACTCGCGGCGATGTTAACGGCGACGGCGAGGTAGACGTTGTTGACGTCACGGCTGTTGTTAACTATATTAACAATGGTGAGGCTACCGGCACATTTATCTTTAATGCCGCCGACTGCAATGGCGATGGTGAGATTGACGTTGTCGACATCACGGCTATTGTCAATATTATTAACGGTAGCGCCGCCGGAGCACCGCGCATGAACGCTCCATCGCTGATTATTAACAGCGACAACGTTAGTGCCGCCGCCTTCGATATCAGCGCCGGCGAGAGCAAGAGCGTAGAATTGTCGTTGAGCAGTATGCGCAACTATACCGCCTTCCAGATGGATGTGACGTTGCCCGAGGGCATCAGCGTGGCAAGCGTGACGCTCAACAGCGACCGCTGCGCCGATAGCCATGTGGTGACCGTAACCGAGCGCAATGGCGTGGCACGAATCCTCGTTTACTCGCTCGACAACGCTGATATCGCCACAGGAGATGGCGCATTGCTGAGCCTCAACCTTGTTGCCGACAACAATGTGAGCGTCGGTGCCATGAAGGTTGATAACATCACTTTCGCTACCAGTGATGAGCAAGGCTATCACTTCGATAGCTTGACTGTGCCGGTAGGCACGAGCGGCATCGATGCGGTGAACGGCAATGTGAACGGAGTTACCGTTAAGAACGGTCGCCTTGTGATTGAGAGCGCACGCGGCGGTGACGCCACCATCACCACCATCAACGGCCAGAGCCGGCGCGTCAATGTGGAGGCCGGTGTCAACGAGCTTGACCTCGATCACGGTGTTTACATCATTACAGTCGACGGACAGTCGACGAAGGTTCGGCTTTGATAGCAAGTAGTAGTTTTTTGTCGCAAGCTTTTTTTAGAAGAAGTGTCAAGTCGCCCGGGGCGGGTAATAGCCCCATGAGGCCTCGGGCGATAGCGACAAAAATCAAGTAAGGCTAAATAAAGTATTAAAAAAGGGGTTTTTTCAACACGGATTGTCTTGCGGGGGTGCTGATATGTATTACGGCTAATTCATGTGAGATATTCAAGTGCATTACATCCGTGTTTTTCTAAAAAACCGAAGAATTTGAATTTAACCCATAACGATTTGACAGATGAAAAAAATTATATTCACATTGTTGATGACGGTGGCCGCGTTGGCTGTCACGGCGCAAACCAATCGAGTGTATATCGACAACTTCTCGATTGAGCCCGGCGAGACCAAAACGGTGACGGTGAACTTCGACAACGAGACATCGTTTTGTAGTGTGCAATGGCACATGTTACTGCCCGAGGGACTCAACATCGAGACCAAGGATAACGGCAAGCCCAAGGTGACGATTAATCCCGACCGCTCCGACGAGCACACCGTCACCAGCGGCTTTAAGGATGGTGGAGTGCAGGTCACTATCTATTCGGGCGAAAACTTGACATTCCCGGGCAATAGTGGCGCCTTCTTGACATTCAACGTTACCGCCGATGCCGATATCGCCGCAGGCGACCATGAACTGATAGTAGAGAATGTGGTGGCTTCGACACCCGCCGAGGAGAAGTATCGTCCCGACGGTTGCACCACTATTGTAAGTGTGGTCGGACCCACGGTGGCTGAAAGCCTGGTGGCAGGCAACTTGCACATTCCGGCAGGACTTAAGATTCAGCTCGAAGCTGTTGTAGTGCCCGCCGCGGCATCCTCTCAGCTCAGCTGGAGCTCGAGCGACGAGGCTATTGCCACCGTCGACGAGAATGGACTGGTGAGCACCAAGAGCGAGGGCGAGGTAGTGATTACAGCCGCCACCGGCGATGGCAGCAATCTTTCGCTCGACTTTGTGGTAAACGTCACTCCCGCTCAAATCAACTACGACCTCAACCAAGATGGCTTTGTGAATGTAGGTGACGTAGGTGCACTCTATACCGCGATTCTTGCCGGTTTCTAACCAATCGGAACAGTTAGTAGTAGTTTTTCATGATTACGTTGTCATGGCCGGACACCGCTCCGGCGGCACTCCGGTCATCTGACAACAATCGTGAGCGGAAATCACGCGTAAGCAGAATTTTTTGTTAATGCTGCAGCCGATTTTTGGTATTATAGAAAATCAAACGACAAAAAGTTTTATCACAAAATGAAAAAATTCTTTTTTACATGGTTGATGGCTGTGGTGGCATTGATGGCTACCGCGCAGACCAACCGATTGTATATAGAGGACTTCTATATTGCCCCTGGCGAGACAAAGACGGTGACGGTGAATCTCGATAATGCCGTTGCCTTCTGTGGTATCCAGTGGCATATGATACTCCCCGACGGCTTGACGATTGAGACAAAGTCGAACGGCAAGCCTCTGGTGACGATTAATCCTGATCGCACCGACGAGCACACCGTCACCACATCGTTCAAAGATGGTGGTGTTCAAGTTACCATCTATTCGGGCGACAACTTGACGTTCCCCGGCAATAGTGGCGCCTTCCTCTCATTCAATCTTACGGCTTCGAGCTCGTTTAGCGGCTCCAACAGCCTTTTATTGGAAAAAATCGTAGCCTCGACACCCGCCGAGCAGAAGTACACCATGGACGATTACACCTGTACTGTAACGGCCGGCGCTCCTCAGGCAACGAGTATCTCGCTGAACAAGACGAGCACCTCGATTGTAATCGGTTCGTCAGAGACCCTTACAGCGACCGTCTTGCCTTCGAACGCCTCGCAGACCGTCACTTGGACATCGAGCAATACCGCCGTCGCTACTGTAAGCTCGAGCGGCGTTGTTACAGCCAAGGCCGCGGGTAGCGCTACGATCACGGCTACTACGACCGATGGCTCGAACAAGAGCGCGTCGTGCGCCGTCACCGTCACCCGTCCTCTCGCGACGG
>ERZ842401.2404-NODE-2404-length-25083-cov-44.560372_pt1 | contig 25083 bp, 13 predicted proteins | sample MGYA00521270_ERZ842401 | MGnify/ENA primary metagenome ERZ842401 (study PRJEB31892, sample SAMEA3878208) | bioreactor metagenome | biome: Moose rumen | place: Sweden | collected 2011-10 | study: EMG produced TPA metagenomics assembly of the PRJEB12797 data set... | reverse complement strand
ACTGTATTTCAATTATTTCAAAGACCGATTAGTCCACTTTAACGGGACAGTAGTGTTTTTAGTTTTACAATATTTGCCGCAAAATTACTCTTTTCCCCAACATTCGCCTATAAATAATGATTCAAACACTAAGAAAAAACGTTCATTGCAACATTCCTCTTACGAAATAATACCATTTTTACACCTTTGCGCACACTGCTTTTCATAACAACACCGCCCAGGCTTCCATCGTGGAACCCTGGGCGGAAATTCTGATAAATGTTGTCCTAATACAATCTTAATATACTCTAACCCCAAATACCTGTTCTTTATTGCTGTGTGACGCGGAGGTCGCTGACGGTGACCGAGCCGCCGTAGTTGTTAATGCTCCAGCAGTTCTTCTGGATGCCGTAGATGCGCTGGGTATAGCAGACGACATCATTGATATACATCACCAAGACGGAGTTGTCAGTGTAGATGTCGATATTGTAGGTGTTGTCAGCGGGGCGTTCGAACCAGTAGCCGTCGGCAGCCTCGATGAAGCCCTTGCCTTCCTCACCCTCCTGCTCGAAGTTCACTTTACGGTGATTCTCGTCCTCTGGATTAACCACCATGGTGTAATACTTTTTCGAGTCGGTGCCACGGACGAAGGAGATGCCGAACTTGTCCCAGTTGTTGGAGGTCTTGACAGTCAGCGACACGTGGTTGTGTGTGCCCAGACGGTTGTAGAGCACGTAAGCATTGTCGCCCGTCAGGGTGCCGTTGGAATAGCCGTTGCTGGCCATCACCTTAACATCCTGCTGCTTGCCGTACTTGGCGGCCATGGCTGGCACGGCGGTAAGCTGCAGTGTGCCGTCGGCACGCTGTGTCACCTTGTGGCATATCAGTGCGCCCGACCAGTTGGGCTCGTTGCCGTCGCCGGCACCCACGTTGGTGTTCATCTCGTCGATGTTGCCGCCTGTGCGGAACGGGCACCAGCCCCAGATGTAGCGGTCAGTGCCGTTGGAGGCTGTCTTGCCGGCATAGAAGGCACGTGTGTCGAGCACACCCTCGCGACCGTCGGCAGGCCACTTCGGACCGTCGTTGAAGCAGCTCTTCAGCTCGTCGTAGCTCTTGGCCATCATATACTTCACCTTGCGGCTCCATGAGGCGCGGAACGACTCACTATATACCAGATACCAGTAGTCGCCCATCTTGAAGATGTCGGGGCATTCCAGCATGCGGTCCCAGATCATGCGGATACGTCCCACGTGCTCCCACAACTTCATGTCGCCCGACTTGAACTCTGCAAATACGGGGTCACCGCCATTGACGGGGTAAGTGGAGACAATCATGTGGTACTGTCCGTCATCGGCCACGAAGATCTGCGGGTCGCGGAAGTCGTTGGCTGAGTAGCCGTTGTCAGGGCCGTTGAGCTGCCACAGCTCGTCCTTGGTCCATGTCTTGAAGTCAGGCGACGTGGCGCGCATCACCACCTCACGGTTCTTGCAGTTGCCGTTGTGTCCGGTGTAATAGACGTAGTAGAGGCCGTCTTTTTCATTGTAGTAGCAGCATCCCGTACCGATAGCGGCATCCTGCTGGAAGTCGTTATCGCCACAGGGGATAATTTCGCCTAACGACTGATAGCTGCTGCCATCCTTGGTTTCTACGCCCCAGATGGGATGGAAGCGGAAAGTGGCATTGTTGGGGAACTCCTGAAGGTAGAGCACACGGAATACCCCGGCCTTCTGGTCGTAGAACGGCATGGGGTCGCCCACACGTCCGACTGCCGGTGTGTAGTAGGTGGAAAAGCCTGTCTCGTCTGTCGGTACGAAACGTTCTGTGGTGCCGGCCCAGTCGCGTGCGGGGTCGCCATCGATTTTGTCATCGCTGCAGGCGGTGGCTGCGGCAATGCCGCAGCAAACGATACCTGCACTCAGTAGATTCATTATCTTTTTATTCATCGTTATATGCTGTTTAGAGTTTATTTTCATTCTTCATTCTTAGCTCTTCATTCTTCATTCTTAGCTCTTCATTCTTCATTTTCCAGTCAGGTAGTCGAAGGCATTGAGCATAATCTTACCCATGTTGTCGTGGTACTTGCTGACGTAGGGCGTGGGAGAGTTCCAGTCGAAGAGTCCGGAGCCGATGCAGATGATGCCACCCTTACCGTACTGTCCGTTCTTGGCCTTCAGTTCCCATCCTGCAACCTCCTCAGAGTGGCCGATGAGTGCGCGTCCGCCTAACAGAGCCTCAACGTCGGCAGGTGTGTTCAGCGGTGCCCAGCAGTGGAACTGCGACGTAGTGTTGCAGATGGTGTAGTCCTCGTCAAGTGTGCAGACGCGATTGTCGGCGGCACCGGGGAATTTCTCCAATCCCTTCCACAGCGGGTGAGATGTGTCGAACACTGAGAACATCCAAGGCTCGGGTCCCATCTTGTCTGAGCCTTCGCCGCTGCCACCCCAGCAGTTGTTGGGATAAGCGTTCTCAGGAGCTGCGCCTAAGGCAATGGCATAGTTGACAGCCGAGCGGCTCAGCACGAAGCCTACGCCACGCTCCCAGAGTTCCTTCATCTTCGACAGTGCTGTCATGGCTCCCGTCTCCGCATCGGCGAAGCCGTTGTAGTTACCGTATGACGGACAATGGCGGTGGAAGAACACCAGTTTCACCTCGTCGAGCGATATGTTGCCACTGGCAATGTCGGCAAATGAGGCGTATGCAGAGCCGGCAATGTTACCCGTGAGCCACTTGGCGGCGGCCTTCTCCTCCACGTTCAGCATCTCAATGTTCTCGGCGTTGCCCACGAACAGAGCCACGGGGTTCTCAATCACCGTGACATAAACGGTATATGTCGTTGTGGCGGTGTTGTCGGTCAGGACGATTTCCAGAGGTGCCGTGAAGTTGGCCTTGGTACCGCTGGCGGGGCTGCAGATGGCGTCCTCGCTATATACGGCCTCGAAGGTGGCGTTGGCCAGGTCGATGCCGGCATTGCCGCTGATGGATACCGTGATGCTCTTGTCAGCCTGATTGATGGCACCCTTCACGCCTTCCAGCACGAATGATGTCATGATGGCCTCGTCGTTGCGCACCGACAGCTGGTAGTCCATTTCCAGGTCGCCGTTTCTGACCTTCACTGTCTTTGCGCCGTCAAGGTTGAGGTGGTCACCCACCTTGAAGTTGCTCGTTGCACCCTCCGAGAGTCTGAGACTGGTAATTTCCATGTCGCTCTTGGCGGTGAAGTCAACGGGAACCTTCACCTTCAGCAGTTTCTTCTCAGTGTTGATGACAGCCTTGTACTGTCCGTTCAGCACCAGTTCCTCCACGAGGCATGCCCCCGAGAGTCTCAGGTCGCTGGTGTTGTCGTCGGAGCAGGCGGTGAGGCCGACGGCAATGCCGCAGCATACAAGACCTGCAAGGAATAATGCCTTTATCTTGTTAATCATAACTCTTTTTCTTTTTTTATTAGTAATATTTAGTCAAAATGAGTTTTCATTGCTCATTTATTATGTTACCACTGTCCGCAGTTCTGCTGATAGTGTCCGTTTGAGGCTTTTATCTGGTCGTCGGGTATAGGTAGATACTCGTTCTTGTCGGCAGTGAACATGGCGCCGTCAAGGAAGTTCATCTTGGCCCCCTCCTCAACGTAGAATCTGTTGATGACGGTGGCGGCATCGCCCCAGCGCACGAGGTCGAAGAATCGCTCATACTCCATGGCCAGCTCTAAGCGGCGTTCCATCTTCACCATCTTGACGACGTCGTCCTTGCCGTAGCTGCCATTGTATTTGTTGACGGCAAAGTGAACACCATACTTGACAGGATAGGTTGATACGATGCTGTTTTTGGCCATTCCGGCGGCACGGTCGCGCACCTGATTGATGAGAGCCACGGCCTCGGTGGTCTGTCCCAGCTGAGCCAGTGCCTCGGCACGCATCAGCAGCACGTCGGCAAAGCGGAAGACGATGCGGTTCATCGACGATGCCCACTGGTTGTCGCAGTCGAACAGATAGACATCGGTCAGTGCCGGGTCAACATTCTGCTTCAGTGCCACGTTCCATCCGTAGGTGCCGCCGCCGGCACGGCTCCATGTGTTGGTCTTGGCCACCATGAAGTTGGGATTGAACATATAGGGTGTTCCCGGTACGCCGACGGTGACGAACAGGCGCGGATCGACCGTTTCGGCAGACCCCACCTCATAGTCCGTGGCGGGAGCAGACTCCAGATAGGGCAGTCCGTTGCTATTGGTGCGGAAGGCATTGACCAGGCTCAGCGACGGCTTGTAGAAGTCGTTACCCGAGTCGTGAACCTTGGGGATGCAGGGCACAATTAGGCGGAATGCGAAGTTGAGGTTGCCCCATGTCGTACCGTCGTTGCGCGAATACTGTATAGCCCAGATGCTCTCCTTGCCGTTCTCGTATGGCTCCTCGGGGCGGAAGTTGTTGTGGAGGTCGCTCTCCAGTCCGTAGCCGGCACCGGTATAGATGGCGAGGTTGGTATATTCCACCACCTTCTGCAGGTCTTCGCTGCTGATGCTGGTCACGCGGTTGTTGGTGGCATCGTCCTGACGGTATGCCTTGTAGAGATACACCTTTGCCAGGAAGGCAGCGGCGGCAGCCTTGGTGGGGCGTCCCTTCTCGGCCTGCTTGTCGGGCAGTACCTTGTAGGCATCCTCCAGGTCGTTGATAATCTGCTGCCAGCCCTCGTCATTGGTATATTCGGTGTTCGACAGGTTGTTGTAGTCGTCCTCCGTCATGTCGGGCTTGTTGACGAACGGAATCTTCTTGAACAGTCGCTTCAGCTGGAAGTGTCCGTAGGCTCTGAGGAACTTCATTTCGGCTGTGCGCTGCTGGATGATGGCGTTCTCCTGGTCTGACACTGCCAGCATGTCGAGCGACAGCGATACACGCGAGAGATACTTATACAGCTTGTTCCAGATGGAGCCGAAGGGCCAGTCGTTAGTCATCACGCCCGTGCCTTTCTCCAGCCGGTGGAACGGTTCACCGTCAGAGAACGAGGCACCGCCCACGTAGGCGTCGTCAGAGCGCGTGTCGTAGTTCCACAGCGAGAACGACGAGTTCATATCCTCGATGGCCACCAGTCCGGCGTATGCCGACGTGAGCACATCGTCAATGTATTTAGGGTCTTTCACTTCGTCCTGTGTCAGCGTGGCCTGCGGCACTTGCTCTTCCAGAAACGACGAGCAGGACATAAAGAGGTAAGCAGTGAGCGGTAAGAGGAAAGAGCATGCCCTGACCACTACCTTATTATATTTATATGTCTTCATAACTATATTTCTTTTAATATTTGGAGAAAGCAAATTCTTCATTCTTCATTCTTTAGAATCCCACGTTGAGTCCAAATGTCACATTGAGAGGAATGGGATAGCCGAATCCTGGATTCTCGGGATCCACACCCGAGAACTTCTTGCTCTTGATGGTCAGCAGGTTCTGTGCCGAGAGGTAGAGGCGCAGACGGTCCAGGCGCAGTTTGTCAGTGAAGCTCTTAGGAATGTTGTAGCCCAACTGTACTGTGCGCAGCTTGGCAAACGAACCGTTCTCTATGTAGTATGTTGACAGACGTCCCTCGTTGTTGGTGTCTGCCGTGGTCAGTGCGGGAATGTCGCTGCCCCTGTTGACGGGTGTCCAGGCATCCAGCACGCGTACGCCCTTGTTCAGGTAAGGTACGTTGACCGTTGAGTTAGCCCAGAAGTCAGTGCGTGCCTTGAATCCGTGGCAGTTGACGTCAACACCCTGCACACCTTGCCAGAACATGGTGAAATCGAAGTTTTTGTATTGCAGGTAGACGTTGATACCCCATGAGAAGTCGGGTGTCGGGTCGAAGATCCATGTCTGGTCGTCTTCAGTGATATAGCCGTCGCCGTTGACGTCCCTATAGCGTATGCGTCCCAGTCCTGCACCGGTCTGAATGGCGTGGTTGTCTATTTCCTCCTGACTCTGGAACAGTCCGTCGGCCACGTAGCCCACCAGCGAGCCCTTAGAGTTGCCGATGACGCTCATCTTGCTGTTGCCGCCGAATTTACCGTTGGCAATCACCGTTTCAGGCAGTTTTGTAATCTCGTTGCGATAGAGGCTGATGTTGCCGTTGATGTCCCACGAGAAGCCGTTCTGCAGCTTGTGGCGGTAGCCCAACGCGAACTCCCAACCGGTGTTCTTCATCTCGCCGGCGTTAATCCACTGTCCGCTACCCTCACCCATCGAGGCTATGCCCTCCATGAAAAGCAGGATGTCGGTGGTCTTCTTGTGGAACCAGTCGGCGCTACCGTATATCTCGTTGCGCAGCAGGACGAAGTCGATACCGATGTTGTGCTGTGTGGTGGTTTCCCACTTGATGTCCTCGTTGCCGCGCTGCTGGCGCACGTATCCGCTGGGGATGGGTGTGCCGCCATTGGTGCCGGCGATGTCGTAGGCCGAGCTGGCGACGTTCTCGTCCCAGATGTTGGCCGATACCACGGCCTGATACAGCGTGTAGCGTGCCGTGTTGTCGATGGCCTGGTTACCGGTCTGTCCCCACGAGTAGCGCAGCTTCAGGTCGTCGAGCCAGCTGGAAGTGTTTTTCATGAATTTCTCCTGCGTGATGCGCCAACCGGCCGAGATGGACGGGAACGTACCGTACTGGTGGTTGTGTCCGAAGCGGCTTGAACCGTCGTGGCGGATGGTCACAGAGGCCATGTACTTGTCAGCGTAGGTGTAGTTCACCTTTCCGAAGAACGATGCCAGCGAGTAGCCGTTGCCGAAGCCTAATGCCAGCTGGCGGCCAGTACCTGCCGACGGCCACATGTAGTCGGTGTTCAGAATGGCCAGTTCGTAGCGCTGTGCGCTGCTCATCTTGTAGTCCTGGCGGTTCACCTCCACACCAATCATGGCGTCACCTCGGTGCTGTCCGATTTCCAGATTGTATGTGGCAATGGCGTTCCACATCCAGTTCATCCAGTGCTCCTGCTTGCTCTCCACAGCCGAGTCGGTGCGCTTCATCTTACCGTTGGCAATGGGATAGAGGAAGAATCGCTGTTCCTTCTGCGTGTAGTCCAGTCCGAGGGTGGTGCGCACGGTGAAGTTCTTGAACGGCGTGATGCTCAGGTGGGCATCGCCGAACATACGCCACTGCGTGTATTCATTATCCTTATTATTATGCAACAGGCTCAGCGGGTTTTCGCGCTCCGAGTAGGCACCCAAGGCCTGGGCGTACTCGCCGTTCTCGGCATAGATGGGGAAGTTGGGATTAAACTCCAGCGCGTTCTCCAGGATGCCGCCCGGAGCTGAAATGCCCTTGGTGCGGTTCACAGTGAAGTTCTCGCCGATGACCACCTTGCCGTCAAACAGCTTGTAGTCGGCATTGGCGCGAGCCGACAGGCGGCTGAACTCCGACTCCTTGATGGTACCAAGATTGTCGTAGTAGCCCACTGAGAAGAACGAGTTGCCCTTATCGTTGCCGTTGCTGACGGAGAGGTTGTACTGCTGTACCACACCTGTGCGGGTAATCTCGTTGAACCAGTCGGTGTCAGCCGAGCGCACCGTGGCACCCTCGTCCAGGAACATGTTCATCCATACATTGTTCAGCGTCGGGATGCCCTGCTTGTCGTATGTCCAGTCGAAGTTGTAGCCCAGATTGTTGTTGTTGGGGTTCAACCCGTCGTTCACGTTGGCACGCCAGAAGGCTTGTCCCCACTCCTTGGCGTTCATCGTCTCAATCTTGTGGGCATAGAACGAAGCCGCTACCGAAGCGTCGAAGTTGACCTTCACCTTGCCGTCTTTGCCCTTCTTGGTGGTGATGATGATCACACCGTTGGCAGCGCGGCTACCGTAGATGGATGCCGAGGCAGCATCCTTCAGCACCTGTATGCTCTCGATATCGTTGCCGTTCAACTCGTGCATACCGCCCTGTGTGGGCACGCCGTCGATGATATACAGCGGGTCGACGCCCGAGTTCAGCGTACCCTCACCACGGATGCGCACCGTGGCAGCACCCTCCAGGTTACCGTCGGCCTGGATGTTCATGCCTGGCACACGGCCCTGCAGGGCCTTCATCGGGTTGTTTTCGTTCTGCTTGGCCAGCTCGCTGACGCTCACCACTGACACGGCACCCGTCAGGTCGGCCTTGCGCTGGGTGGTGTAACCCGTCACGACGACTTCATTCAGTGACAGGGCGTCGTCCTCCATCGTCACTATCATGCCGTCCTTGGCAGGTAATTCAACAGTCTTGTAGCCGATGTAGGTAAACACCAGCGTCTTGCCGGCCTGCACCTTGAGCTTGAAGTTTCCATCGAAGTCGGTCACCGTACCGTTGGTCGTGCCCTTTTCCATCACCGTGGCACCGATGACCGGCCCCATGGCATCGTTCACTGTTCCCGTTATCTCCTGCGCGCACATCATTAATGTACCCGTCATCAATAACAGGAAACTCAGAATGCTTCGTTTCGCTTGTTTCATTTGCGTTACGTTATTTAAATTGGTTAGTAATGAAATTGTAGCGCAAAGATACAAATGCGAACGATAATTGGCTATTAATTATCGTTCGCATACTTGTAATTATGTTACATGGAACAATCGTTCACTATTTCGTCACTTTTGTCAACTCCTCAGTTCCATCGGATATTTGCCGTATTGCTGGCGGAAACATTTTGAGAAATAGCCCGGCGTGCCGAAACCCACCTCGTATGCTATCTCCTGAACGGTCTTGTCGGTCGTCGTCAGCAGCACGTACCCCTGCTGCAGGCGCATCTGCCGCAGCAGTTCCACCGGCGACAGTCCCGTGATGGACTTCACCTTGCGGTACAACTGCACGCGGCTCAGCCCCACGGTATCGCCCAAATCGTCCATTTTCAGCGATGGATTCGACATATTCTGGCGTATCGCCTCGTTCAGTCTCTCGGCAAAGATGGCATCCTGCGTCTTCTGGGGCGTCAAACGAGTTAACGATGTCCACCTCCACGTCGTTCTCATACAGGTGCTGGGCGGCCAGCATTTCCTGGTTCACCTTCTCTCGCCACGGACCTTTAGAGCATTGAGCCACTCCAATCTTATACGTCCGCCCGCTGTCCTGGCATCCAGCCAGTAGCGCAGCTATTATTATAATAACAATGTACGCGCGATTTATATTTCTCATTGCGTTGAGTTTTTGTTTCGCCCACAAAGTTACGAAAAAAACGAGTAAAATGCAAAAGAAAAAACTTTTCTTTTCATTTTTATAAAAAAGGCCGATGCAATGAGGGAGCCTTGAGCCATCTCACTGCATCGGCAGATGTAAAATCCTAAAAACAATCTTTACGCTAAAAAACGGCTAACCTTTATTTCACTATGACTTTCTTGCCATTGACTATATACAAGCCCTTGGCGGGACGGTCAACCTGCTGGCCGCTGAGGGTGAAGTAGCGGTTGTCGGCAGCTGACCCGCCAGCCTTGACAGTCTGGATGGCTGTCACAATCTCACCGTCAAGAATAATGGTGATGCCGGGACACTTCTCCAGAATCTGATCCCAGTAGGGGTCTTTCAGGATGACGCCACGCAGATCGAGCTCAGTGGCATCGGCAGCCAGTTTGTCCTTCAGCTGGGCAAAGTCGTCGTAATCCACTCTGAACCAGTCACCGTTGGCGTTCTGGCAGTCGCCGCGCATCATCGAGCCCGTCACCTTCACGCTGCCGGTCAGCGAGTTGTCGGCGATGTCCTTCAGAAATGTTTTGTCAACCATTGGCATGGGCTCCACCACCACATTATCTATATATACGTCTTGCGGTGCTTTGACATCGCCCGTCTGAGCGGTGATGGCAAAGACGCCGGGGAAGTCGTTCAGACCCTCGTTGGTAGAGAAGTCGAGCACCACCTTCTGCCACTGGCCTTCGCTGCCATACCATGCGGCAGTCTTCTGCCAGTAATTATCGGCACCGTTGGTGGGGTCGGACAGCTCTACAAGCAGGTTCTCGTTCTGTGCTTTCTTGACCATCAGCGAGAAGCGGCGGTTGCCGTTCAGGTTGAGCTGGTTGCCTTTGTCGGCATTCATCCAGTCGCGGAAGGGGCAAGCCAGGTGCTTCTGACCGAAGTCGTTGCCGGTCATGGTGAACTTCAGGCACTTGTTGCTGGTGTTGATGCCGGTCTTGTCGGGATTGTCAACCACTGAGGGATTACCGCGGTCCCACCAGCCGCCATACTCGTTGATTGACGTGATGGTTTCGTCCTCGCCGTCCCACAGCACAACCTGTGCGTTGCAAGTTGCTGCAGCAAATAGAGTTGCAATGAGTAATGTCTTCTTCATAATTTTCTTAAAGCTTTAATTAGTGAATAATTTATTTCGTTGCAAAGATACGGTAACAAAGGTTAACCGACTAACAATAATATTTCGTAAAGTAATAAAAATGATTCATGAAACAATGGTGGACTATAATGTTCTTTTTGTTTAGTTTTGAGGCTAAAGGCAACATGGTTGTCTGTTGATTTCGACCCTCAAGGGTACATTTAAAGACAAAGAGTCCGCCCAAGACCTCACAGTTTTAGGCGGACTATAGAAAACAATCTTTGGTGTGTTTCGTTTAAACGGTAGCGTCACCAAATGCGATTGAGCACGCGATACTTGGCCTCGCTGCCAGCCCCGCTAACTGTCAGTTTGTTGTAGATACTGCCAGGGAACACGAGGTTGGTCATGGCCATGGTGCCCTCCTTGGTGAACAGCTCGACTGACGACCAATCGACATAGATGTCAAGAGTCACAGTGTTGCCTGTCACGCAGAGCGGTGCCTGCATGGAGGGGATGGAGAATGTTCCATTGAAACCTGTTGTTCCAGTAGCGGCATTGCGGTGGGCGGCAACTGTGCGCTCGGAACCGCGGACGTCGATGACATACTGCTCACCCTTGTCGTTACTCAGGGTGATGGTGGAGTTCTGGTCGAGCCCGACGGTGACTTGCAACTGATAAGCATCCTTCACGTCAAGTGATGCGCCGGCATCTTGCCACTGGCCTGCAATGGCGTCAATCTCCTTGACAACGGTGGATGTAACGAGGGGCTTGCCGCCGTATTCGGTGACCTTGAGCTCGCGGGGCAGGGTGAAGGCCGAGCGCCAGGGCGAGCAGGGTACGTCGCCGCTGTAAGACCAGTTGTTCATCCAGCCTATCATGACGTGGCGGTCGCCGGTGTTCGACCATGTGACGCCGGCATAGTTGTCCATACCGTAGTCGAGCCACAGGGGGTAGTCGCGCTCATCGGCCTTGAACTCCTTGCCGTCAAACTGGCCAGTGAAGTACATCGTGCCGGAACCAGTGATGGGACCGCCAGGGTTGACGCTGACAAGCAGCACCCACTTGTCGCCAATCTGCATCAGGTCGGGACACTCCCACTGTAGTTCGGGACGGCCTGTCAGGGGAACGACGAAGGTGCTCAGATGGTTCCATGACTTCAGGTCCTTGGAGCCATACAACTCAATGCCTCTCTTCCAGCCCTTGGCTAAAGCCATTACCCACTGCTGGCTCTCAGCGTGCCAAAACACCTTGGGGTCTCGCAGGTTGTCGTCATCGTTCTTGATGACAGGGTTGCCACCGAAGCGTTCAAAGTTCTTGCCACCATCGGTGGAGTAAGCCAGTGACTGCTGCTGCTTGCCGTCGCCCGCCGAGGTATAGAGGGCTATCATGGCGTTGGCTCCGAAACCGGCGGTGTTGTCCTTGTCTATGACGCACGAGCCCGAGAAGATGTCGCCTAAGGCATCGCGGGTCAGGGCTACTGCCTGTTCTTTCCAGTGGACGAGGTCAGTTGACGTGGCATGTCCCCACGACATGTTGCCCCAGACGTTGCCTTGCGGATTGTACTGGTAGAAGAGGTGCCATGTGCCATCGAGATAGACCAGGCCATTGGGGTCGTTGACCCAATTCTTGGCGGGGGTGTAGTGGATTTGCGGGCGGTACTGCTCATCATAGCCTGAAGTGGTCGGCTCGTCGGGGTTGACGGGTTCTTCCTTCTTGTTGTCGTCGATGAGCGGATTGTACTGCTGCTTGAAGTCGATGTCGTTGCTGCAGCCTATCATGGCAGCCGTCGCGAGGACGGCCACCATGCCATGAAACATATTCTTCCTTTTCATAAAAAACTTCAATTCTTCAATTCTTCAATCCTTCATTTATCTCGTCTTGAGATACTCGAGTGAGTTCTTGGCCAGACGGAGCACATTGTCCTGATAGAGGTTGTTCTTGGGATGCGCACTCTTGTCGGGTGTGCCGTCGGGATTCTTCATCGAGAACTCACAGCCACCGTTGCCAATGCAGATCAGTGTACCCTTGAAGTCGGTGTTGCCCTGCTGGGCCTCCCATACGTTCATCTGGCTCACCCACCATATCTGGCTGTCCCATGTGCCGAGCGGATAGATGCCGAACTCCTGAGTGCAGCGGTTGTAGCAGGCTTCGTCCTGATTGCCCAGGCCAGTCCATAGGCTTGGCAGGTTGAAGTAGAGGCAGTTGTGGTCTTCGGTCCAGCCGGCACCCTTGAAGGCGATGAGCTTGGTGTCGTCGGTGGTCTCAATCTCCAGTCCCTTGTAGATGGGGTGCTCAGAGTGGTCTTTCTTGAACTTGCGGTCGGGATAGAGTTCTACGGCCATGCGCCATACATCGTTGTTGATGCCGCCGGGGCCGAAGCCGAAGGTATGGTCGTTGCCCTTCATCTCGTCGAGGCTGATGCGGCCCAGATAGCCGGAATAAACGGTGGCATGGCTCCACAGCAGCAGGCTGCCTCCGTCCTTGTACCACTGGCGGATGGTGGGTGTGGCGGCTTCCACCACGGCGGGCATTGCCCATACGTCGCTCTCGCTGACACCTTCAAGGTCGCGCAGCCAGAACAGCACACGGAACGGCTCGACATCAGCAGCCGACTTAATCTTGCTGAAGGGGAGGAATACTGCCGTGGGATACTCCTGATGGAGCCACAGCCATGCCGAAGCCTCGTCGTCGTCGCCCTTTTCAACCAACTCCTCGGGAGTGTCATATACGCTGAGGAAGCCGATGGCCGTCTTACCGATGCGCAGTGATGAGCGGGTAGCCAGCGAGGTTCCCTTGTCGTTCTTGGCCACTAAGGTTACCTCCCAGGTGTCACCGGTCAGCACGTCACTGATGGTGTAACTGGTGGCTGTCCCGGGCAGGGTCTCGTTAATGACGCGAATGCCGTTGGTGGCTGTCAGCTGGATGCTCTGGGCATCGGCGGCAGCTTTCCATTCAACAAGGGCATCATAGCCCCCCTGCTTGTCGATCTGCGACATGGCCAGGCCAGTGATGCTGGCGGCACCCTCGCGCAGATACTTCAGCACAACGCCGCTGGAGTAGTTCTCACCGTCGGTGAGCTTGAACACGTATTCAAACGGCACGTTGGTGGGCACGTCCTTATGGGTATAGCTGTTGCCGCTAACTTTCTCGGAGCTGGAGAGCGTGCCGTTGCGATAGACGGTGACCTGCATCTGTGTCGTCTGTGTCGGCCAAGTCAGAATGTAGTTGTCGCCTTGCAGCTGTCCGCTGATTTGTGTCACGTCGGGAGCCTGCAGATGCATGGCCTCGCGGTCGTAATCCTTGTCCTGGCAGCTTGAGAGGAAACCTCCCCCAACTCCCCCGAGGGGGAGAGCTATTGCCAAGTACACTGCGTATTTCAATATATTCTTTTTCATTGTCTTGTCTGATTTTAAATGCTTAATTCTTACTGTTCAATGTTCCCGACTTTTAGTTGTAACCCTTGTTCTGGGTGTAGAGTCCGGGCACGTAGTAGAGCTGGTTGTAGGGTATCGGCAGATACTCGTTCTTGGCGGATGTGAAGTGAGCATCCTTATAATACTGGGCGTAGGTCTGTCCGTCGTACTCCACTGTCTGCTCCTTCTCGAAGAACTTGTTGAGCGTCTGCGAGGCTATGCCCCAGCGGCGCAGGTCGAAGAAGCGCCCGTTCTCCATGGCGAGCTCCAGACGGCGCTCCCACTGCAGGCACTGGCGGGCCTGCTCCTTGGTTGTGAAATACTGTGCAGGATAGAGCGAAATCTCGCAAAAGTCGCTGGCGTAAGCGATGTGCTTGGCCACGGAGTTCTTGGCGCGCTGGCGAATGTCGTTGATAATCTCACGAGCCTCGTTCAGCGTGCCCAACTCGATGAGCGCCTCAGCGCGCATCAGCATAACATCAGTGTAGCGCAGCACGTAGTCGTTCATGGCGAAAGCCTGCCAGGGGTTGTCGAAGGTCTCGCCCTTTGAGCGCTGCGGCACCTCCTTCATCGAGGCGTAGTAGCCGTAGGTGTTTGGTGTGCGCGAGTTTTCCTTGGTCATCATCTGAATCACCTTGCCCTCAGCATTCACAAACGAAGTTTCGTACTTGTAGGGGAATGTAGGCATACCGACGGTGTGGAAGAGGCGCGGATCCCACTTCTGGGTCGTTGCGCCGCCCCTGACGGGATAGGCAATCTCGTTGTTATAGTCGTCGAACATGGGCAGACCATTCTTGGTCTTGAAGGCATTGACAAGGTTCTGTGTGGGCTTATGGAAGTCCCATCCGCACGACCAGATGCCCCAGCAGCCATTCAGCATGTTCGACCAGTTGGCACGTCCGTAGAGGGTGTTGTCGTCCTGATAGTTAGAGTGCTGCACGGCAAAGATGCTCTCCTCGCTGTTTTTGTACTCTGGCAGGAAGATGTCGCCGAAGTCCGACAAGTATCCGTATCTTGAGTCCTTCACTTCGCCGGTGTATTTGACCACCTCCTGCATGTACTTCTGGTTGATGTGGCCTGTGCCGGTATTGGCCTCGTATCCGTCGCCCCATGCCATAGTCAGATAGCACTTGGCCAGATAGGCTGCTGCGGCAATCTTGTTGGCACGTCCGCCTTCCTTCTGCTGTTCGGGCATGGGCAGCACGTCGTAGGCAAACTTGAAGTCGGAAACGATCTTGTCCATCAGCTCTTCGTGGGTAAACTGGTTGTTGGGAGTCTGCTCCTCAGAGTGGTTCTTATACACCTCCTCATCAACCCAGGGTACCTGATACCACAGCTGAACGAGCTTGAAGTAGAAGTGGGCACGCAGGAAGCGCACCTCGGCCTCGCGCTGTCTGGTAATATCCTTGCCCAGCTTGCTCTCGCCGTATTCGGCCAGCGACACCAGAGCACGGTTGCAGCGTGAGATGCTGCAGTAGAGGTGATACCACAGTTCGTCCATGTGGCCACCGGGGCTCGATGAAGTCAGCGTTGACCACACTTCCACGGGGTGGTAGTCGGTATCGGTGGTTCCTGAGCCGCCTTTCATGGCATCGTCTGAAGAGACATCGCCGTAAGGCCATAGATTGAACGGATAGGTGTACCAGTCGTCGCCCAGCTTGGCGTATGCAGAAGTCACCATCTCGTCAGGCTGGCTCATGGCCAGGTTCTCGCTGATGACACCCTGAGGCTCGACATCAATGAAGTTGTCGAATGCCTTGTCGCAGCTCGTCAGGGTTGCGGAGATGCCACAACAGACGATACCTGCGTAGAATGCTTTATATATTGCTTTCATATTATTTACTTATTTTATATTTCCTTTATTCCTTAGACATTGAATACCTTAGAAGCTGGTTTGGACACCGAATGAGATGGATGTGCTGTTTGGATACATCCAGCGGGGATTCTCGGGGTCGGAGCAGGTCAGCGAGCTACTCTTGATGGTCAGCAGGTTGTGACCGGAGATATAGACACGAGCCGAGGTCATCTTCAGCTTCTGGATGAACTTGCTGGGCAGGTTGTAGCCAATCTGCAGCTGACGGAGCTTGCCGTAGGAGCCGTTCTCGACGAAGTAGCTCGAAGTGCGGCCCTCGTTACCAGTGTTATTGGTGGTCAGAGCGGGAATTGATGAGCCAGTATTGGCCGTTGTCCAGGCACCGAGCATACGGTTGCCCTTGTTTGAGCCGGCATCGGTGAGTGAGTAGAAGTCGGTCTGGAACTTCTGGTCATTGTAGATGTCCTGTCCGGCAACGCCCTGCCAGAACATCGAGAAGTCGAAGTCCTTGTAGCCGAGCTCAATGTTAAGGCCCCATGAGAAGTTGGGAACGGGATTGAAGATCCAGGTCTGGTCTTGCTCGTTGATGATACCGTTGCCGTCAAGGTCGGCATACTTCAGACCACCCACGCGGGCATTATCCTGACCGCTGGCCAGCACCTCCTCGCGGTTCTGGAACAGTCCGTCAACCACATAGCCCACGATGCTGCCGTAGGGTTTGCCCGACTCTACCAGGTTCTCCTTGGCGGTGTGGACATACGAACCGGTGGTTGTTTCGGGCAGGTAGGTCACCTTGGAACGGAAGAAGTCCAGGTTGCCGTTGATGTTGTAGCGCAGGCCGTAGCTGGTGGTGTGGCGATAGCCGAGGGCAAACTCCATACCCCAGTTCTGCAGGCTCGGGCCGTTGAGCCATGAAGCACCGCCTTCACCCATCGAGCCGAGGTAGGCAGGATTGATGAGCATGTCCTTCACCTTCTTTATATATGTGTCAAACGTACCATAGAGTGAGTTGCCCAACAGGGTGAAGTCGAGACCGGCATTCCACTGCTCGGTGGTCTCCCACTTCAGGTCGTTGTTCTGTGACTGTGTGGCGCGGAATCCAGAGGGGAAGATGCCGCTGCCGGCCAGTGCGAGGTCGTAGGCAGTAGATTCGTTGCGACCGCCGCCGTAGGTTGCGGCATACAGGCCGAAGCGTGCATAGTTGGAGATGGCCTGGTTACCGGTCTGTCCCCATGAGGCGCGTATCTTCATGTCGTCAATCCACGACTGATTGAGGTGCTGCGACACACGGTAGCCTAACGTGAAGGCAGGGAACGTACCGTAGCGGTTGTTCTCACCGAAGCGGCTCGAACCGTCACGGCGTATGGTGAACGATGCCAGCAGCAGGTCCTTCCAGTTGTAGTCAATCTTGCCGAAGAGTGACACGAGGTTGTAGCCCTCCTCGATACCCGTGGCGCGCTGTGTGCCGGTAGAGGCGTTGGGCCACATATACTTGTATGTCTCCAGAGCATACATCTGTGCATAGCTTGAGAAGTCGTCGCGCTTCTGGCTGTAGAGTTCCAGACCAGCCAGCAGGTTGAATGTGTGCTCGGCGGCCAGTACGAAGTTGTAAGTGGCGGTGTTCGACCATGTCCACTTCATGTCGTTGGCCTGAGACACGGTGGCAGAAGGAGTGGAGTTGTTGACCACGTCGGAGTGCCACGTGTAGGTCACGCTGTGGATAAATCCTGCATCATAGTCGATACCGAAGTTGGAACGCAGTGTCAGACCCTTCAGCGGAGTGATATTGACAAAGGCATTACCGAAGATACGCCATATCTTCAGGCGGTTGTCGCGGTTGTGATACAGCTCACGCAGCGGGTTCTGGCGGTCGCTCATGCCTCCGACGGGGCCGGAGAATGTTTTGTTGTCCTCTTCATAGATGGGCAGTGTGGGCGACATCTTCAGGGCGTTCTCCAGCGGCTGGCAGTCCACCTGGTCAGAGTAAGTGATGGTGGCATTCTCGCCGACAGTCACGATGTTGTTGATCTTGTAGCTCGTATTGATACGTCCGGAGAAACTCTCGAAGTCGGTAAACTTCAGGATACCGTTGTTGTTCTTGTATCCTGCAGAGAAGAGGGCCGAGAATTTGTCGGTGGCTCCCGAAATGGAAAGGTCGTAGTTCTGCGAGAAACCCGTGCGCGAGATAGCATCCAGCCAATCGGTATCGCTGTAGCGCATGGTGCGGGCGTCGTTCAAGAATCCGTCGTTCTTGCCGTTCACCACAAAGTCCTCCATCTGTCCCGTGGCGGGGTTGTAGGCGGAAATCGCCGTACCCTTGTCGGCATGCAGCGTCAGCCCATAGTTGTTGGCGTATGCCTCGGGGTCCAGTCCGTCGTTCATGGCAGCCTGAGCCATAGCTGTGGCATACTCCTTTGAATTAGACAACTTCATCATCGACTGGGAGTTGTAGAACTGAGCCGTCAGGTTGGCCGAGAAGTCCACCTTCACCTTTTCGCCCTTCTTTCCCGAGCGGGTGGTGATGATGATGACACCGTTAGCAGCGCGGCTACCGTAGATAGAGGCAGAGGCAGCATCCTTCAGCACCTGCATCGACTCGATGTCGTTCATGTTCAGCGTGTTCAGGTTGGTCGTAGTCGGCACGCCGTCGATGATGAACAGCGGGTCCTGCGACGAGTTGAACGAGCCGATACCGCGTATGCGCACCTTACCGGCGCCGACGGGCGAGCCGTCGCTCGTAATGGTCATGCCCGGCACCTTGCCTTGCAGTGCGCGCATGGGGTCGGTGTCGGCACTGGTCTTCAGATCCTTGGTCTGCACCACGGCCACAGCACCTGTCAGGTCAGCCTTACGCTGGGTGGTGTAGCCCGTTACCACTACCTCGGCCAGCTCTTTGGCGTTTTCCTCCATAGTCACTGCCATGCCGTCCTTGGCAGGCAGTTCAAGGGTCTTGTAGCCGATATAGGTGAAGACAAGGGGCGTGCCAGGCTGCACCTTCAGCTTGAAATTACCGTCGAAGTCGGTAACAGTGCCGTTCGACGTACCCTTCTCCATGACCGTGGCACCAATTACCGGGCCCATGGCATCGGTCACCGTTCCCGTAATCTCCTGTTGCGCGTACATTATTGTACTAAGCAGCAAACTTAGGAAACCAAGAATGAATCGTTTAGATTGTTTCATTTGCTTGTTGTTTTTAATTATTGAACATGTTTATTTGAAATCATACCGCAAAAGTAGCCCATATTTCTCGTATGGGGGAAAAAGATGTTTCATAGAGATAAAAAAATCGTTCAATGCAACAATTGTGTTAAGCATTGAACGATTTTTCGCACTTTTTTCTCCTACTTCCTCAGATCGCCCGGCAAAAGTCCGTATTCTTCCTTGAAACACTTGGTGAAATACGAGGGTGCCGAGAAGCCAACCTGGTAGGCCACCTCGCTGACACTCTTATCCGTGGTCAGCAACAGTTGGTAGCCTCGGTTCAGTCGGGCCGTGCGCACCAGTTCTACTGGCGTAGAGCCTGTATACGACTTCACCTTGCGATAGAGTTGCACGCGGCTCAGGTTCATGTCGGCAGCCAGGTCCTCAACGCTGAGTTCACTCTCGTCCAAGCGCTTCTCCACGGCTTCCTTGAAGCGAGTGATAAAGAGAGAGGCCGTCACCGGCTCGTCCTCTGTCGGCTCCTCATGACTTTCAGGTTCCTCCGGTGCTGCTGCCTGAGGGATGTCCTCTGGCTTCATGTTCCACAAGGTATTGACTACGCGCTCACGCTGGATGGCAATTTTCTTCAGGTGGTACAGATAGAAAAGTACCATAATGATGAGCAGCAAGGCAATGACGCCAAGAGACATCCAGTTGATGAGATGTTGTGTATCCAACTCATCGAGATAATTGTCGGCACGATGGTGCAACTGGTCAAGATAGTCTGACTGCCGCATCATCTCCTCGTTCTGCATCAGCAGCACACGGGCATTGTCGCGGGTGACCAAGGCAGACATCAGAAGCGTTTCTTTCTCGTAGGGTTTCCCTTCGAGAATATTAACGGCTAACTCGATAATCTGGTCACCATGTGTAGGATAGATATAAGAAGCATCAAGGATGGAGTCGCGCACCAATCGGATGCCGCCGTCCTCGCCCGGCAGACCGTCGATGCCGCAAAATTTAGTGGAGAGTTCACTATTGAGAGCTGAGAGTGTCTTGCGGGCACCCATGGCCATACGGTCGTTCTGGCCAAAAACGAAGTCGATATTGCTCAAGTCGCCTTGGTAAGCTTTCACAGCCTTGACAGCACTCTCCTCTGTCCAGTCGCCTTGAAGCGTAGCCACGACCTCTATGTTGGGGAAACGCTTCAGGGCCTCGGCAAAGCCATTGTGGCGCTCAATGGCAGGCGACGAGCCTTCAAGTCCCATGATTTCCATGACACGGCCCTTGCCGTGCAACTGCGAGGCGATATACTCGCCCATCACGCGCCCCATCTCGTAGTTGTCGGCACCGATAAATGCGGTATATTTCTGCGAACTGGTCTTGCGCTCGAACACAATCACAGGGATGCCCTTGTCGAAGGCGCGGTCAATGGCAGGCGAGATGGTTGCCACCTGATTAGGTGCAACAATCAACAGGTCGATGCCCGTTTCCACAAGACTGTCAATCTGCTGCACCTGTCGCTCGTCGCTGTCGTAGGCAGCAGCAAAGTGCAGTTCCACGTCACCCTGCAGGTAGGCCCCCATCCGCAACTCTGCATTCTGTTTCTCGCGCCAGATGTCGTCCGAGCACTGTGACACGCCTATTTTATATTGCTTCCCACTCTGCGAGCAGGAAGTCAGGGCAATCAGTATGATAATAACGTACAAGTACAGGTTTCGCATAAATCATCCATTTTGCTTTTTGGCTACAAAGATACTTCTTTTTTTTCTTTTAACAATACTTTTGACGGGGAAAAATGAAAACAATAACACAAAAAGGTCATGCAACTGGTTCACAAGGCTCAGCGCACTGACTGAAATGCGGGCAGACAGTCCGACTTTTGAAAAAGCTTTCACCGTGATTTAGCAAAACTTTGTTAATTCGCGAAACTATGATGCTTGAACTATGAACTATGAACTCAAAAAGTTGTATCTTTGCAGCAACGAAACGAATCTTACACAACTTAAAACAATAAAGAACAATGAACGAACAGCAAGGAATCAAACCGTATGTCATCGGTTTGGACTTAGGAGGAACCAACTCCGTATTCGGCATCGTGGATGCCCGAGGTGAAATCAAGGCAACAACCGCCATCAAGACCGGTGGCTTCACCAGAGCCGAGGACTATGTGAAGGCATCGGTGGAGGCCCTGCAGCCCATCATCGAGCAGGTGGGCGGCATTGAGAAAATCAAGGCCATGGGCATCGGTGCCCCTAACGGCAACTACTACAAGGGCACCATCGAGTATGCACCCAACCTGCCGTGGGCACACGACTGTGTGGTTCCCCTGGCACAGATGTTCAGCGACCAGCTGGGCGGCATCCCCGTGGCACTGACCAACGATGCCAATGCTGCCGCCCTGGGCGAGATGGTCTACGGTGTGGCTCGCGGCATGAAGAACTTCATTGTCATCACCCTGGGTACGGGTGTCGGCTCGGGCATCGTCGTCAACGGACAGCTGCTCTACGGCCATGACGGCTTTGCCGGCGAGCTGGGACATGTCACGATGGTACGTGGTGCCGAAGGACGCTCCTGCGGCTGTGGCCGCACAGGCTGTCTGGAAGCTTACTGCTCGGCCACGGGCGTAGCGCGCACGGCTCGCGAGCTGTTGGCCAAGACCGACCGTCCCAGCATCCTTCGGGAGATGAACCCCGAGGACATCACATCGCTGGATGTGTCGATAGCCGCCGGCAAGGGCGACCAGCTGGCCAAGGACATCTACGAGTTCACCGGCCGCATGCTGGGTGAGGCCTGTGCCGACTTCGCCGCTTTCTCCAGTCCCGAGGCCTTCATCTTCTTCGGCGGCATGGTCAAGGCCGGCGACCTGATTATGGAGCCCATCCGCCGCGGTTACGACGAGCATGTGATGAAGATATTCAAGGGCAAGGCGCAGTTCCTGGTCAGCGGCCTCGACGGTGCCTCTGCTGCCGTGCTCGGTGCTTCCGCCATCGGCTGGGAGATTTAACTGTATCCTTTGATATTTGGTGTTTGAAGTTCAAACTCCCAAAGAAAGAACTCTGTGAATATAAAAGGAGGTTGGTGCAGGACGCTACCAACCTCTACTTATATTGATAAGCTGCGGCAAATGGCCGTAAGACGATATGCTTATCGGCCGCAAATATAGGCAATAATTCAGTATTCTGCAAATTTTCAGATACTTTTTCTTCGAAATGCCCAAAAATTTGTACCTTTGCACGCAAAACTACTAAAACAAAGAGAAAAGATGAAAAGAATCCTACAGACCGTGATGCTGTTCACTGTCGTCGTGCTGGGCGTTCAGGCCAAGGGCTGGGACAACCAGCAGTACCAGCAGATTGAACAGAGCATCCGCGTACCTCAGTTTGCCGACCGCGTGTACGACATCACCAAGTATGGTGCGAAGCCTGCCAATCCGGCTGACAAGAACCAGAAAGCCATCCAGAAGGCCATCGACAAGTGTTCCAAGAAAGGCGGCGGCCGCGTGGTAGTGCCTGCCGGCCAGAAGTTCCTCACCGCCGCCATCCACCTGAAGAGCGGCGTCAACCTCGTCATCGAGGAGGGTGCCGTGCTGGAGTTTGCCTTCCAGCCGGAGCTCTACCCCATCGTCCCCACGCGCTGGGAAGGCCTGGACTGCTGGAACCTCTCGCCGCTCATCTATGCCTACCAGCAGAAGGACATTGCCATCAGCGGCAAGGGTACCATCGACGGCGGCGGCTCCAACGAGACGTGGTGGCCGTGGTGCGGTAACAAGAAGTTTGGCATGAAGGAGGGCGGCATCGCCCAGAACCAGGGTGCCCGCGCCCGCCTGCTGAAGCAGGCCGAGGACGGTGTGGACATGGACCAGCGACGCTTCGGCCCCACGGACGGCCTGCGCCCGCAGATGATTAACCTGAACCAGTGCGAGGGCATCCTCATTGAGGACGTCACCCTGCTGCGCTCGCCCTTCTGGGTCATCCATCCTCTGCTGTCGACCGACATCACCGTCCGTCGCGTACATATTAATAATAATGGCCCCAATGGCGACGGCTGCGACCCGGAGTCGTGCGACCGCGTGCTCATCGAGGACTGCTACTTCAACACCGGCGACGACTGCATCGCCATCAAGAGCGGCCGCAACAACGACGGCCGCGAGGGTAGTCAGGGACGCTTTGCCGGCCGGGTGTCGAAGAACATCATCATCCGCAACTGCAAGTTCAACAACGGGCACGGCGGTGTGGTCATCGGCTCAGAGATTAGCGGCGGCTGCCAGAACGTCTTTGCCGAGAACTGCGAGATGGACTCTCCCTCGCTGGACCGTGTGCTGCGCATAAAAACCAACTCGTGCCGTGGCGGCATCATCGAGAACATCAACATGCGCAACATCACCGTCGGCCAGTGCGGCGAGGCGGTGCTGAAGGTCAACACCGACTACGAGCCGCGTGAGGTGTGCTGTCGCGGCTTCTACCCCATCGTGCGCAACGTCACCATGGAGAACGTCACCTGCCAGAAGTCGAAGTACGGCGTCATGATAGTGGGCTACGACGACCCGAAGCTGGACTATACCGTCAGCGACATCACGGTCCGCAACTGCCAGTTCAACGGCGTCTACGACAAGCCCATCCACCAGATTGGCCTGGCCAAGGACATTACCTACGACAACCTCTTCATCAACGGTTCCCTGGTGCTGCAGGAGAAGCCCTACCAGCACTACTCCGAGTGGATGACCTACTCCGAGATGAAGCGCGTGCCGAAGCCGTACCTGCTCGACTTCGCCGACAAACCGAAATGGTCGTACGTCATGGGCATCGAACTGGAGGGCATGCTCGACACCTACCTGTGCTACGGCGGCAAGGACATCCTCAACTACTGCAAGGAGTACACCGACACGATGATCTATGCCGACGGCAACATCCGCGGCTTCAACATCCTCGACTACAACCTCGACAACATCCGCACGGGCCATTTCGTCACCCGCATGTACCAGCACTGGCCCGAGGCCAAGAACCTGAAGGCCATGCAGCTGATGATGAGGCAGTTGCAGGACCAGCCGCGCACCATTGCCGACAAGGTGTACTGGCACAAGGCCATCTACGCCTACCAGGTGTGGCTCGACGGCATCTTCATGGGACTGCCCTTCCGCACGCTGACCGCTCCCATCACGGAAAAGGCAAAAGGGGCAAAGGGTAAAAAAGCCAAAAAGGGTGCTGACGCCAGCATTCAAAAAATCTACGACGATGCCGTCAACCAGCTGCAGATTACCTACCAGCGCACCCTCGACCCCAAGACGGGCCTCAACCGCCATGCCTACGACGAGACGCGCAAGGCCTTCTGGGCCGACAAGGAGACGGGTCTCTCGCAGCACTGCTGGGGCCGTGCCCAGGGCTGGTACACGATGGCACTCGTCGAGGTGCTCGACGCCCTGCCCGAGGACTACGCCCGCCGTCAGGATGTCATCGACCTGCTGGAGAAGGACTTCGACGCCATCCTGAAATGGCAGGACAAGGCCACCGGCACCTGGTATCAGGTGATGGACAGTCCGGGCCGCGAAGGCAACTACCTGGAGGCCACCTGCACCAGCATGTTCACCTACGCCCTGCTGAAGGCCGTCCGCAAGGGATATGTCAAGGAAAAATACCTCGAAGCCGGCATCAAGGCCTACAAGGGCATCGTCAACAACTTCATCAAGGTGAACGCCGACAAGACCATCTCGCTCACCCACTGCTGCGAGGTAGCCGGTCTGGGTCCGGCAGCCACTGCCGAGGTGGAAGCCGCCATGAGGAAAATCAACCCCAAGGGCAGCGTCAAGGAGAACAAACGCCGCGACGGCTCCTACTCCTACTACCTGAGCGAGAGACAGCGCGACAACGATGCCAAGGGCCTGGGCCCGTTCATCTGGGCATCGCTCGAAATGGAGATGCTGGGCTACAACACCAGCTCCGACTACTCGCTGCAGAAGGGCAAGAAGTAACAAGGTTAAAAATGTAAAGAAATAATGAAGCAGTTTCTCATCACTTTTGCTGCCGCAGCACTCTCACTGACGGCTATGGCTGACAACGTTCCCGCTTTCCCCGGCGCCGAGGGTCACGGACGCTACGTCACCGGCGGACGCAAGGCTGACGGCTCAACGACCGTCGTCCACGTCACCAACCTCAACGATTCGGGCACAGGTTCGTTCCGCGCAGCCGTCACGGGCGGTACCTACCGCACCGTCGTCTTCGACGTGGCTGGCGTCATCGCCCTCAAGAGCGACCTCAAGTTCAAGGACCACATCACCATCCTCGGCCAGACGGCCCCCTACCCCGGCATCACTGTCCGATACTATACCGTACAGCCCGGCGCCGACAACGTCATCCGTTTTATCCGTTTCCGCCGCGGACAGGAGAAGAACGTCAACGACGGCGCCGACGCCATCTGGCAGCGCAACAAGACGGGCATTCTCCTCGACCACTGTTCCTTCTCGTGGAGCATCGACGAGGTGGCCTCGTTCTACGACAACAACAACTTCACCATGCAGT
>ERZ842401.2403-NODE-2403-length-25086-cov-4.426511_pt1 | contig 25086 bp, 20 predicted proteins | sample MGYA00521270_ERZ842401 | MGnify/ENA primary metagenome ERZ842401 (study PRJEB31892, sample SAMEA3878208) | bioreactor metagenome | biome: Moose rumen | place: Sweden | collected 2011-10 | study: EMG produced TPA metagenomics assembly of the PRJEB12797 data set... | reverse complement strand
TCAAAAGGGTCTCCCCCAATAGGCATTGCACAAAACTATACCTTTCTATTTTGTGGTCAGTTTGAACAGTCTTGCAATATAGGGCTTGTCAAGTTTTACGCTGAGGGTGCCGTTGTTTTTGTTAAAGCTGAACTCGCACTCATTAAAGCTTGGGTAGATACACTCGACCTCTGTGTTTTTGCCTTTAAGGTGCTCTATGGGCAGTATACAGGTGTCTTTGCCCTCTCTTCTCCAGACTGCCAGGTACGACTTACCCTCGCATTTAAGCCCCAGTGAGACCCAGTTATCCGAAAATTTGGACAGTCCCAAGCTCCAGAAGGGCAGACTCTCTTTGATATCGCCCCTTATGCTTTTATAGACCTCTATCCCCTCTTTAACAAGGGCTTTGCGGTCCTCCTCGATAAAGCCGAGATGACCGCTCTGATGTATTCTCAGGAGCATGGCGTTTATCATGTTGAAAACCACCTCTTCCCTGTCCCCCGAGGTCATGGGGTAGCTCCAGATAGCCGACTGCTCGGGGCAGAGGGCTGAGGGGGAGTTTGCGGCGATAGTGGCATATTTGCGGTAGTCGTCCTGGTCTGAGGTGGACTGTATGGAGTAGCGTGAAAGCATGGCATAGTCCATTCTCAGCCCACCGCTGGAGCAGTTTTCGATGATAAGGCTGGGGTGGCGCCGGAACACCTCGTCGAGCCATTTTATGTAGGCTCTCTCATGACCCAGCAGACCGTCGCCGAAGCTGTCGGCGTCATGCTCGGTGCCTATGCCGGGCTCGATATTGTAATCCATTTTTATATAGCCAACGCCGTAGTCCTTCACCAGCCTGTCGATGACCCCGTGGCAGTGCTCTCTCACTTCGGCATTTCTGAAATCCAGCTGATAGCGGCTGCGGTCGTAGACCCTTTTGCCGTGGCGGGTGAAGAACCAGCTGTCAGGCAGCTTATCCGCAAGGGGGCACTTTATGCCCATGACCTCTATCTCAAGCCAAACTCCCGGGATAAGACCTTTTTTGCGTATGTAGTCGGTGACCTCCTTGACGCCGTTTGGGAAGCGCTTGCGGCTCTCCTGCCACTCGCCTACCCAGTCCCACCATGAGCCGTCGGCATACCAGCCTGCGTCAATGCAGAAATACTCGCAGCCTGCCTCGGCGGCAGCGTCGATAAGGGGGAACTCCTTTTCTGCGGTGGGGTCTCCCCATAGGCAGTTCATATAGTCGTTGAAAATTACCCCGAGGGTCTTGTTATCACGGTTTCTGCGGCGGATAATGCGGCGGTATTTCGTCAGCTCGCCAATGGCTTTATCAAAGCCGCCGTTCACTGCCGAAACTGCGCAGGGCACGCTCACAAAGCTCTCATTCGGCGCAAGCTGCTTGCTCCAGTGGGACTCTATCTCAGAGGGACCGCTCAGCTGCAAATAGAGATGACCCTCCTGGTCGGATATCTCCCAGTGCCATGAGCCATTGTTTTCGATCTGCCACACCAGCGCAGTACCCACCTCGGTGTTCTCCAGATATCCCATGGGGATATACTCCTTAGCTGACCAGTTGCCCACATTTGTGACCCCCAGCACCTTTGAAGAATGCTGGAACTCCCTCGGCTGAGCCATGCCGAGACCTGCCTGCTCCAGGCTGTAAAACTGCCACTGCAGCTCTCTCTGCCAGGAGTTATGGCATATGCCGATCTTTAACTTGTCGTCCTGAGAGGTCACGCCCTCTTTCTCGATACCTGTGAGGGCGAAGGAGGACACGTACTCAACTGACCAAGTTTCTGTACCCTTATTGAACACCTCTGTCCAGCAGCGCACGGTGGAGATATCCTTATAAAACTGCATATGCGACACAGTTTCAAGTCCTGTTTCCTCGTCAAAGCAGGTTATTTCAAGCTTTCTTCCAAGCTGAGTATTAAGGTCCTTGAAGTCCTTGAACTTCATTCGATAGCCGGGGGCGGTGACTATATACTTATTGCCGTGCCGCTCCCCTGCACGGTCTATGCCGCTGACCTGCAGCTCAACAAGGTGAAAGCCGTTGGTCTTTTTAAAAAGTGCAAAGCCCTTTTCTTTGCAAAAGGGGTCAATGTCGCTCTCGTTAAAAGGCAGCGGCGAAAAGTGCAGCAGCTTTATCTCGTTTTCGTCGGTTATCTCAAATACTACGTAAATACCGTTTTCACAGATGTCTATACGCTTCATACTATTCTCCGTTCTGTACAATTTATTGGATAATTTATCTGTACAATTTATCAGACTCTTCCTCTTCTCTGAGCCTTAATACTCTGTGCTTTGGAGGCTTTTTCGGCTTAGCCTTATGCCACTTTGCTTTAAGCTCATAAATGCTTTTAAAACGCTTAAACACCAAATACGAGCACACCCCCAGAACAGGCAGCCCCACCAGAAAGCAGCAGATGACAGCAGTGATGTTTTTAGGGTGGCTGCCCAGAGCGCTCACCAGCCCGTAGAGCGCATACATGGCAAAGTCGAAGGGTACAAAGTCAAGAAGAGTCAGCCTCTTTTTCTGCCCGGACACTTTTCTGTACACAAATTTGGACACTATATTGCCAAAGCGCACAGCCGTAATGACTGCAAAGCTCGCCCAGAGGATGACATACAGCCACCCCTGCGCCTCGTCTCTCACTTCCTCGGCAATGCCGCTGAAAATAAACGTCAGCATGGTCGAGCAAAAAAGATATATATAGGTCGCACTCTCTGTCTCGATCACATTGCTCACTTCCTTTTCATGCATTGCCTGTAGATCATAAGCTCTAAGACCAAAGGTCGGTCAGCTTATCAAATATCCTGTGGGCAGCCTGCTCCTTGCTCATAAGGGGCAGCTCCTCGGCGCCTGCTTTTGTTATCAGGGTGATGACATTGGTATCCAACCCGAAGCCTGCGCCCTCTGTTCTCAGGGAATTTGCACAGATCATATCACAGTTTTTGCTGTCCAGTTTTTTGGACGAGTTCTCCAGCAAATTATCAGTCTCCATTGAAAAGCCGCAGATAAGCTGACCCTCTTTTTTGTGCTCCCCCAGATATTTCAGTATATCCTTGGTGCGCTTTAATTCTATATTAAGGTCATCATCTTTTTTCTTGAGCTTGCTGTCAGCGGTGTCGGCAGGGGTGTAATCTGCCACGGCGGCAGCCTTGATTATAATGTCCTGTTTTTCGGACAGTTGAGTTACCGCATTAAACATATCCTCGGCGGTGGTCACGGGTATATATCTCACAAACGGCGGCAGCTGCGCCTCGCAGTGACCTGCCACCAGCGTCACCTCAGCTCCCCTGAGCATGGCAGCCTTGGCTATGGCTATGCCCATTTTTCCGCTGGAATGGTTGGTGATAAAGCGCACGGGATCAATAGGCTCTCTGGTAGCTCCTGCTGTTACAAGTACCTTCTTGCCTGCAAGGTCCTTCTCAAAGGCTATCTCACGCAGGATATACTCATAAAGCACCTCGGGCTCGGGCATTCTGCCGTCGCCTGTATCGCCGTTTGCCAGCATACCGTTTTCGGGCTCAACTATCTCATAGCCGAATCTTTTGAGCTTTTCAATATTATCCTGCACGATGGGGTTGTGGAACATATTATGGTTCATGGCAGGGGAAATTATCTTTTTGCAGGGGCAAGCCATCACGGTGGTGGTGAGCATATCATCGGCTATGCCCGAGGCTATCTTGCCGATAACGTTTGCCGACGCAGGGGCAACCATGACCACATCAGCCCTTTTCGCCAAAGCCACGTGCTCAACGCTGTACTGAAAGTTGCGGTCAAAGGTGTCGATAAGGCACTTGTTTCCCGTCAGGTTCTCAAAGCTTATGGGGTTGATAAATTGGGTGGCGTTCTCGGTCATCAGCACCTGAACATCGCAGCCCTGTTTTTTTAGCATTCTGGCAAGGTTCGGCACCTTATAGGCAGCTATCGAGCCTGTAACTCACAGCACGACTGTTTTTCCTTTAAGCATGATATATCCTCCTGTTCATTTTATCAGCAGCTTATTCATTCACTTTTGAGTTTTTAAGACGTTTAAGATAATCCTTCGTTTCGGCAGATACTACCCCCGAAAGGGCAAGCAGCGCCACTATATTCGGCAGAGCCATAAGTCCGTTGAAGATATCGGCTAAATTCCACACAGCCTCCACCGTCAGGTAGGGACCAATGAACACTGCTGCGATGTATACCGCCTTATACACTGCTGTAACAGCTTTGTTTGAGCCTGTCAGATAGGAAAGGCACCTCTCCGAGTAATAGTTCCAGCCAAGTATGGTGGTGAAGGCAAAAACCGCCAGGCAGACCATCAGTATAAAAGCAGATACTCTGTGCGGGAACGGCAGTCCGCTCTGAAAGGCGTCGGTGGTTATAGTCACGCCCTCCAGCCCCTCCTTGGAGTAGCTCCCTGCCATGACTATTGAAAGCCCTGTCATGGTGCAGACCAGTATGGTGTCGATAAAGGTGCCTGTCATGGTCACAAGACCCTGTCTGACGGGCTCCTTTGTCTTTGCGGCAGCGGCAGCTATGGGGGCAGAGCCCAGACCTGCTTCGTTTGAGAAAATACCCCTTGCCACGCCGTTTCGCATTGATACCATCATAAGCGAGAAGCCTGCCAAGCCCCCTGCTAAGGGTCTCAGCCCGAATGCGCCCTTGACCACCGCCGAAATAGCAGCAGGTATCTCGGTGATATGTGTAAAAACTATCAGCAGACAGCTACCGATGTACAGAACTATCATGGCAGGCACAACCAGCTCGGAAACGCTTGCTATCCTTTTTATTCCGCCGATTATTATAAGGGCTGCCAGCAGAGTTATGACTATGCCGGATATTATAGTTGCATAGGTCTGGTCGGTGGAGAAAATGCTGACAGTGTGAGCACCCTTTGGGTCGAAAAAGTTATTGACCGCCGAGGTTATGCCGTTTATCTGGGTGATAGTGCCTATACCCATAAGCCCTGCAAACAGACCGAAAAAGGCAAACAGCTTGCCCAGCCACTTCCATTTTCTGCCCATGCCCTTTTCGATATAATAAAAGGGACCGCCCAGAATATTGCCGTTTGGGTCGGTGACACGGTATTTTATTGCCAGCAGACCCTCGGCATACTTGGTCGCCATGCCGAAAAATGCGGCTACCTCCATCCAGAACAGCGCACCGGGACCCCCTGCTGCCAGCGCAGTGGCAACTCCCACGATATTGCCTGTGCCGACTGTGGCAGAAAGCGCCGTACACAAGGCGGCAAAGCTTGATACCTCGCCGTCGCCGCTCTCCTCGTCCCTGACCATATATTTCAGGGCGAGCCCCAGCTTTCTCACCTGCAAAAAGCCTATGCGTACCGTAAGAAGTATGCCGCAGGTGATTATCAGAAGTATGAGGGGCACCCCCCACACCATGCTGTCGATGTCTGAGATTATTTCGTTGATCTTTTCCATATTCAATACCCCATCTGTCCTGTCCTCGGGCGGACGGCTCGGTCCTGCCTTTTTATGATACAATGCATAGCTAAAGCTTATCTGACGGCAGGGCGGACTTACGTTTAAACTCAGCCTGTACTCGGACGGACTTTAATTTAAACTCAACCTGTCCTCGGGCGGACTTATTTTTAAGATAAGTAGTAAATTCAATATCATTTTATTATAACATTTTTAAGCGTTTACGTCAAGCTTTTTGCCAATCATCAGCTCAGCCGCCGGCTTATAAGTCCGAAAAATTGTGCTATTTGTTCCGACTGTCCAAAAAATTTCTTTTAAATTTTGCAAAAACCCTTGAAATTTCGGGCAAGATGTGGTATAATGCTTATTAAAGAATTATTATCAGATACTAAATGTATGATGATAGCATATGATTAAAAAAAGGAGTAACTGCCATGAGATGTCCGTTTTGCAGCCATGAAGATACAAGAGTCATAGACTCCCGACCCAGTGAGGGCAAAAAGAGAAGAAGGCGTGAGTGCCCCAAGTGCGGCAGGCGCTTTACCACCTATGAGGTAGTTGAAAAGCCGCTGCTTATGGTTTATAAAAAGGACGGCTCCTTTGAGCCATTTGACAGGCAGAAGCTCATAAAGGGTCTGCAAAGCGCCATAAAAAAGCGCCCTGTCAGTGTTGAGCAGATAACCTCGCTGGTGGACGATATCGAGAATACATATGCAAACAAAATGCAGACCGAGACCACCACCTCCGAGATAGGCGATATGGTGCTTATGGGGCTTAAAAAGCTGGACCATGTGGCTTATGTGCGCTTTGCCTCGGTTTATAAGGAGTTCAACGATGTTGAGTCCTTTATACAGATAATCTCCGAGCTGGGCAAGAGGAGCTGACAGCGGTGGCTGAACAGTAAAAATAATACAAGGTATCGTCTTTGGTGAAGCATTCACCGATCTGAACGATACCTTGTTTTTTACTTATTTTTGCGTTTTTGCGCCTTCTTGCGGCTCTTGTCCTCATACAGCAGACCGTCTGCCTTATCAAGAGCTTCTTTAAGGTCGTAGCTGTTCTCACAGGTGTATTCAAGAATGCCCAGCGATGAGCTGTAGCTGTACACCCTGCTGCCCGATGCGTTAAAGCCTGCTATAAAGCTCTCCTTGCGTGCCGAGATATCCTCTATGGACAGATCTTCCTGCTTCAAAACTATAGCTGCGAACTCGTCGCCGCCCATTCTGCCGATAACGGCAGCCTCGCCCATTGCAGCCCCAAGGCACTTGCCTGTTAGCCTGATACAGAAGTCGCCCTCGGCATGGCCATAGGTGTCGTTGACTATCTTCAAATCGTCCATATCGGCATAGCAGATGATGAACCTGCCGCCCTTGTTGGCGTTTATCAGCTCCCCTGCTGCCATATAAAAGCCCCTGCGGTTGAACACCTGGGTCAGCTCGTCTATCATAGACATTTCTTCAAGGGCAAGGTTCCGGCTGTGTACCTCTGCCAGAAGATTATCCTGCTCTTTAAGTATATCAAGAGTTCTCACTGCCGAGCTGAGCTGATATGTGGCAAGCTCCAGCTCACCGAAAAACTCGTCATCTCTCGGCTCCAGCAGCGCCATGCCGTACTGGTTCTCGGCGGTGTAGAGGTCGGCTGCGATGAAGATATGCTGCCTGTTCATCACAACGTGCTCGTTTTTGAAGATATCACGCATGGATATCTCCTGCTCTTCCTCGGGCACGATATAGCTCTGTGAGCCGTAGCAGTATGAGCGAAATCTCCAGCTCATACCCTTGGGAAAGCTGCCGTTGAGCTTCACCGTCACGGGCTGCTCCAGCGTAAACAAAAAGCTGGTCATTGCGCCGATGTTGCACAGCCTTTTAAGGATATTGCCGTAGCTCTGTTTAAGATCGCCGCCCAGCATAAGGGCATCACGGATAAAAATATTATCGTTATGAACACGCTGCATAAATGCGTCGTTGAGCTCCTCGGCGCTTTTGCTGCCGTTGAGCCTGCCGCCGAAGTGGTCATAAAGTTTGGTGACATAGCTGAGGTTTTCACCCTTACAGTTTCTCAGCAGCCAGATAAAGCCGCCGCCGATAACGCTGCTGAGCTTTAAAATGCCGTCAGACAAGGTCTCACTATTGGTAAAATACTGTTCTGTGAGCTCCGTTATCCTCTGCATATCCGCCTCATCTGCGACCTTTTTTACAAAAGTATCCTGATATGCCTTGAACACATTTATAACTCTTGAAAAAACACGCTCACCCTCGGCAGGGGTATCGCATATCTCATTTACATACTCCCTGATATTGCGGTATATCTCATCATTGCTGCCCGAAAATATCTTCTGGGGCGAGCTCATAAATCTCACATTTGAAAAGCATGAAGCACGGGGGATAAACTTTGTGCTGATATAGTGGCAGTCATCTTCAACGCCGTTTAGGTAGTTTACAGCTTTCTCCACCGATCTCTCGCCCAGCAGCTCGGCATCAGCATTTATCGAAGCCAGGGGCGGGTCAAGGTGCTTGGACATTGGCAGGTCATCAAAGCCTACCACAGCAATATCGCTGCCTGCTTCAAGACCTCTGTCAGCAAGCGACTCATAAAGGTTCTGGGCAACTATATCGTTTACGCACACCACCGCATCAAGGTCTGGATTATTATCCAGCAGGCGGTCGCAGTCAGGCTTGCTGTCATAAGCCATATCGCACTCGCAGAGATAGCGGTCCTCAAAGGGTATACCGTTTCTTTCAAGTCCAAGGCGGTATTCCTCGTAGCGCTCGGCACACTCGGAATTTCTCAGGTCGCCTGCCAGGATAGCTATACGCTTTCTCCCTCTTGAAGCCAGATAATCCACCGCAGCAGCCACGCCCGAGCGGTTATCGAACTGCAAAAAATCATGGTCCTCAGACTCTGCGCAGACGCTGAGCACGGGGGTATCACCGAAGCTGTCAAGAAAGCGCTTTTTGCCCTCGTCGTCAACAGCATAGGCTATAGAGCCCACAGGGGCTATTATATAATCCAGCCCAGCCTCAGCCGCATGGCTGAAAAGCACGTTATACTGGTACTCATACTTGGTATCGTGCTCCTCATACTTATGCTGCAGCCCGAGATATTTTCCCGGGAAAATTATCAGATCGACATCGAGCCTTTTTGCCGCCCTCATTGCACCCTTTGATATTGAATTGCTGAAAGTATCAACAATATTGGCAGCAAGCAGACCTATAGTATATCTTCTGTTTTGCATATATATCACCTGAAATAATTTGCATTTTTTCGTAAGCTTGCAGGTAAAAAAACGCCCTGCAAGCAGAGCTTTAGCTCCGCAGACCATGCGATAAGCATGGGCTTTGGCTTTATTATAACACATGATGCAAAAATTTGCAACCGCTGTAAAGGATTACTTTTAAAAAAATTTACCGCAAAAAAAGCTCCCGCTTTAAAACAAAGCGAGAGCTTATACTATGCGGATAACAGGACTTGAACCTGCACACCATACGGCATTAGAACCTAAATCTAACGTGTCTGCCAATTCCACCATATCCGCTAACTATAAAAACCGCTTTCGGTATAAAACCGAAAGCGATCTTATGAGCCATTGGGGATTTGAACCCCAGACCCTTTGATTAAAAGTCAAATGCTCTGCCAACTGAGCTAATGGCTCACGCTTAACTTTAAGCGACTATATTATTATACCAATTATGTTGCGTTTTGTCAAGGGCTTTTTGAAATTTAATTTTTTAGTCATATACATTTTACGCAAAAATATATTTTGCTTTTTCACTTTCCTGCCGAAATATACCCCAAAGTCGTGTAAATAAACTTGTTCTCCCCTGCCGTCGACAGGGGAGAACAAGGGCTGTAAACCTGACAGATCAGTGTATATCCTCGTAAAGCCTGATATACTCCTTAGCCGACTTCTCCCAGCTGAAATCCTGCTTGAATGCGTTGTTGACAAGTCTGCCCCAGCGCATCTTGTCATCGTAACAGGCTCTTGCTCTTACGCAGGCGTCCAGCATATCGTGGGCGTCATATGCCTTGAAGGTAAAGCCGTTGCCGCCCTCTCCGCCTGCGTCCTTAATGCTGTCACGCAGTCCGCCTGTTTCTCTCACTATGGGGATAGTGCCGTATCTCAGTGCTATCATCTGAGCCAGTCCGCAGGGCTCGCTCTGCGAGGGCATCAAAAACATATCTGCGCCTGCATATATCTTTCTTGAAAGCTCAGGTACAAAGCCCAGTGTAAGACCTACCCTGTCGGGATAGCGGTAGTGCATCTCGCTGAAAAAGTCCTCGTATATCTTCTCGCCCGAGCCTAAAATGGTGAACTTATAGCCCAGCCTGATGATATCCTCAAACACATACTTGATAAGGTCAAGCCCCTTGTGGGAAACGAACCTGGTAACTATGCCGATAACGGGCTCCTTACCCGTAGCCATGCCCATTTCAAGCAGCAGCGCTCTCTTGCAGACTGCCTTGCCCGACTTATCCTGCAAGCCGTAATTTCTGGCGATGACCTTATCGGTCATGGGGTCGTATATATCCTGCGAGATACCGTTTAAAATACCGCTGAGCTTATACTGGTGGTGTACCAGCTCTCTGTCCAGCGAGTGTGAATACCAGGGGTCGAGTATCTCCCAGGCATAGCTGGGCGACACGGTGGTGACTCTGTCTGACGTCTCAACAGCCGCCTTGATAAAGTTAACGTCACCGTCGTATGAGAGCATATCGGTGTGGTACAGCGGAATGCCCATAAGGTCGTTAATAAGCTCCAGACCGTACTGACCCTGATACTGGATATTGTGTATGGTGAACACCGTCTTGATATCCTCATAGCCCTGCTGATAACGGTAGAAAACATCGTAATAAACAGGCACCAGCGCCGTCTGCCAGTCGTTGGCATTTATAATATTCGGCTTGAAGTCGATATATCTCAACAGCTCAAGCACAGCTCTTGAAAAGAAGATGAACCTTTCGGCATCGTCATAAAAGCCGTACAAGCCGTTTCTTGCAAAGTAATACTCATTATCCAGCAGATAGTAGGTAACACCGTTCTCCACACCCACGAAAACACCGCAGTATTGGTTCCTCCAGGCAACAGGTACGGTGAAATTGGTCATATAGTTCAGCCTGTCTTTGAGCTCCTGCCTGATGCTGCCATACAGCGGTATGACAACTCTGCAATCGTGCCCCTGTGCATTTATCGCCGCAGGCAGCGAGCCTGCAACGTCAGCCAATCCGCCAGACGCCGCATAGGGCAGCGCCTCACTTGCTGTGTAAAGTATATTCATATCCTTAGACCTCCCTTGTTGTAGAATAAAAACCGCAGAGCGCCGCAACACGGCAGCCCTGCGGCATAAATAGCTTTAGCTGTGTCAGAAAATATTAATCCTCGCTCTCGCGGTAGAAAACAACTACGCAAAGCTCACCAAGTGCGCCGGGAGTTTCATAGCTATGAAGCTTCCAGCCCTCAGCTGCATATCTGTCGATGATCTCCTGGAGCTGCTGAGTGAACTTGTTCCTGGTGGAAAAGGTGCAGCCGAAGGAGTCCACCTTGTATACATACTTATCCATAGTCATTCACTCCTTATATCACACGCCTGCGCCCTTAGCAACATACATGGGATACTCTGACGAGCTTATGAGAACGTGCTTGTCAGCAACATTAACGTCCTTATCGGTGATAACGTAGCTGAGCTGTGCGCCGTCGCCCACAACTGTGCCCTGACCGAGAATGCAGTTCTTGATCTTAGCGCCCTTGCCTACCTTAACGCCTCTGAACAGCACGCTGTTTTCAACCTCGCCCTCGATGATGCAGCCGTCAGCGATAAGTGAATTGTTGACTGTGCAGTCAAGGTCATACTTAGCAGGTGCATTGTCGCTTACCTTGGTGTAGATAGCTCTCTTGGGAACGAAAAGCTGCTTAGCGTTTGCAGGGTCAAGCAGGTCCATATTAGCCTTGAAGTAGCTTACAGGGCTGTTGAGCTTGCTGAAATACTTATCATATTCATAAGCCTTGATTTTAAGCTCACCGCATCTCTCCTGAAGAATGTTCTTCTCAAAGCTTACGATACCTCTTGCGATCGAGTCCTTGATAAGGTCAGTCATGAGCTCCATAGACATAACGAACATATTCAGGCTCTGTGTGCAGGTGCCGCTGAGCTCGGGCATTATCAGCACGCTGGTAACGTTGCCCTCGTCGTCCTTGTTAAGAACGGTAGATGTCTTGAGCTCCTCAGAGGTATAATTGCCAGTGTGAGCCACAACTGTGATATCAGCGCCGCTCTCGATATGCTGGGCTACTATCGGCTTGTAGTCGATATTAGTGATAACATCACAGTCTGTGAGAACTACATACTTTGCGCTTGAATGGCTTATAAAGCTCATAGCGCCGTAGATAGCCTCTATCCTGCCTCTGTAAAGTGTGCTCTCAACATTGCCGAAGGGTGGCAGAATGTAAAGTCCGCCCTTCTTTCTTGCCAGGTCCCACTCTCTTGCAGAGCCCAGGTGGTCCAGCAGCGACTGGTAGTTGGACTTTGTGATAACACCGACCTCACTGATGCCGCTGTTTACCATATTTGAGAGGGGGAAGTCTATAAGGCGGTAACGTCCGCCGAACATTACAGAACCCATAGTTCTGTTCTTAGTCATATCACCGAGAGTCGTGTCGTGCATATTTGCGAAAACAAGACCCAGTACATTACCCATATTTACATCCATCTTTACTCGGTCCTTTCTTAAATATTTTCATAGATTATAGCCTTTGGCGCAACATTGCTCTCAGGCGAAACGGTTATATTGTGTCCTACTACGGCAACGCCCCATGAGTCCTTATCGTCGATAGTCTCGGGTCTTGCACCGATCTGTGAATTTTCACCGATAACAGAGTTCTCACCAACGATAGCATACTCTACCTTAGCGCCCTTCTTTACAACAGCGCCGGGCATAAGTATCGAGTCGTAGATAACTGCGCCCTCCTCAACGGTAACGCCGTCTGAGATCATTGAGAACTCTACCGAGCCGTCAATAACGCAGCCCTCTGTTACCATAGAGTTCTGTATCTGAGCGTTCTTGCCGATGCTCTGAGGAGGATAAACGGGGTTTCTCGAATAGATCTTCCACTGGGGATCATACAGGTCGATAGGGATATTGGGATTGATAAGGTCCATATTTGCCTCCCACAGGGAGTCGATGGTTCCAACGTCCTTCCAGTAGCCATCAAAGCGGTAAGCCACCAGCTTTTCGCCTGCTTCTCTCATATCGGGGATTATATTCTTACCAAAGTCCTTTGAAGCCGTCTCGTCCTCCTCGTTAGCGATGAGGTAAGCTCTCAGCTTGCTCCATGTGAATATGTAGATACCCATTGAAGCCAGTGTGGAACGGGGATTTTTCGGTTTCTCCTCGAAGTCGATGATATTATCCTGATCGTCGGTTATCATGATACCAAATCTTGATGCCTCTTCCTTGGGAACGTCCAGAACTGCGATAGTAGCGGCAGCTTCCTTAGCCTTGTGGAATTCAAGCATCTTGTTATAATCCATCTTGTAGATGTGGTCGCCCGAAAGAACTACTACATACTCGGGATCATATCTGTCGATAAAGCCGATATTCTGGTAGATAGCGTTAGCTGTACCCGAATACCAGTCAGCGCCTGTAGCCTTCTGATAAGGAGGCAACACGTGAACACCGCCGTGGATCCTGTCAAGGTCCCAAGGCTGACCGTTGCCTATGTACTCATTGAGCACCAGAGGCTGATACTGTGTGAGCACGCCCACTGTGTCGATACCTGAATTGATACAGTTAGACAGAGGGAAATCAATGATACGATACTTAGCGCCAAAGGGAACTGCAGGCTTTGCAACGTCCTGGGTCAGCGCATAAAGACGGCTTCCCTGTCCGCCTGCAAGAAGCATTGCAACACATTCTTTTTTGTTGAACATAAATTATTCACCCACCATTTTATATTTATTTTATTTTGAATGATACCGCAGCGGCAGCACCGCCGCAGTATCATTCTGTATTGTCTGTTTTACGCCTTGTCGGCAGACTTCTTCGCTGCGGTCTTTTTAGCCGCAGTTTTCTTGCCCTCCGACTTTGCAGCCGTTTTCTTAGCTGCTGTTTTCCTGGCAGCAGGCTTTTTCTCGGCGTCGGTCTTAGCCTTCTTCTCGGGGTCCTTCTTAACTGTGAAATACATTACCGAGAAAGCAGGTATCTCAACGCAGATAGACTGCTCAAAGCCGTGCATACCCACCTCCTGAGACTTCACCGTGCCGTTGGTGCAGGGCGAGCCGTCTCTTGATGAGGAGTTGAACACCTCGGTATACTTGCCCTTATAGGGAACACCGAAGCAGTATGACTTTCTGTCAACGGGAACGAAGTTGCACACAACTATTATCTCGTTGCCCTTTGAGTCGAAACGTCTGAAAATGATTATCGACTGTCTGAAGTCGTCGTTAGCTATCCAGCTGAAGCCGCTCCAGTCAAAGTCCTTCTCCCAGAACTGAGGGTGGTCGAGGTAGAAGTGGTTGAGGTTTCTGGAGAAATCCTGATAGTTCTTGTGGTTCTCATACTCGTCAACTAAGAACCATTCAAGACCGTTCTCATAATCCCACTCTCTGAACTGTGCAAACTCAGCACCCATAAACAGCAGCTTTTTGCCCGGGTGAGCCATCATGTAAGATGTGAACAGCTTGCACTGCTCAAACTTCTTGTCGGTATCGCCGCCGTACATCTTCTGCACCAGCGAAGCCTTGCCGTGCACCACCTCATCGTGAGATATAGGCAGAATGAAGTTCTCTGAAAAAGCATAGAAGAACGAGAATGTCAGCATATCGTGGTGGAACGCCCTGTCGATAGGGTCATAAGCCATGTATTTGAGCATATCGTTCATCCAGCCCATGTTCCACTTGAAGTTGAAGCCAAGACCGCCGTCGGAAACAGGCTTTGTTACCATAGGCCATGCGGTTGACTCCTCTGCGATCATCAGCGCAGTGGGGTTTCTTGAAAATACCGCAGTGTTAAGGTCTCTTAAAAACTCAACAGCCTCAAGGTTCTCATGTCCGCCGTATTTATTGGGCGTCCACTCGCCGTCTCTTCTGTCATAGTCAAGATACAGCATAGAAGCCACAGCATCAACTCTCAGACCGTCTATATGATACTTTTCGATCCAGTAAAGAGCGTTTGAGATAAGGAAGGATTTTACTTCATTGCGACCGTAATCGAACACTCTGGTGCCCCATGCAAGGTGGTCTCTCTTCCTGGGGTCCTCATACTCATAAGCCGAACCGCCGTCGAACTCAAACAGACCTGCCTCGTCTCTCGGGAAATGCGCAGGCACCCAGTCAAGTATCACAGAAATGCCTGCCTGGTGGAACAGGTCTATCATCGCCATAAATTCATGCGGTGTGCCGAACCTTGCTGTAGGCGCATAATAGCCTATGCCCTGATAGCCCCATGAGCCGTCAAAGGGGAACTCAGCCAGGGGCATGAACTCGATATGAGTATAGCCCATATCTTTAAGATAAGGTATGATAGTGTTTGCAAACTTTGTGTATGAATAATACACGCCGTCATCGCAGGTCTTCCAGGAATTGAGGTGTACCTCATAGATATTCATAGGGCAGTTGTAAACGTCCTTGGTCTTTCTTTCCTCCTGCCACTTGGTATCCTTCCAGTCGTATCCGTCGATATCAAATATCTTTGAACCCGTCTGGGGCTTGAGCTCCATATGGGTGCCGTAGGGATCGGCTTTGTTGTGCTTTTTGCCGTCACAGCCATAAACACAATACTTATATGTATCAAATGTTTTCAGGTTTGGTATAAACGTCTCCCAGACCTCTGAGTTTGCAAGCAGCTCCATAGGGTTGGCATTTTCGTCCCAGTCATTGAACTCGCCCACAACAGACACGCCCTTTGCGTGTGCAGCCCAGACTCTGAAATAATAGCCCTCCTGTCCGTCACGTTCGCCCTTATGGCAGCCTAAAAAGCGGTAGGTCTCATAATTGGTGCCGTTGTGGAACAGATAAAGGGGAATTTCGTAATCCTGAGGGATTTTGTCGATCATGTACTAGCCTCCTTTTTTACAGGCAAAGCCCGCCGTAAAAAAATGGCAGGGTCATCGCCTAATATCACACTTATATTTTAACCTTTTTTTAATATTTTTTCAAGTGGTTTTGTAATTCTTTTCAGTTTCCTACATATTTCAACCGTTATATTTGTGCAGTTTGTATACCGCTTTTTTATATTATCCACCATTTGTTAATGATTTTTTAACTATTCAGCGATTTTCGCACTCTGCGACCACCCTGACAGCTATAACGGTAAGGTCGTCACAGTGCTGTTTATCACGCCTGCTCATGGCAAGAGTTCCCATTTTTCTGACAATTTCTTCAACGCTCAGCCGCGGCTCGTCGGCGGCTATCCTGGCAAGCATATCGGCGGTCTCATCGTCTGCGCCGTCAGAGGTCATCACTATCATATCGCCGTCAAAGAGCTTTATCTCACGCACATCGGGGGTACACTCTGCCAGTATACCTGCAGGGAAAGCCTGTCCGCCGATGACAGTTACGCAGCCGTCTCTGCAAAGCCTGCTCTGCACTGCCCCTGATTTTAAAAAGCTTGCCGAGCCGCCGCAGAGGTCAAGCTTCATAAGGTCCATCGTAGCAAACGACTCCTCCCAGCCCTTGACCCTGAGCATTGAATTTATCAGCCTGTGGGCGGTGGTCATAGAGAGCCCCGAGCATATGAGCTTTCTGGCAAGGCTCACGGTGAATACCGAGTCAAGACGGGCTCTTTTGCCTGTGCCCATGCCATCTGAGAGAAGTATGTATTTCTCGCAGCCGTTCACATCGAATACCTCGAAGCTGTCCCCCGAATACTCCTCCCCTGCCGACGCAGTGAAGCAGGCTGCCTCGGCGGTAAAGGCTGGCAGCTCTGAAAATGATATGCGTGTGACGCCGTCCTCGGTGACAGTATCGGGCAGCCCCATATCACAGTCGAGCAGCGCCGACACCGAAGCGGTGAGCTTTATCATATCCCCTTTAAAAGCCGATGATACGAACACATCGGCACGCCTGCAAAGGTTCTCATCTACATAAACGCAAGCCTTTGCGCCGCTGCAGCCCTTGACGGCAAACAGGTCTTTGAGCCTTGCTGAAAGCCCCGGATCTATGCTCCTTACCTGCGATGAACGGAAGGACAGGTCGCTGAGTATATCCTCCATGGCAGAGAGCTGCTCGGTCAGCAGTGACCTTAGCTCTCTCATTCTGATATTTTCAGATTTTTCCTCAATGAGCCGTCTGTTAAATTCGCAGAAGGCTTCGGCTATGAGCCCGGGTCTGGTGCAGCACCTCAGTCTTTCGCCCACCTCGGCAGCAGTGACCTTTTCACCGTTTTCTGTTTCATATTCAAGCTGTAAAAACGCTTTCTGGGCAGTATCTGTGCTGCCGAAGCACAGCTCGTAAGAGGGGCACTCGGCGCATACACATCTTCTAACCTCCAGCGCCAGGGTCTTTGACGCTGTTTTCTTGTCCATAGTGATGGTCACCATATCCAGCCTGTATCTTATCTCCCCAAGAGTCTGGGCTGCCAGCGCAAGTCTTGATGAGGTGGTCTGACCCACTATATCGGGAGTGCTCATAACTCCCGAAATGCTGCGGCTCACCTTTTTTACCTCCGAGAGAGGGACTATGGCAAACAGTATCGAGCCTGCTGCAAGGTCGGCGAACATATGGTAGGTATCGGCATTGACCCCCACTGCCACAAGGCTGATAAGCGATGAGAGCAGAAAGCTCAGCACCGTAACAAGTGTGCCGAACTGCACGAAAGCACCGCAGATCAGCCCTGCGGTGGCGAGCAGCAGCGTGTTTTTAGCCAGGGCAGGCTCACAGAGCACCACTCCGCAGGCAGTCAGCGCACCGATGACCGCACCCCCTGCGCTTTTATATTTTCTCACCGCCTGCAGCAGCAGAAACGCCCCGATGATCCTGCCGAGATCAAAGGCGAAGAGCTTTATTGATGACAGTGACGATGCCGCCATTATGTAAAATATGCCGATGAACACCCCGTTTATGCCTGTCAGGTCATAAACTCCGCTGCGGCGTCTGGCTAGCAGCACCGCCTTGGCAACAAAAACTATGCAGCCGCAGAGCAGCGAATTTACCATTCTCATTGAAGCCGTATAAAAATCAGCAGGGACCGCCGCCGTCATGACCACGCTGAAAAGCATAAGGGCTGAGGTGGTCATCAGCGACGCATAAACAGGCTCGTCCCTGCGCTCGCCAAAGGGGTCGAGAGCATGGACTGCGGCTATTGCCAGTATTGAGCACAGCTGCACTGCGCCGTCCACAAAGCTGCCCCTGATGACATAGGATATCACCGCACCGATGAAAACTCCCACCGCCTTATCGCCTGCCAGCGCCGCCGCAGCTGCACACATAAACGAAGGAAAGCCCAGCACCGACGAAAGTCCTGTTACCAGACCCGTCAGCCCTGCGGCTATCCACCAAAATACCTCTGTAAGTTTTTCTTTTCTGCCTGCCCTCGCCCCTGTGCGGCTGCGATAAACGGCAGCTTCCTTTACCTTTTGCGACATAATACCACATCCTTGTTTTTAAAATAGCTGTGCAGTATTATTATAACATCTGTGCATAGTGAAATTTGTCGCATACAGCAAGGAGAGACGGAATATTTCCTGCGCTCTCAGCAGCGCCGTCAATATCTTAACTATCCAATATTTTACGCAGCTGTTCAGCAAAGCTCACCAGCTGCTCCATAGTGAGCTGCTCGGGGCGGACATTCGGTTCAAGTCCACTTTTTTGTACAGCTTCTGTCACCTGTTTTTTATCCAGCCCCAGTGATGATGAAACAGAATTTACAAGGGTTTTTCTTCTCTGCGAGAAAGCTCCCCTGACTGTTTTGAAGAAAAATTTTTCATCGGTCACTCCCTCGGGAGTTTTCTCGTTGATATCGAACCTGACAACGCAGCTGTCAACATTCGGCGAGGGCATAAAGCTGCCCCTTGAAACATTGAAAAGTATCTTAGGCTTTGAAAAATAATTTACTGCCACCGTCACAGCTCCTGCGTCTCTTGAACCTACGGGGGCGCAAAGCCTTGTGCCTGCCTCCTTCTGCACCATTACCGTTATGGTCTTTATTTCCAGCCGCTCCTCTAAAAGCATCATGATTATGGGCGAGGTTATGTAGTAGGGCAGATTAGCGCAGACTGCCACCTCAAGCCCCTTGAACTCCTCATCTATGAGCTTGTGAAGGTCCACCTTCATAACATCGGCATTGATTATTTTCACATTGTCATGCTCCGCCAGAGTTTCACCCAGAACAGGCATGAGCCTTTCGTCTATCTCGATAGCCACCACCTTATCGGCACGCTTTGCAAGCTCGTTAGTGAGCACGCCAATGCCCGTGCCTATCTCGATAACGCCAAAGCCCTTTTTAGCGTTGCCCATTTCGGCAATTTTCGGGCAGACCGAGGGATTAATAAGAAAGTTCTGCCCCAGGGACTTTGAAAATGTAAAGCCGTGCCTGCCCAGCAGATCCTTTATAACTCCTATATTTGAAAGATCGTCCATTTACCATCACCGTCTTTTAGTTCACAAAAATCATTCCGGTTTAATTTTAACACAGTTCAAAGACGGTTGTCAATAGCGAATGAATAAAATCACAGCAGCGTGCAAAAATATATATACCCTTTTTCCCGGGAAATAAAAATGATAGGAGATAATACTATGAACGCTAAAAAATTCAGCAGCGGTCAGGATATACCGCTGGGGCTATCTATGGCTATGGCGCAGAACCCCCTTGCCTACGACTATTTTTCAAAGCTGACCTCTCAGCAGCGGCAGGATATAATCGACAGCTCAAAAAAGGTGCGCTCACGCGCTCAGATGCGGGAGCTCACCGACAGGCTTGCTCACGGTGAGGTGTATGACAAGGGCTTTTTCAGTTAGTTGAGGCTATTTTTGATATGTGGTTAAAATTCACAATAAATCCTGATATTATTGAGATAAATTTTATATGAAAAAGTGTTGAAATTCTTGGGATAATATTGTACAATATTAATGTAAGATCTAAAGTGCGGCTTGCGGTGCCCGTAACAGGCACCCAAACAGGAGTGGAAAATGTACAGATATGAAAAAAGCCTGAACGTTTATTCAACTTCATATCCCCTCGGCGGAGCTGTTATGTGCTGCCGCCTTAACTCAATGCACTCTTATATCGTTATGTCAATACGCTGAAATAAAACTGCAACGGGTTTGTTGCAGTTTTTTTGCTTTGGAAGGAGTAGATAGTTTATGAAAAAAGTTGCTGTTATCATGGGCTCGGACAGCGATTTTCCCGTTGTATCAAAAGCCTGTGCAGAGCTTAAAGCCTACGGTGTGCCCTATGAGTGCCATGTTATGAGCGCCCACAGATCGCCTGCACTTGCAAGCGAGTTTGCAGCATCGGCTAAGGCTGAGGGCTTCGGCGTTATCATCTGTGCCGCAGGCATGGCAGCTCACCTGGCAGGAGTTATGGCAGGTCACACCACGCTGCCTGTTATCGGCATTCCCTGCAAGTCATCTAACCTTGACGGGCTCGATGCGCTGCTGGCTACTGTTATGATGCCGAGCGGTATACCCGTTGCAACAGTGGCTGTTGACGGCGCTAAAAATGCGGCTATACTGGCTGTGCAGATGCTGGCGCTGGCTGATGACGAGCTGGCAGAAAAGCTTGAAAAGGCTAAGCAGGATATGCTGGACGGCGTTATCAAAAAGGACGCAGCGCTTCAGGAAAAGCTCAAGGATATATGATAAGTCAAAAAAATTCAATTACATAAAACGGAGGATATTATTATGGCAAACATTACTAAAGGCGAGCAGCTTTACGAAGGAAAGGCTAAAAAGGTTTTTGCAACTAACGACCCCGATATGGTCATTGTTGACTACAAGGACGACGCCACCGCTTTCAACGGTGAGAAGAAGGGCACTATCGCAGGCAAGGGCTCTATCAATAACAGAATGACAAACTATATGTTCAAAATGCTGGAAAAGGAGGGCGTGCCTACCCACCTGGTCGAAGAAATAAGCGACAGAGAAACTATCGTTAAAAAGGTTGAGATAGTTCCCCTGGAGGTTATTATCAGAAACGTTGCCGCAGGCAGCTTCTCCAAGAGAATGGGCGTTGAGGAGGGCAGACAGCTGCTTACTCCTATCCTTGAATACAGCTACAAGAACGACGACCTGGGCGACCCCTTCATCAACGATTACTACGCTCTGGCACTGGGTCTTGCTACTAAGGAGGAGCTTGACACGATCGCAAAGTATGCCTTCAAGGTAAATGAGTTCATGGTGAAGTTCTTCAAGGGAATTGGCGTTGACCTTATCGACTTCAAGATCGAGTTCGGACGCTTCCACGGTCAGATACTGCTGGCTGACGAGATATCACCCGACACCTGCCGTTTCTGGGACAGCAAAACTCATGAAAAGCTGGATAAGGACCGCTTCCGCAGGGATATGGGCGGCGTTGAGGACGCTTATCAGGAAATGATGAAGAGAGTTTTCGGAGAGTAATTTTTTAAATTCAGTATCATTGCAAAGGCGCACCTACGGGTTAGATGAATAATTTTTCGCAGGTGCGCCCTTTTATTTAGGAGAGTGAAAAATATGGGCGGTTTTTTCGGTGCGGTATCGTCTAATGACTGCATTCAGGACGTTTTCTTCGGTACCGATTACCATTCTCATCTGGGCACCAGAAGAGGCGGTATGACCTCATACGCTGCCGAGCTGGGCTTTCAGAGAAATATACACAGTATTGAAAACTCACCCTTCCGCACAAAGTTTGAGAAGGATATCGAAACAATGAGGGGCAAGGTCTGTATCGGCTGCATAAGCGATACCGACCCGCAGCCTATCATGGTGCGCTCAAAGCTGGGGCTTTACGCAGTGTGCAGCATAGGCATAATCAGAAATGCCGAGCAGCTCTCTTCCGAGCTGCTGCAGAACGGCTGCGCTAATTTTGAGACCATGAGCAGCGGCAATATCAACTCCGCAGGTCTTATCGGCGCACTTATTGCCCAGAGGGACAGCTTTGTGGAGGGCATAAGATATGCACAGGATAAGATAGAGGGTACCATGTCGCTGGTGATAATGACCGAGGACGCTATCATCTGTGCGAGAGACAAGGCAGGCAAGCTGCCTATACTTATCGGCAAAAGGTCTGACGGCTACTGCTTCTCATTTGAAAGCTTTGCTTATCAGAAGCTGGGCTATGAGACCTGCCATGAGCTCAGAGCAGGCGAGATATTAAGGCTCACCAAGGACGGCTATGAGATACTTTCAGAGGGTACGGATAAAATGAGTATCTGTACATTTCTTTGGACTTATTACGGCTACCCCAACGCCTGCTATGAAAATGTGAACGTTGAGGGCATGAGGATAAGAAACGGCATGATAATGGCAGAAAACGACATCAAGGCAGGCAGGCTGCCCGATGTTGACTACGTCTGCGGCGTGCCCGACTCGGGTACTCCCCATGCTATAGGCTATGCAAACCGCAGCGGCATACCCTTTGCAAGACCTTTTATCAAATACACACCCACCTGGCCCAGAAGCTTTATGCCCACCAACCAGAGCATGAGGAACAGAGTGGCTAAGATGAAGCTGATACCCGTACACGAGTTTATCGAGGGCAAAAAGCTGCTGTTCGTTGACGACAGCATAGTAAGAGGCACACAGATGAGAGAGACTGTGGAGTTCCTTTATGAGAACGGCGCCAAGGAGGTACACATGAGGTCGGCTTGTCCGCCTATAATGTACGGCTGCAAGTATCTTAACTTTTCAAGGAGCACCTCTGAGCTGGAGCTTATCGCAAGGCAGATAATCGACGAGAACGAGGGCGCTGAGGGTGTGAAGTATATCAGCGAATACAGCGACTCAAACACCGAAAGAGGCAGGCTGCTGCGTGACGAGATATGCCGCAGGCTGAAGCTCACATCCTTAGAGTTCCAGTCGCTGGAGGGCACAGTGAGAGCCGTAGGCAAGCCCGAGTGCGGACTTTGCACCTACTGCTGGAACGGCAAAGAGGGCTGAGCTCACCTTAAAAATATAAGAATAAGAAAGAGGAAGCATTATGAATACAAACAGCTATTCAAACAGCTATAAAGACGCAGGCGTTGACGTTACCGCAGGCTATAAGGCTGTGGAGCTTATGAAGCAGTATGTCGCAAGGACCACCACCAGCGGTGTTCTGGGGGGCATAGGCGGCTTCGGCGGACTTTTTGAGCTTGATATGACAGGCATAAGCAAGCCCGTTCTGGTGTCGGGCACTGACGGTGTGGGCACCAAGATAAAGATAGCTTTTCTGCTGGATAAGCACGATACCGTGGGTATCGACTGCGTTGCCATGTGCGTCAACGATATAATATGCTGCGGCGCAAAGCCACAGTTTTTCCTTGATTATATCGCCTGCGGAAAGAATATACCAGAGAAGATAGCACAGATAGTATCAGGCGTGGCTGAGGGCTGCGTTCAGGCTGAGTGCGCACTTATCGGCGGCGAGACCGCTGAGCACCCGGGACTTATGCCCGAGGAGGAATACGACCTGGCAGGCTTCTCAGTGGGCATTGTTGACAAGGATAAGATATTAAAGCCCGAGACCCAGAAGGCAGGAGACGTGATGATAGCCATCAAGTCCAGCGGCGTTCACTCAAACGGCTTCTCGCTGGTGAGAAAGGTATTTGATGTGAACGAGGAAAACCTTGCTAAGTATTATGACGAGCTGGGCACTACTTTAGGCGAGGCTCTGCTTACTCCCACAAGGATATATGTCAAGGCGGTATCGAGCCTGCTTGAAAGCGTTAATGTGAAGAGCATTTCCCACATAACAGGCGGCGGCTTCTATGAGAACATACCGAGAGCGCTGCCCAAGGGCATTTCTGCTAAGATAAAGAGGAGCGATGTGCAGGTGCTGCCTATTTTTGACGTTATCGCAAAAACGGGCAATATCCCCGAAAGAGATATGTTCAACACCTTCAACATGGGCGTTGGCATGACGGTGGTCGTTGACAAGGCAGACGCTGACAAGGCTATCGCAGCTGTCAAGGCAGCAGGCGAGGTCGCTTATGTTCTGGGCGAGCTGGTAGACAGCGACTTAGGAGTAATTATTGTATAACTAAAAACGATCCTTACCTCTTACATCTTACTTCAAAAAGGCGGTGTTTCGGATATGAAGAATATAGTCGTGCTGGTATCGGGGGGCGGCACTAATCTGCAGGCGCTTATCGACTCACAGGCACGGGGGGAGATAAAGGGCGGCAGCATAAGCTGCGTTATATCCTCCAAGGAGGGCGCATATGCTCTTGAAAGGGCGAAAAACGCAGGCATTCCCACTGTGGTGATACCCAGAAAGGACTATGCCGACAAGCTGAGCTACAGCAGGGCGATACTTGAGGAGCTTGAAAGACAGAAGGCTGACCTTATCGTGCTGGCAGGCTTTATGATAATACTTGATGAATGTGTCACCAAGGCTTATCCCTACAGGATAATAAATGTTCACCCAGCCCTTATACCCAGCTTCTGCGGCGAGGGCTATTACGGGCTCAAGGTCCACGAAAAGGCGCTGGAATACGGCGTTAAGGTATCGGGTGCGACGGTCCATTTTGTTAATGAGCAGGCAGACGCAGGCGCTGTGATACTACAGCACCCCGTTGCGGTGAGAAATGACGACACCCCCGAAACGCTGCAGCGCAGGATAATGGAAAAAGCCGAGTGGAAGATACTGCCGAGAGCGGTATCGCTGTTCTGCGAGGACAAGATAACCGTTAAGGACGGCAAGGCTTACGTAGAAAATACGGACGAAGAATAAATGTAAGGCAAGAGAATTTCTTACCTCTTACATCTTACATCTAAAAGCGGAGGTTTATTGATATGAATACTATTGATATTTATGAGGAGCTCAAAAGCAACTCCTACCCCGGCAGAGGAATAGTTATCGGCAAAAGTGCAGATGGCAAAAACGCTGTTACCGCATACTTCATCATGGGCAGGAGCGTTAACTCCAGAAACAGAGTTTTCACCGAGACCGAGGACGGCATAAAGACCGAGGCTGCCGACCCCGGCAAGCTCTCAGACCCGCACCTTATAATCTATTCGCCTGTCAGGGTGCTGGGCAACAAGACCATTGTCACCAACGGTGACCAGACTGATACTATCTATGAGCTGATGGATAAGCAGCAGACCTTTGAGCAGTCGCTGAGGACCAGAGAGTATGAGGACGACGCGCCCAACTACACCCCCAGGATATCGGGCATAATGCACGTGGGCGAGGGCAAGTATAACTACGCTATGAGCATTCTCAAATCTGCCGACGGCGACCCCGACTGCGTTGAGAGATTTACCTTCACATACTCAAACCCCATTGCAGGCACAGGTCACTTCATACACACCTACATGGGCGACGGCTCTCCCCTGCCCAGCTTTGAGGGTGAGCCCAAAAAGGTAAGCATTCCCGATGATATCGAGGAATTTACAAAGGGTCTGTGGGAGTCTCTTAACGAGGACAACAAGGTATCGCTCTTTGTAAGATATATCGACATTGAAACAGGAAAGGCTGTTTCAAAGATCGTAAACAAGTATTCAAAGTAAGGAGGTAATAAGTTTGAAAACAAAAACTAACATTCAAAAACAAAAAGAGCGCACAAACCCCCGT